>PDWI01009773.1_pt1 | contig 10917 bp, 5 predicted proteins | sample 1430891 | NCBI WGS metagenome assembly PDWI01 (sample SAMN01162508, study PRJNA174530) | Oral metagenome, whole genome shotgun sequencing project. | biome: Marine environment; feature: Marine mammal; material: Swab sample of the gingival sulcus; isolation source: swab sample of gingival sulcus... | reverse complement strand
ACATCATTTTCAAGAATAATCGAACCTTCGGTTGTTTTTTGGAACAAACCGTCAAAAATTTCCGATTTATGTTCTTTTTCCGTATATTTTTCTTGCAATTCTTTTTTCACACTATGCACGCGTTCGTTCAGTGTTTTGTTCAAATCGGCCAGTTCTTGTTTGGTTGTTTTGTAATTGTCTTCCAAATTTTTCATATTCTTACTCATATCTTCCAATTCCGACATATTATTAATTAATACACAAATCGTGCTAATTTTTTTGTCGATAGATTTTATTGGAGCCAGAATAATTTTTGTTTGTATTTTGGAGCCGTTTGATTTTTGTAATTTTTGGGTTACTTGAACTTTTTTACCCTGCATTGCGGCATTCCATTTGGTGCTAAAAGCGTCTTTTTCTTCTTTGGCTATCAAGTCAAAAATTTGTTTGTTCGACAGGTCGTCTGAGGTGTATTCCAGAAGTTGATAGAAAGAGTTGTCGGCATTTTCAAACTCACCATTGGTGTTGAAATTTGCTTTTGGCGTGATTGTCGAAAGTGCTTCTATCTCTTGCAGTTTGGTTGTTCGCAGGCTTATTGCTTCTGTTTGGTCTAACGCAAAAAACATCACCGATTTTATTTCGTTTTGGATTGTATATGTTGGCACAAAACCCGAAATTAGATATTTCACTTTGTTTTCTGCCGTAAGCATAGCTATTTCTTTTTCAATTTTTTGCCCTGTTTCTAAAACTTTATAGAACGAATCAGCAAACCATTCTTTGTCTTGTCTTTCAACGATATTTACAAATTTTTGTCCCAAAATACTTTCAACTTTTTCGTAATTGAAAACCTCCAAAAACATTTCGTTCACGTAATCGATGCTACCTTGCAGGTCGATGTTTACCCTTATGTGAACTTGATTTAGGGCGTTAGAGAAAAGCTCAAATTCGCGGGCTTTGTCGTCGGCATCTTGTCTGCCTTTTTCAATAACCTCAATGTTGTGCCTCATTATTTCGTCTTGTTGCGCCATCATTTCGGCTTGTTTTCGCGATTCTTGCAGCAGTTCTTGGGTTCTAAGTCCGGTTTTGATGGTTGCCATTGTCAGCCCGATACTTTCGGATACTTGTTCGATAAAGTTAATTTCGTGTTCTTCAAAAATTTTGAACGACGCCATTTCAAAAACCCCGTGTACTACGCCTTCGTTGTCTTTTATTGGCACAATTATCAGCGAGCGCGGGTTGGCTTTTCCCAGTCCCGAAGTTATATCAACAAAGCTGTTGGAGGTTTCTTTCAGAAAAATAGTTTTTTGTTCGATTGCAACCGCTCCAACAAGCCCTTCGCCCCATTTTATTTGTTTGCTGGGGAATTTTTTTCGGTCGTAGGCAAAAAGCGCAATCATATCCAATATTTTTTCGTCATTTTCTTCCTTCACAACAAAAAAGCCGGCTTGTTGTGCTTGCAAATATTTTGTCAAATTACTTGTAATTTCCGATGCCAATTTTTCCAAATTATCAACGTTTTCACGCAAAATTGCTCCAAATTTCGCCAAACCTTCGTTCACCCAGTGTCGTTGGGTTTCTTCTATTTTTCGCAGTTCTTCTTCTTTTCTGTTTTTTTCGATGTCGCTACTCATATTGAGCAACGTACGAACCAGTTTATCTTGTTTTATTTCTTCGCTAAATTTGAATGTTACTTTTCCGCGACGGAGTTGCTCTACGAAATTGCTGATTTCTATCATTTTTTTCTTTTGATAATCCAACTCCGATGTGATATTTTTTTGATAAGTTACACTGTTTTTTGATGTTAAAATTATCAATATTGTTAACAAAACCGGATGTAATAACAGCAGAATAAATGCCGGATTTTCATACAATAAATCTATTACAGAGCTTAATGTAAGCGAATATCGCAGATTTATTAGATAAGCTAAAAAGAAAAAAATGACAAAAACTATATCTAAGCTGATTGTTAGAAGTAGATAGTTATTTCGGAAAAATTTTTGTGTTATTTTCATATTCGTTGTTTTGAACTGATAAATATTTTACTTAATAATTAACGAAAACGCTTATTTGTTCTCTTTTTATTGTTTTGCTTTTTACGCAAAATTCAATTTTTTATATTCAAAAATCGTTCTATAATAATAATAGACAGATACAAATTTAGTAATTTTATTAATTTCACAAATTTTTTTATTTTTAGTCTTATTTTGTGATGTATTTTTTTATAACATAAAACCGCTTATAGTATTGTTTTTTTATAAAATAATATATCGAATTTTAGTTTTTTTGTAGATTTTTAATAAAAATAATAATTCAACTTACTTCATAATCATCTGATTATTAGAATTTTATGTGCATTTATTCTTTTTGTTGAAAAAAAAATAACGTAATATATTGATTTTTAGGTTCGTAAATTGTAAAAAATTATAATTAAATTAAAAAATCTGCATCTTGTTCAAGCGATTGATATTTTGAAGTTAGAATTGCAATAAAATTTCCTATTGCTTGTACGGCTTCTGTTGTTTCGTTTGATATTTTTTTATTACTTAATTTCAAAATCAAGGCTCCGTAAAGTCCTTCCAAGCAAATCTCAACAAATGGTTTTTCTTTGTTGTTTGTTTTTTTTACCAAATCGGCTAAGTAAGGCGTTGTTTTTTCAAATTCTTTTTTGTAGTCGGTGTGATAGGGCGAATTTAGAAGCTTGAAGTGCAAGTTTGTGAGGTCATTTATATAATTTTTGACAAATTGTAAATGGCCTTTTTCTTCGATTTTTTCGTTCAACATAAGTTGAATCAGATTATCGTACCAATCTACCATTTGGCGGTTGGTTTCTGCATCTAAGTTGAATTGCGAAATAATTTCGTTTTCGATGGCAAGCAAATTAAAGTTGTAGGCGCGTATCAAATCTTCTATTTGCCACATGTATAACAGATATTCTGCTATATTTTCTTGTTTTTTTTGTTGTGCTATAATCATAATTTTTTATTATAAAAATAAATAAAATTCTTTTGTCAATAGTTTGTATTGTTCCGTAAAATTTCCGTTTTCTTTGAGCGTTAAAATTTCTTCGGCAACATTAGTTATTTTATTTGAATATCTCATCAAAATACGTTTAATTTCTTTTTTTTCGGTGTGTCTAACATATATTTTTTTATTACAAAACAATAAATTTTTTGAACATAAATGCTCAAAATTTCGATAGCCCGAATATGGTAAAATTATATCAAAATTTGCGTCATTTGTCATTATTTTTTTTACACCTTTTATTAATTTGTCGAATGGCAGTAAATCGTTGTGGCGCGCAATAGTTTTGTCTTTGTCGGTATTTTGCAAATGATTTTCAAAAAAAGGCGGATTTGATACAATTAAATCGAATTTTTTGTTTGTTTTTTCGGCAAATTCTATAAAATCGCTGTTATAAATTTTTATAATTTCGCTCCATTTGCAGTTTGCTGCGTTTTGTTGAGCTTGTTGGCTTGCTTGACTGTTTATTTCGACGCCATAAATATTTGCTGTTGGGTATTTTTGAGCTAACATTATGGCTATCAAGCCGGTACCGCAGCCGATGTCCAAAATATTTTGAGGATTTTGGCAACAACTCCAAGCCCCCAGCAAAACGCCGTCTGTGCCGACTTTCATTGCTGTTTGCGATTGTTTTATGCTAAATTGTTTGAACTGAAACATTATTTGAATGGTATTAAAAAGTCTATATTTGCGCCAAAATAATGCGGAAAACAGTTTGGAAATTTCATATAATAGTATGTAAATCCGTATTTTAGGTATTTGTGTTTTAGGTAAAATCCCACCATTGGCGACGCCAAAAACTCGAAATCTGTGGGTTGTTGCAGAACTTCTTTTTGGGAAATAGAGTACATACCTCTAACGCCCGCCGAACCTACAAAAACAAACTTTTTGCTTGTTTTTATCGGGAAGTTTTTTACAATTTCAAGCGTTATTAAATTTCGTTTTTCTCTAACTTGCAGATAGTAATTCGCACGCTGTTGTACGGCTACGGGACGGGCTTTTAGGCGTGTTTTGAAGCCTATTTTGAACTCCAAGTTGTGGCGGGCTTCTGCCAATCCGAGACATACGCCTCCAAAAATATCGTTGTGGTTAAAAAACAATTCTGGTGATATTAAAATATGCGAAAATATTGGTTGTAGATATAATTTTTTAGTCTTTTCTCTTATTTTTTTAGCTGCATATTTGTTGTCATAAATCACAGCTTTTGTGTGATAAAAATCCAAATCGTTCTGATAATAAGGCAGATAAAGGTCTAATACTTTGTTTTGTCGGTATTCTATGGCGTATTCCAGTTCGTTATTCGATTTATAGTAATCTTTACTTTTTTCCGTATTTGCTTTGGCACCGCGAGAGAGTAGGAGAGAGGCGGCTTCGGGATATTTGTATAAAGTACAGAGTTTCAGGGGAGTATAGCCGTCAGGATTTTTGTAATTTGGGTTTGCTTTGTAGTCGAGTAAGAGTTTTATCAACGATGTGTCAGCTTTTATAAAAATAGCCTGCATTAGCGGACTTGCGTCTTGTACTATTTTGTTCGGATTAGCTCCGTATTCCAAAAGGGCTTCGGTAAAAAAGTAATTTTTGTTGCTAATGGCTATCATCAAAACCGACATTTGATTAAATTCATATACAATATTCGGGTCGGCACCGTTTTCCAAAAGTAATAAAAAAATAGCAGTATCTTGATTGAAATCGGCTTCGATAAGTGGATAAATTCCGTTTTTGGGCTTTGCGTTTACGTTTGCTCCGCATTTTATCAGCTTGTCGGCAATCATATAATTTCCGTTTTGTACGGCATACATCAGTGGAGTTACGTTTTCGGCGTTTTTGGCATTTGCGTTTGCGCCGTTGCGCAAAAGGTCAAATATTTTCCTTTCGTTGTTGTCGTAAGTTGCTTGAAGCAATTGATTATCAAGACTTTGAGCAAATGCTAATTGGGTAATCCAAAGGATAAAAATAGTTATGTTTATTTTTTTCATATTCTTTTTTTTTTATTGAATTTTTAGATATTCAAAATTTGGTTGATTTTTCTGAGTTTAAAATATTTTTTCAAAAAAAAATCAATCATTTTTGGATAAAAATAGACAACAAAATTAAATGAAATAAAAAAAACCACAAAAAAATTAAATTTTGTGGTTTTTTACGAGGTATAATACAAGTATTATTTAGGGCTACTAAATTTTCTTCTGATTTTTTCAGCAGTCCAGTTTCTGGAAGTTAGCCATCTGGTCATTGGTATATTTACTCCTAATTGGATATACAACGAATTAAACGACGATAAGTGTTTGTATGGTTTTACAATTCCTTCCGATGTACTTGTTGTGTATTCTTTGTTTATAAAATTTTTGAGATTGTATTGTAAATTAACAAAAAACATATTGTAATTTAAGCCCAAAACTCCTGCCAACGAAGAACCATTAACTTGTTCTTTCGGCATTTTTTTAACTGTGGTCGATTCGTTCCAGCTTGCGCGTTGGTAGTTGTAATACATAAAGTATTTGTTAAATTGCAGTCCTGCGGTCATATAAGCCTGATTTTTATACACGCTTTTTATTCCGAATTTCAGCATCAGTGGCACTCCAAGTTGCAACGCTCGATATTGATTGACTACCGAAAAATCCGATTTTGGGGTTTGGTCTTTGAATTTGTTTGTAAATCCGTAATTATCTATTGACAATCCGAATATTATCCCGGCCACCTCGTTTTTGAAATCAAAGTTATAAACAATAGACGCTCCGCCTCCGGGGGTGTATGTAAATATATCTTTGTTTTCTTTCAGCAAATCGCCATAAGGAGATTTGATAAGCACGTAGTTGTTCTTGGCTGTAGGGAATGATAAATTATTAGACACAAAAACTTTTACACCAAGATAGTGGTATTCTTTTTTTTCCTTTTGCCCAAATACTGTGGTACAAATTGCTAATGTTAATATTAGGGTGATTATTTTTTTCATTTCTGTATTTTTTCAAAATTAAAACTTAATTATTTATTATGGTAAATATTCCCAAACATCATTTTTGTATTCTTCTGTTTCGGTTTCGGCGTTTCGGCCTCTACCCAAGACTACAAATCCTCTTTCGAGTGTTTTTATGCCAAGTTCGGGGTGGCTTTTTTTGAGGTCAAATGCTACCGCACCTTGTCGTTTGTCGGCTATGTCTTTGTCGTCTCTAATATCACTACATCTTTTCCATATTCTTTCGTTTATGTCGTAGCCGTACCAGTCGTTGTAAAATTCGCCGTTTGTTCCGCGTCCGGTACCAAAATAGAAATAGTTGTATGTTTTGCCGGTGAGGTGTCTGGTGTAACTTAATGAAAATGAAACTCCGTTTGCACGAGGCGGACAATCAAGCGTGTCAGGAATTGCACTAATACCTATCCAACTGCCGGTAGCTCCGGTTTCGGGGTCGTATATGAAAAAATCTTTGTGCGTATTGCCGTTTTCATCTATTCCGCTGCCTACGATTGCTTTGTTGCCTATAACAGAAACAACAGCTTCGCTTCGATAGCCTCCAAGAAATGTACCGATACTTCTCCAAGAGGTTCCCATAGGTGCGCCGGTTGTATCAGCTCTGGCCTCGTAGTACATTAGGTCTTTTTTGAGGTATCCTTCTTTTCGTTCTCCCAATGCGATAAAACCGCGTGGTCCTTTGCCGTACATTGGGTCATCTACTACAAGTGAAAATGCTATGGCATTTGCTCTTTCGTTGTTTGCCGGCAGTGAATCTATTTGATACCAAAAGTTATATTTTTGGTTCCATTTCCACATATCGCCGGTAGTTTCGTTTGTGTAAGGATTTATTATACCGGTTCCGACGTAAGCCGTGTCGTCCATCACAAACGCAACGGCACTCATTCGTGCGTCTGCTCTGCTGTCTCCCAACTTAGCCACTTCCGTCCAAGTGTCGCTGTCGATGTCGTATTCCCATATATCTTTGTGCAAATTAAATCCGTCCCAACCACAGGCCACGTAGGCTTTGTTGCCAATGACAAACGAGGAGGCTTCGGTTCTTGCTATTGCATCAAAATTACTGTTGTGAAACCATATATCTTCCGGTATTCGTGTTCGGAATCTTGTAGAAACCTGATTGTAGCCGGTGTCTATATCGCCCGAAAGTGTTTTTATTATAACGTAAGAACGAACATAATAAACTGTGTCTAACAATAAGTTTTCTAAGTCTGACTTGTAGCTAAAAGCACTGTCGCTCGGATTGACGCCATTTTCACCTGCGTTCATACGGGAAAACAACTGTGTGTTCAACAAACTCGGATTATCTTCATCCAACGACCAACAGTGCCCGTACGAAACAATAGATATTGTATCGCTTATTTGAAAGATATTGCCGCCTATTTCGGCGTAATGCACCCCTCTGTACAACACAGAATCTTCGTATGCACTTAAATTCATATAGGCGTCGTGAAGGTTTATCATTATAAGACCGGTCGTATTGCGCCACGAGAGGTAGCTTTCTCCTTTTTCTTTGCAACTTGTAGAAAGCATTACAAGTAATATTGGAATTATACCCAAAAATATTTTCCTGTTCATATTTTTAAATTTGTGTATTATAAGTTATTATGTAGTTAGCAAAAATCATGCAAAATCAAAAAAATAGTTTTATTTTGTTCCTTACAAAAGTAAAGTTTTATTTTATAATATCAAATAATAATACTACAATATTTTATATTTTTTTAAGGAAACTTCTAAAAATAGAGGAGTTTATCTTATTCCCAATGGGGTCAAATCCATTGAAAAACAAAAGTTTGTATTTTTAGAGATTACCCTAATTTAATTTGTCTAAATTTTTACGCCCACAACCGTTACGTCGTCTATTTGGGCTCTTTCACCTCGCCACGCATCAAAATTTTGTTCCAATTCTATTTTTTGGTTTTGCATATCTTCTTCGGCAATCGAAAGAATGTAATTTTTGAAATTGCGAATAAAATATTTGCGCGAATGCGGACCTCCAAATTGGTCTAAATATCCATCTGTAAATAAATAAAAAATATCACCTTTTTCAATATTTATTGTTTCTTCGGTAAAAGCTACGTCGTTTTTCCAACCAAATCCTATCGGCATTCTATCTACTTTTAGGTCGGTTAAGTCGCCTCTGCGCCACATCAAAATAGTGTTGTAAGCTCCCGAATATTGAAGCGTTTGTGTCTTTTGGTCTATAATTATCAACGACATATCCATGCCGTCTCTGATAACATTTCCGTCTTTACCTTTCAGGGTTTTTATTATATTTGTTCGCAAAGTTTCTAATATTTTGGCGCTCGAAATATTGTCTTGTAACACAATTATTTCGTTCAGATACGCCATACCCAACATGCTGAGTAGCGCGCCCGAAACTCCGTGTCCGGTACAATCGGCAACGGCCAAGAAAAACTTATCTTTATAGTTTTTGAACCAATAGAAATCACCCGAAACAACATCTTTGGGACGCGAAATTATAAAACTTTCCGAAAAATATTTTTGCAATTTTTCGTGTCGAGGCAACATTGCGTATTGGATTCTACTGGCGTAATTTATGTTCTTTTTTATGTAATCGTAGCTACCTTTTATTTTGTCTCTTTGCTCGGTTACCAGTTGATTTTTATTTTTTATTTCTAAATTTTTTTGTTTTATAGCTTTGCTTTGTGCTTCTAAGTCGTCGTTCTTTTTTTGTATTTCTAAAGTTCTTTCTGCTACGAGCTTTTTTAATTTATTATTTCTTTTTCTTTGTTGGTGGTTAATAATATAAAAGATACAGAATCCTATTATAACTAAACCAAATATTACTAAACTAATACCTCGGTTTGTTTTCAAAAACGGCGGAGGTATAGTTACAGAAACTTTCTTAATATCAGATTGTTGTCCGGCAGCATTTACAGCTCTAAAATACAAGTTATAGGTACCATATTCCAGCGGAAAATCACAATGATTATCGGTTGATAATTTAGTCCATTTCAACTCTTTTTGCGTGGTATCTTTTTGTATTGCATATTGGTATTTAGTTGGTTCATTTACAACAAAATATGGAGCCTCCAAATCTACTTTAAATCTTATGTTATCTTGATAGGGAAAATATATACTGTCACTTTCAAAATACGAGTCGTTTATGTAAATATCTTTTACCGCAAGGTTAAACTTTTTCTGTAAGAAACTGCTTTTAATTTCGTTAATATCAATCTTATACAGAGAGTTGTTATTTGATACAACCCATAAATTACTGTCCTTATCTACCGTAATGTTTGTTATTTTCGGAAAAAGATGTAACAATTCCAAATTTGTCGAATCCACAACCGACGAATTGCGACAGTAATATTTGTATTTTTGATTTTGGCGACTCCAAATATAATCTTTCTGATTATTTATAAAATATATAGAATTTACGTCTATCTCCGAAAATTTGTTATAAGGAGTAATGCTGTCTATTCCCTGATTGTATTTGTAAATCCCCTGCGGTGCAAAGAAATAAACGTAGGGATTGAGGCGTTTGATTTGAATTTCCGAAACAAAATCCAAATCGATAGTGTACAATAATATGCGCGAATAATCATTTTTGCTTATTTTGTAAACATATCCGTTTCCGCCCAACCAAATATCGCTTTGGGTGTCTTCTATCGAAAAAACTGAGCTTTTGAGGTCTGCCAAAGATGTAATTTTTGTAATTTCGTAATTATCATCTTCCAAAAAATCCAATTTGTACAAAGAATCAACCGTAGCAACGTAAAAACTGTTTTTGTTTACCGACGAACGCGTAACTTTCGTGACATATTTATTTCGTATAATTCGCCTAACCTGCTTAGTATTAAGCCAGTACAAGCCTCTATTTGACGACACTAACAATTTGTTGCCAACCTCAAACGCTTCCTTACATTTAGATTTTATGTAAGGTATTTTTTTGTAAACATAGTATAATTTTATAATCTCGCTTGGAGGTTTTTCAAATTCTTCGGCTTCCAACTCTTCGTTTTCTTCCTCCAAAACGTCATTAGTACCCGGATTTACATTATTATTTTTGTTATATTTTTTATTTTTCTTACTTTTTTTCTTTTTCTTTTTCTTTTTTCGCTTCTTTTTCTTCTTTTTATCTTTTTTCTTTTTGTCTTTTTTCTTAAAAATATTAAGATGTAATTTTCTTTTTACTTTTTTTATTTCTTGTTGAGTTGTTTCGATGTATTTGTTTCTTTTTTTGTTGGAACGTACTCTTGTATTTTTGTCAATATTTTTAATTTCCTCTTCTGATTTCACTTTCGACAGATAATAAACTCCCTGAGTTGTAAGCACATATAACGTTGTGTCGAGATAATAAGCATTCATAATATTGCCGTGCAAGCCCATAATTGAGCTGTAATCGTATATCGGCAAACTCAAATCGTAACGCGTCAGACCGTAATTATTAGAAAGCAACAACCCGAAATTATCATCTTTGAAGATTGTGTAAACCTCGTTGTCGTACAATCCCGAATAATTATTGAGCAAATAAATGATTTTTTGTTCGTTTATATCAAAAAAAATGACGCCACCGTTCAAAGTCGAAATTGCAATTATATTTTCCTCTATTTTTATTACTTTCGTAATAATTTTATCTTTCAGATACTCTATTTTTTTAGAATCTACGGGAGTAAATTTGTTATTTTCCGAAATAAAAATTTGCCCGTTGGAAAGTCCGAAAACACTTTTGCCCGAAAGTGAAATGCTAAAAGTTACGTCCAAGTTTTCCGAAAGCGGATAATACAATTTATCGGATATTTTATTTTCTGAAATCTCAAACAAACCTTGTCCTTTTAGCAGAACGTAAATTTTATTATTTTTTTGAATAATTCCCCCAAATTCTTGATTTTCTTTCGGTTTTATAATTTCAAGAAAACTATTATCTTTTGAGTATATTATAAAAAAATCTTTATAATAAAATATTGCTTGTTTTTCGGTGAAAAATATAT
>PDWI01012071.1_pt1 | contig 10920 bp, 10 predicted proteins | sample 1430891 | NCBI WGS metagenome assembly PDWI01 (sample SAMN01162508, study PRJNA174530) | Oral metagenome, whole genome shotgun sequencing project. | biome: Marine environment; feature: Marine mammal; material: Swab sample of the gingival sulcus; isolation source: swab sample of gingival sulcus... | reverse complement strand
GCAAAAAACATATTATACATATTCAAGCAATGAGCGAAACTCCCTTTCGCTCCCTATGGTCGCTGGCGGTCGTCCGAGCTGCCGCTCTCAATAGAATAAAATTCTACAAAATATTTATACAAGCGAGCTTGCTAAATATTTGTAGAATTTTATTCTGCTCATTGCTTGGCTTTCGAAAATTACTCTTTAGTACTTATTTTTTCAGATGATTTGCATGGCGCAATAAACCTTTCAGTTAGTTCACCGCATAAACCTTGAAACTTTCTGAATTTTCTTATATCTTCTGGGTCATCTCCTATCGCTAAATCGGATGGTAATGTTGCTACATAATATTTTCCATCATATACCATAAACAAACTATCTCTTACATCAAGATCTTCCTTTAATTCTGGACCACCATAAGTGATTATAAATGCATCTTGCTGTGTCCCATCATTTTTTATTGTATAAGCAAATGCTATACTACCCTTTTTTTCAGTGTTATTATCATCTTCATAAACTTCAATATACTTAAACACTTCACTTGGAAAATAAAAACCAAAATCCCCCTTAGTACTATAGTACACAGAGTTACTTTCCATAAAAGTCCTGTCGCTATTCTCTTTTTCTTGGTCGCAACTTTCTTTTATTTTATCATCCATTTCTTTAGCTTTAGTTGATACTTCTTGAAGTTTGCCAATTTCACTTTCTAACTCCAACATTTTTTGCTTATTGCTTTCACTTTGCTTATAGACTATGCTATACATAAATCCCAAAGTACATAGCATAGCTACCGCTACAACAATTGCCATAATTTTTTTACTATTCATACTCCCCCCCTATTCATTTTAACGAAACAAGTATATCATAATTTATTAAATTTCAATACAATTTTAGGCAAGAAACTATTGTTATTTTTGTAAATAAATTTCAAATTTTTATCTAATTGACTATTACAAATAAAATTGATATAATATATATGTTACATATATGTCATAATTGATTAGTCACAGATAAATTATTTGCTTACGAATAAACGAGGTGTGCTATGTTAAAAAAAATTTTTGTTTCTTTGCTTGGTTTTTTACTAGTGTTTCAAATTGTAATATTTATTCATGCTGATGATAATATCAAAATTAATATGCGAATTGGCGAGCAGCAAATTTCCAAAGACGATAAGGCTTTGAAGTTGATTTTTATACCCGATTCTGGACCACTGCAGATACCAATTCGGGATATTTGTAAAAAACTAAATATTGACGTAATATGGAACAATCACGATAGGTCAATTACATTAATTAAAAGTTCTATTGACAGCAAAAAATTTAAACGTGTAAAATTTAAGCTAGGAGAAAACGTCTGCTATCAAGATGATAAAAATTCAAGCCAGTACGGTCAAGTAATTGATACTCTTGATTCTTATGCCTTTTATGACGAACAAAATAACACATCCTATCTGCCTATAAATGTTTTATCAAAAATTTTGGAGTACGAAATGAATATAGAAAAAAATGAAAACGAAATCAACATCGCAATTGACATTGACCAGGAAGAACAAGACAATCTTACAATTCCTGATATATTAAAAAACAGCCCACATGGTACATATATATACAGTCTAATAAAACATGGTTATCTTGAAGATAATCAAACAACTTATAATACTAGCGATTACTTTAGCAAAGCTGAATTTGCAAACACTATCAACAACATTTACACCGCAACAAAAGGCGACAATCTGTTAGCTATTGATAACAATAGTTTTAGCCTAGTGGACAGTAAATTTATCTGTGAAACCCTTTATAAATATTACAATAACAATACTACACATATTACTTTAACTGAAAAAATTAATTTTTTGAAAGCTAACTCAATTATTGACGATGCCTTTATAAAAGACATCAAAAGACATAGATTGATTTCACGTGGCGAGGCATACAAAATATTGTGCAAAACTTGTAATATCAATTTGTATAATATAAAAACCAATTTACCAAACAAAACAGTAATCGATAGTGAGTACATCAGCCAACTCAGTCCACTCTACGCACCAGTTGGTTGTGAAGGCACATCACTACTGATGGCTCTTAAAGCCAAAGGTTACGCTAAAGATGTCACTTTAAAAATGTTTTTAGATGCAATGCCTAAACATAAAGACAATCCCGAAAAAGGATTTGCTGGTTCACCTTACATACCCGACCCTAAAAAGAAAACTAGAACTACCATATTCCCGCCGATACTGACAAAATTTGCTAGAAACTATGGTAATGTCGTTGATATAAGCGGTTATGATGCTGACGAAATAAAAGAAATCGTTTTACAGGGAAATCCAGTCGTTGCATATGTAACAATGTACTACGAAGCACCTTATTACAGAACTTATCTAATTGAAGGAAATTACGTAAAATACCTTAGCAACAATCATATCGTTTTTGTAGCAGGCTATGATAAAACTACTAAAAAATATTACATCAAAGACCCATACAACAAAGACCACCGTACAAAACCTCTAGAATACTGGATAGATAAAGATAAGTTTGATATATCATACAACGATAGAAAACACGCTTTAGCAGTTTACTAACTGCTATATAAAATTCAACCGCCCTAAAATGTGGTTGAATTTTTGTTTACACAGTTTAAACTTCTACATGACTTTTGTCACAATTAAACAATCTATAAACAACAAAAAGTTTGATAGATGAAATACTTATAACTATTATACCTCGTAATTTAATCATGTTTTTTAGTAACTACACTAATAAAAGCTACTGTCAATATTGAAAATAAGCTAGAAACGACTGATATAAAAAATATCTAAACTTTATTACAAAGTGTTTACTTTTATAAAAAAAAGATGTATAATTAAGTAAGTATAACTATTAGATACTTGCGGATAACATGATTTTTTAATAAATTTAAAATTCGTAAAAATATATGCATAATCGTATCTAATACTGAACAACATGGTCAATGACCAAAAATATAAAGGCGCGCTATTTGTCCTTTTGGATAATATGCGTGCTTTGCTATACGGAGGTAACATATGCTTAGCATAAAAGAAATTAGAGAAAATCCTGAAAAGGTTCAAGCTAGACTTGATATAAGAGGTAAAGGGTTTACAATTGACAAAATTTTAGAAATTGACAAAACACGACGTGAACTTTTGACAAAGACAGAGGCTAAAAGAGCCGAACATAAAAAAGCATCAAAAACAATACCTATGCTAAAAAAAGAGGGTCAAGATGTAACTAAGCTTTTAGAAGAACTAAAACTACTGTCAAATGAAATAAAAGCTGATGAAGAAAAAGTTGCTGAAATCGATGAAAAGTTAAAACTGCAATTATACGAAATACCAAACACACCAAACGAAACAACACCGCTCGGCAAAAGTGATGAAGACAATGTGGAAATTAAAAAAGTTGGTAAACCAAGAGAATTTAACTTTGAACCAAAAGCTCACTGGGATATAGGCGAAAATCTTGACATCCTTGATTTTGAAAGAGCAACTAAGATTGCTGGTGCAAGATTCGCTATTAGCAAAGGCTATGGTGCCAGACTAGAACGTGCTCTTATCAATTTTATGCTAGACATACACACAACTGAGCACAACTTCAAAGAAGTCTTGACACCTTTCATGGTAAACAGAACTTCAATGATTGGCACAGGTCAACTTCCAAAATTTGAAGACGACATGTTTAGGATACCATCAAAAGACTTTTTCATGGTTCCAACTGCTGAAGTGCCAGTTACAAACTTATACAGAGATGAAATTTTGCCAGAAAGTAGTTTACCTATTTATCACACAGCGTACACACCTTGTTTTAGAAAAGAGGCTGGTTCGGCTGGACGTGACACTAGGGGAATCATAAGAGTTCACCAATTTAACAAAGTAGAATTAGTTAAATTTGCACACCCAGATAATAGCTATCAAGAACTTGAAAGTTTACTATCATGTGCAGAAGAAATACTGAAAAGATTAGAATTACCTTATAGAGTTATAAATCTTTGTGGTGGGGATTTAGGTTTTTCAAGTGCTAAGACTTACGATATCGAAGTATTTATGCCAAGTTATGATAGATACCTAGAAATTTCTTCTTGTTCTAACTTTGAAGATTATCAAGCAAGACGTGCTAACATAAGATTTAGAGACGAAAAAGACGGCAAAGTAAAATTTGTACATACGCTAAACGGCTCAGGACTTGCAGTAGGTAGATGTATGGCTGCAATCTTAGAGAATTATCAAAACGAAGACGGTTCGGTTACAGTTCCAAAAGCCTTAGTTCCATATATGAATAACATTGAGGTTATAAAATAACTAATGACTAGCCCTAGATTAAAAAAAATAACCGTTTTTTTAATTCTAATAGCCATCGTATTTACAAATAGTATGCCTATAACAGCACACTACAAAGTTAAAAAGAAAGAAATACTTTTTTTTGTACCAAACAATGAATATAAAGCACTGAAAAAACACCCACTAGCTAAAAAAATGAAGATTTTACCAGTAGCATTAATAGATAGACGCTCGTATGTTAATTACGATGCTGTTGCAATGCCCTATCGTACAAAGTTAAAAAGTGACGATTTTAATAGGTTTTTTAAAAACGGTGTTAGAATTTACTTTTATGGAAAGTTATCGCTTGTAGACTTTCAAAAAAAACTTAACGTTGCCAAAATCCAAGAAGTCAACATCACTGGTCTCGGCGATAAAAAAATCCAAAAAAACGCAAGGGTTAGAATCTACAATAAAAAAGGAAAACAAAGAAAGTTTAATATCATCGGCATGAACGATAGCGTACTTCGTACTTTTATGTGCGATATTGATTGCCCTAAAAAGTACCTTGCGCTATACTCGATAAAAGCTGTGTATGAAGATTTTAAAGACGTTAGACTTAACTGCCGAACAGAAGAGTACAACATGAATCCTTACTACGTGCAGTATTTTGACAAATTCAAATCTAAAATCACTGTTACAAACGAAATAAAACGTAACTACACTGATGATGTCGACTCGTACAAAAATTATAATTTTGTGCTTGACTCAAAAGTCAACGTAAAGAGTAAAAAGCCAATATCGGCAGTAAAATGTTTGCAAAAACTTTTAGGCGATACAGAATTTGAAGCTACATCGCCTAAACCATTTACAATGATGCCGTTTTCACAGAAAGTTCTTACTTACAATCCTAAAATGAAAACTAATAACATCATCAAAATTAAAAAACCTGTTCAACTAACTTCAAAAGTTAGCCACAACAAGAAAAAAGTCGTCTGGAAGGTAAAACCTATTTCTTATATTTTTTCTAAAAACCACGAGTTTGAAATAATATTTGAAAATAAAATAACTACCGACGACAAGCAGCTCAACGTTTACACCGATTTAAAATTAGACATAATCACAGGTGCTAATAACCAATATAGACAAAAATCGATGCCAGGTAGCGGAATTATTTACAGTTATTTCTTTTAAATCAATATTAAATGTTTAAGCTTTTCCAAAAGTATGATATAATTCTTATGGGAATTTAAACGAAAGGATGTAAAATAATATGAAACAAAAAATTGTAAAAACACTTGAAGCAATGTCAAACATTTATGGCATATCTGGTCACGAAGAAGAAGTAATCGAAGTTGCTAAACAGCACCTTGATAAAAAACTAAACGTAACTTCTGACCCAATGAACAACACAGTTATCAGCCTAGATGGCTTTGATAAAACTAAACCATACATCATACTTGACGGTCACCTTGACGAAGTTGGTCTAATGGTTCAAGCTATCAAAAATGATGGTCTTATGAAAGTTGTTACTATCGGTGGTTGGCAATTAGAAAACCTACTTACACAATCATTCATGGTTAAAACTACTAACGGTGACTATGTAAGAGGTACTATTGCATCTATCCCTCCACACTTCAAAAAAGGTGGCGGAAAATTAGCGGAAGACGATATACTATTTGACGTAGGTGCTACTTCTAAACAAGAAGTTTTAGATATGGGTATCGAACTTGGTGCGCCAATGGTCCCAGATACTAAATTTGAATATAACGAGAAAAATGATTCATTAATGGGTAAAGCATTTGATGATAGACTTGGTGCAACTGTTGTTATCGAACTAATGAACTACGTAGCTGAAAAAGGCTATACTCAAGTAGTTGGTTTATTATCAGCACAAGAAGAAGTTGGACTAAGAGGTGCTAAAGTTTTAGCTCAAAACTTTGAAGCTGAATACTGCCTATGTGTTGAAGGTACACCAGCAGACGATACTGTAATGCCGGCTGAACTTTCACAAGGTGCACTTAACAAAGGTGTACAACTTAGACTAAGAGATGGCTCAGCTATCATCAACGCAAAATATGTAAATGAAGTAATTAATAAAGCTAAAGAACACAACATCACATACCAAATCGCTGTAAGACGTGGCGGTGGTACAAACGCTGGTGCTTACCACATGAACAAATCTGCTACTCCAGCAGTAGTTCTAGGTATCCCTGCTAGATATATCCACTCTCATATGGCTGTATCAAAATTACACGATATGATGTGTGCTTACGAATTAGGAAAAGTAATGATTGAAGATTACGTTTCTAAGAAGTAATATTGTATAGTATATAAAAAATGGTGTTAGTCCACAACCTAATCGTTGCGACTAGCACCGTTTTTATTTTTCAAGCATTATATACAACATAACGCTTAATCGTTTTATAAGCAAATCAATAAATGATTTTATCTTTATCCGCATACTCCGCAAATAACTGTAAACACTTCTCTCTTCCATAGGGCTTTAATTGTAGGACATGAGCGTTTTTCCTACCATCGTTAATAAAATCATATATATAATCATCTCGAAATCCAATATCATCAGCGTCCTTCGGTGTACATCCAAAGTAAACTTCTTTAATATTAGACCAAATTATTGCCCCCAAACACATCGGACAAGGATAACCAGTAGCATACAATACGCAATCACTTAAATCATACGTTCCCAATATCTTACCAGCCTGACGTATCGCATTAACCTCAGCGTGTGCTGTTGCATCATGGCTCGCCAACACACTATTACTCGCAATCGTAATCAATTTCCCATTTTTATCCAATATCACCGCGCCAAAAGGACCACCAATATTCTCACGCATGGTTTTTCTAGTATAATCAATACAAGCATTTATAATATCATCATTTACAAAATTATCCATAACTAATCCTTTCTAACATACACTTTTGGTAAGTTAACCACAATGCTAATTTACATAAAACGCTACAAAATAGTTATTTTACACATTCATGGTTACTTATCCAAGTCATATATCGGCATTATTTTACATTTATTAAACTGTTAAGATTTAAAGTAAAAACCAATTAGACCACGTTATGACAGGACGTTAGTCAGATTGATATGCTATAATTTTATCCAATACCGATTTAGATATATATCTTTGCCTTCTTCATAAACAGTAGACTCATATACCCCACCATTATTTAAAATCGTCTTAGCACTACCAATATTATCTTTCTGACAAGTTATCAAAATTTTCTCAAATTCCATATCCTTACATATTGACAAAATATCATTTAACATTGCTGTCGCATAGCCTTTTCGTCGCTCAGAATGACAAACCGAATACCCAATATGTCCAGCGAACTGCTCTAAATACTCATTAAGATAATGCCTTATTTGTATTACACCAACAATCTTATTATCAGATTTCCGCAGATAAATAAACTGTGTAGATGGCACACGATTTGCTGGACAAGTTTTATGATTTGAATGCTTTTCAACCCGTGCTATCCACTCTTCAATATTAGGCATATTAATTAAAGAATGACCACCATCCATGCTACCACCAAATTCGATAAATTCTTGTCTATATTTTTCTATTTCAGATTTATACGTTATAGTTGGTTCAATCAGCAACATATCATTTTTTATAATTTCCATAAACTTCTCCTTGCATCAGTAGTCAAATTTACATACTAAATTTAAAAACGCTAATTTTTTCAGACTTTCGATACACACCATTACTCATCAACAAACCTCAATAAATAACCATCATAGTCTATAATTAAAAATTCTTTTTGTTTAGTTTCTTTTCCATCTACCGTATATACATTAATTTTTAATTCTCTATATGGCTCAACCCCAGCTTTCAACACTTTATCGTATAGTTTGTCTATATCGCTAACTCCAATTTCAAAATTAACACCTCTACCATAAGGATATTTTAATTCCGCCACATTCCAACCCGTTTTATGGTATTGTTCAAACATCATCTGAACTTTACCCAAAGACAAAAAAATAAACTTATCTTCAGGTCTTTCAAACTCAATTTGAAAACCTAAAATGTCAATATAAAATTCTTTAGTTTTATTTATATCAGACACCGTCAACTCTGGTATTAATGCGTTAAACTTCATTATACAGCCACCTTCATTTTGATAAATTTTAGCTAAAATTTTGGTACTTTTAAAACTATAAAAAGAACGTTTCATAACTACATAAAATTAAGTCAGATGCTATTCAATTAGCAGTGATTAGCAAATAAATACCTTAGCTATTTCACCGCCATAATTAGCCCTCTTTTTATATAATCTTTTATTTTATCGCCATATCCCCACTTTTGAGCATACGCATCCGTTACTTCGTCTTCGATTACATTTACATTTTTAAACCCTGTATTTTTTAGTATCTCCACCAACTGTGAAGTTTCAATAGCACCACCAACTCAAGTACCATACAGATTGGGAGATTTTTTCATTTCTTCACCTAATTCCTTTTTAAGCAATATATCCGATATAAAAATATTTCCACCCGCAGTAAGAACCCTATATATTTCAGCATATGCCAACTTCTTATTTGGTTCTAAATTAATAACACAGTTACTAATAACGTGGTCTATCGTACAATCTGCAAACGGAAGTTCTGTTAAACTCGCTTTCTTAAACTGGACTTTTTCAATACTTTTAGCTTGTTTTATTTTATCAGCTCGATCAACCATTTTTTGTAATCTATCAATACCATAAAAAATGCCACCATTTGGAAATCGTTTCCTTGCCAAAAATATATCTAAACCACTACCCGAACCTAAGTCAAGTACAGTTTCGCCATCGTTTACCACCAATTTTTCTAACGGATTACCACACGATAATCCCAAATTAACACCCTCTGGTAAATCCTTTAAATCTTCTTCACTATAACCCAGTGATTTGTAGATAGACAAAGGAGATACCTCAGTTTTAACTTCACCTAAACTAATCTTATTATAAAAGTCATCTACGTCTTGCCTCTATTACCAATAATTTTAACTAATATTTCATAAAACTACCGATAAGACTTTTGCCTATTTTTATTATTCCCATAAACGCTAATGTCCTAAACAAAAATAAAATTTTACCGATTATCCAAAAATGTACAGCAAACAAATTTTTAGCTTAGTAAATATTTTAATGAAGTTTGTTATACCACCAATATCATAACATCCTTTTTACAGCATGCTACATATTTCACCTTTCAACTCAGCCCATTCTTTCCAAAACATTTGAAAAGTTTCTTTATCCTCTTCATGATCAAATACCTTTTGGTTTATATCACCATAAAAATTCTCTATTTCATTTACATAATCTAACACCATTTTAGCATATTCAGAAAATTCCAAAACAGCCTTTTCACCTTTTTCAGTGCTTAGTTCCACAAAATTATTTTTATGCTGGATATTCCAATCAATACCATTAGGACAACCCATTACAACTAAATAATGCGGCTCTTCACTAGTATCAATCAAAAGAAAATGCCCACAGCAAGGAACCAAAAAATTTTCAAGGTCATCAATCACATGATTTATCTTTAGTGTCCTTAACAAAAATAAAGCACTAGCACTCAAACACCACGAACCTGATGCCTTATCTGACAAAACTTCATTTCCTATTTTTAAAAACAATTCACCATGGGAACATAAGTCATTTTCTGAATATAAGCCATCGTCCCTAATCCAATGTTGCCGTAAAATCTTAATTTCAAAACTATTACTCACTTCATCCTCCATAATACAGCAGATAGCAAACACATAAACATCAGATAATTTTGTTTATATATCGCTATCTGCATTAACTTTTAACTCTAAATATTTTTTAACAAACCTCGACTAGCTCATCACCTAATATATGATGACAGAACCAATTTAGATTTTGTAAACATATAGCTCTTTCGAATCCTAACGTATGCGAAACATGCCCCATACCATCATAAATCACCAATTTTGGCTCTAAGCTTAACTCTTTTAATGCTCTATATAATTCATAAGCATTGGCAACTGGCACTCTAACATCTGCCGAACCATGTTGAATCAAAACAGGCGTTTTGGCATTGTTTACATAAGTAATAGGCGAAGTTTTTTCATAGATTTGCTGGTCATTAAATGGCACATCTCCTAAATACACTTTTGTAAATTTAGGTGCGTCAGTATTATAATAAAAGGTTGTCCAATCACTTATACCAGCACCTACTGATACCGCTTTAAACCTATCACTATACATTGCACAGAACGCCGATATGTAGCCTCCTTGACTCCACCCCATAACACCTACTTTTTCTTTATCCGCAAAACCTTGCTCTATTAAATAATCAACACCCGAAATCACGTCGTCATAATCGCCAATTCCTAAATTTCTAAAATTAGATTTACGGAACTTTTCACCATAGCCAGCACTGCCACGATAATTTGGCTCTAGTATTATAAAACCACGTTCAACAAAGCTTTCGATTGGGTATGAACTATCAGTTAGCACATACGGCAATGATACGCCAGTTGGTCCACCATGTATGATAACAAGTAGCGGGTATTTTTTATTTATATCAAAATTCTGTGGTTTTGATAATACGCCCTCAATTTCAATGCCATCATTGTTTTTCCAAGATATCATTTCTTTGCTAGCATATGTTCTTCCTT
>PDWI01009769.1_pt1 | contig 10920 bp, 7 predicted proteins | sample 1430891 | NCBI WGS metagenome assembly PDWI01 (sample SAMN01162508, study PRJNA174530) | Oral metagenome, whole genome shotgun sequencing project. | biome: Marine environment; feature: Marine mammal; material: Swab sample of the gingival sulcus; isolation source: swab sample of gingival sulcus... | reverse complement strand
TATCTTACACCGCAAGAAAGTTTAGAAAAAGAAAAACAACGCGTGAGACGTTGTTGTAAGTGAAAGTTGAGTGTCCTACTTGGGGGGTGCGGGTAGGTTTATTAAGAACAATTTATTATAGCATAAATATATTTTTTGTCAAGACCACAATCTGAAATTTAGCTTCCAAAACACATCATAATACTACTGTCTCATATGATGACTGATGACTAGTGACTAATGACTTTATAAAACTTGTAACAACCACATACAACTCTACACGTACAGAAGCATTATTATCGCACAAAACACGCATTGACTGCATTGGAATCTGTCTGTGATGGTGTTTGCGGTGTCATTTTGTATAGTGTAATTGTGCCGAATTGTGTGTGATTGGCAATCGTGTGGTGCAAGCGCATGTCGTCGGTCACGTGTGTTTTGGATTTGGTGCGCACGAGCAGATAGTATGGTATACCTTCTACATTTTTCACGTCAAAACCACCACGTTTCATGTAGCACTGTGCATGTGGGTTTTCCTTTTCCACGTGGACGAGATAATACAGCGCGCGTGCATAGCGATTGTCTCCGACGATGACAAATGGATCGTGCATGTCGTCTCCGCTGACATACGTCGCAGCGCGGCGCAGTTGTCCCAATGTCACGATGTCATGCCGATTCATCGCCATGTCGCGCCATGAAACGACTTCATATTGTGCACGGTGCAACACACCAAAATACTGTGCACACACCACAAAATTGGCGATGATGAGGCCCCCGACGATGCTACTGCTCACCCACGGACCATAGCGTTTCCATTTCCACAGAGATTCTATAAGTGCACCACACATAATAAAAAACGGCGCAGCGACAAATATATAAAAACGTGGCGAAATCTGATATGCAACCAATACAAAAAACACACTTGCAAAACCCATCCAGAGACACACAAGCGTATATCGGTTGCGTTTTTGCACATCATCAGCACTTGCTGTGACACCGCGGCGCCACATACGCGCACACCTACCATAAAACAATCCAAAAACACAAACACACGCAATAATTGCACCAGTGTGATATGGGAGTGCCTTTTTGCATTTTTTGTCACAGATAAATGTCATGTGTCCGTCGTTGTTTTTTGTCCTGATGTGATACCGTCCGTGATAATCCGCGCTGACGATTGTGACAAAAAATGTACTTGTCTCTTGTGCAGCACGAAAAATGCGTTCTGTAATGTGGTGTTTTTTGTCACTTGCGGTTTGTGCCTGTGCACTATCATTTTCGCTCATCGTCACCGATGCTATAAATGCGGTAATATTTTGTCCATTGTGTTTTATGTCATGCACAATTAGAGGCGCATACAATACCATACATGCTACACAACTCGCAAGCACAGCACGAAACGGCACTTTCATACGCGCTATAATCATATACACACCACACGTCAGTGGCGCTACGATAAACGCGATGAAATGCAACTGTGTCACCACCGCCAATGCACCCACCGCACCAATAAACCATCTCTTGTCCAACCGCACGCCATCCCATGCCCGCAACAAAGCATAAAATGTCACAAGCGACCAAAAAAACAGTGCGTTGGGATTCCACGCAAAACGCCCATACACCACCAGAAACAGCGAGACCGACACAAGACCTGTCAACAGAACAGAAATGGGACGCGCAAAAAACAGGCGCGCAAACATATAGAACAGTGGCACTGCCAAAATGGAAAATAAAAGATCAGGTAGCGCAGCTGATTCTGGTGATACGCCAAAAAGCAGTGCGCTGCCATATTGGAAATAATAAAAAATCGGACCGAGATACAATTCACGTCCACGTGCCTGCGGACCGTGTAGTGGTATATCACCTATACCACTATGCACCGCATCATAAATCACAAAAACATCCCGCGCTTGATCCAACTCAAAATGCAACCACGACGAAAAATGATACACACGCAGAAATACGCTCACTGCACATATCAGCAGCAATGCACACCATAGTAATCGATTTTTCTTCACATGTTCTATGATTTTTTGCATCATACGTACTGTTATTTTTTGTCATATAAGTGACGCACGTCCTTCAACTCGCACTTTCGTCGCTTGTCTATCTCAATATCTGTCATATAGCATCGTTTGTTATTTTCACGATACTCTACTTCTGTGCGATTTGTTGCGTCAGATGCACATGTTCTTTTTATGTCCAATTGCAAAAGCGTGACCGTCCCCAAAGGCACAGCGCGTACAATCCGAAAACATGCATCAAAATCATTCGGCAACAGATCTTTTTTTGCAATCTTTTTGGTTTCTCTCAGTACAAAATGCAATCCATTTTTGTCAATATGTTTTGCATCAATCGTAGCAACTGGCACATGATGATTGATGCGCAAAAGATACAACAACGCTGGCTGATGTAGTGGAGATGCCTGGACATACACACCGGAATATGCCCCATCTGCATATTGTCGTGCAATGTCATCGACAACTGTACGCCATTGTTTATGTGTCACAGAAAAATATGACTCCAAAATATATTCTTCTTCCGCTGCACGGTAATCATCAGCATACCGGTCAATAACATGCAACCAGTGCACAGTATGCACACCATTTATACAAAACAATCCAACAAAGAGTACAGCGGTAATCACGCGCCCAATCGTACGCCAGCACATCTCCACAGAAGAAAAAAATAATCCGACAAACACAAATGGCACACACATTGCAGGCAAGAAATATCGTGAGTCAACTTTGAGTGCAAATGGATACAACACAACAAAAAGCACACACTGCCACACAAAAAGGAGTATGATAAAATTCTTTTTTTGTACACTCATTTTCTGCCCATGTGCGCGCTGTTTTGCATATTGTCGCCACGCCACAAAACCAATCCACACCACAGCAATACAAAAGAGTACAAAAGAGCCACAAAACCGAATCATATTGTTTCGCAAAACACTTGTGCTCACATTTTTTGTGACCAAATCACGCACATTATGACTGCTCTCCAAACGAATCGGTGCGCTCACATATTCACCAGATGTGAGCATGATACTATAAAAACGCGTAAAGTGAAAAAGGTGTGCAGATAATTGTTTTGGTACGGTCGTAGGTACATCCGCATCTTCACTGTGGTCCACCGCAGCAAAAAACATTCGTGTGTTTTCACCCTTTGTAAACAATTCATTGCCGATAAGCGGGAGAAAAAGCACTACAAACATCGCGATAAAAAACATGCTCTGTTTCACAGATATTTTTGTCCGCGACACAATCATGTAGACAATCACTGTCACTGGCACAGCAACAAGCGTAATCGTATGCAGTTGCATTACAAAAGCACTTGCCACCGCAGACACGCCTATCCATACATATGCACTACGTGAACTGCCAGCACGAGAAAAACGCAACACTGCATAAAATAGCAAAAATATAAAAAATGGAATGGCATTTGGATTCCACAAAAAATATGCATACTCCACTGCAAAAAGAGATATCGCAAAAAGCGCCATCAGAAACAGCGCAATTCTTTGCGCAAAACACTCCCGAAAAAAGAGATATGCCAACGGCAGTGTCAGAAGTGAAAAAATGAGATTCGGAAGAGTCACCGACATCACACTTACACCAAAAATATATGCACTCACTAGTGATGGCACATAAAAAATCGGACCAAGTCGGAAAAACGTCCCGCCCGCCTTTGGCCCTACGAGGGGAAAATTGCCAATATCATCCACGACACGATCAATAATCCGATAATCTCGTGCCTGATCAAGACCAAAAAAGATATTGTCAGAAAAATGATGCACGCGGACATACATGCCAATAGCGCATATAATCCCAAACATGACGTATAGTGACCACTTTTTTTGCATATATTGTATTACTTGATGCATAATCTGTTCTCATGCGACATGTCTATTGTAAATTCTTTCATGCCTTTTTACAACACCTTTTATTTTCTGCTTTTTTTGGTTATAATTTCCTATATAAATACTACGCACACACTATGAAAAAATACACTGTTTTTATTCTCATCTCTATGCTGTTGACACTTGCATGTGGCGTGCTTCTTGTGCATAAAATTGATTTTTTTTCTGCTGTGCGTTTTCTCAATTCTCCTAAAATCGTGTATGTGCTGTGTGCCGCACTCATCACGGCACTCATTCCCTTTGCATGGAAGCATGCACAACGCATCGTCATCACAGTGCGCACAATTCTTTTGACTATGTTGCCAGCGATGTGTGTGCTATGCGTAGGCGTCAATGCTTTTGATACACAACTACACTGGATATTTTCAGCTAGCGTCGGCGCATATATCATTGCACTCATTGCAACATACATCGTAACCTATCATAATGCATACCACCCACAACAAACAACGGCGCAACAGCCTACCAGTAAGCGTTTCTATCCATACGCACTCTTCATAATTAGTATTGCTACTGTAATACATTTATTTTTTGGCTTAAAAGACATTGGTACAGAAGCATATGTAGATGAACGACTGTGGGTGTATGATCGCATTGAGCAATACTGGGACAATGTATTGGAACACGACTGGAAAAACACTCGTCCAAGTGACAAACCCGGTATAACCACAGCAATCGCTACTGGCCCAGGTCTACTCTTTTTTGACCCAAGCGACTTTGCCAAAGGCACAGAGCACAAAGAGCGCATTGTATCCCTATTCACTGCACTACGCACACCACAATTTCTCCTCATCACAATTCTTTCTCTCTGTGTATTCCCGCTTGTACAGAGACTGCTCAATACCCATGTCGCCGTATATGTGACGGTATTCATACTACTCTCACCACTCCTTATGGGTATGTCACGCATCATCAATCCAGATGCACTACTGTGGATTATACTGTTTTTGTGTTTTGTCAGTTTTCTTTTATATCTCCGTGAACACGCACTGCGGTGGATGTACCTCGCTGGTATTCTTCTGGGATTTGCGCTACTGACGAAATATATTGCCAATATCTTTTTTGTGTTTTTCTTTCTGCTGCTGTTTGTTGATAGTATTATGCGTACGCAATTGCCAGACAATCTCAACAGACATCTCAAAAACGGCCTCATTCACTATGCAATTATGGTCTGTACTGCACTTTCTGTATTTTATATACTCTACCCTGGTGCATGGGTCAAACATGACCGTATACTTCTCGCAACAGTGCATTCAGAAGCATTTGCATCAACATGGGTGTATTTTGCCCTCCTCTGTGCCGCGTTGTTTGTCGATACTTTTTTGTGCAAAAGCGTGTGCATGAAGCACGTGCTTACACAATGCCACAAATACAAAAAAGTATTACTCTACAGCATCATCAGTCTTTTTGCCGCATCTGTACTTGTGGTGCTATACAACGTATATACTGGAATGTCACTCTACGACTTTGGACGCATTATCGAATCGCCAAAGTCCATCCACCATGATGTCAGCACACTAGCACTATACCTCACAGCCTTTTTCCCACTCCTCTTTGGTGTTACGCCACTAGTCTGCATATCCGCACTCTATGCACTCTGGCGCGTATGCACAGGGGACAAAAGTACACACGAAAGGAACATTGTACTCTACACGCTGCTATTTATCCTACTGTATTATGGTGCCTCTGCGCTCAACAATGTTGTGCCAATTGTCCGCTATCAAATCATCATATATCCATGCATCATCCTTATCGCAAGTATCGGCATTGATTTTCTGCTCCGCACACGCACCACTATACCAGCAAAACGCATATTGGCTGGTGTGGGTGTCATTGTGATTGGCGTAGTCCAGCTCCTACATATCTCTCCATTTTATTTTTCATACAACAGCCCACTTCTCCCACAAAAACACATCATCAATGCCAAAGACATGGGAGACGGCAACTATGCAATTGCAACATATCTCAATAGCCTTCCAAACGCAGAACAGCTCCTCATCTGGACAGACAAGCGTGGTGTGTGCCAGTTTTTTGTCGGTGCGTGCAACAATATGATTCATGACACTGCTCTTATCACAATTGCACCAGACATTGATTATTATGTCGTCTCACAAAACCGTCAAAACCACATCACTCGCCTCACGACACAAAAATTGTCTCGCGACCCGCACTATTCCATCCGCCTTGACCGTCTCTACGACCCGACACTGCCAAAAGTATATGAAATTCTCCCAAACAATCGACCCGCACAATTTATCCGCATCATTAGCGGTGACACTGTAACTATTATTGACTAGCAACATATGATTTCTTTTGCACAAAAGCATTTTTCTCTCATTATTGCGGTGACACTTTTCACTGGCTTTGGCCTGTATCACTTGGCGCAATTTGAAACAACAGATGAACACTTCTGGAAATATGACCGTATCAACAAATACTATAGTGGTTTGCACAATGGAATTACACACAATGACTGGCACCGCACGCGTATCAACGACAAGCCCGGCATCACTGTTGCACTCATCGCTGGCATCGGCAAATTGTACGGACCAGACCCTGAAAGTCACATCGATACAGAGGGTGAAAATACACACACATTTTATGATGAAAAAGCCCACAAGCAGAGGCCACTTTACGACATGTACCACACGGACATGACGGAAAAAATCAATTTTTCTCTGCGCTTACCCGTTCTGCTCTTCAATGCGCTAATTATCCTCCCTCTCGTGTATTATCTGCTTTTTGCTCTGACGCGCAACCACTTAATCACCCACACTACGACACTCTGCATTGGTATGAGCCCAATTCTCATTGGTATCAGTCAAATTATCAATCCAGACGCATTTTTGTGGGGCACAGCATCTGTAGCACTCCTTGCTTTTGCCAATGCACTCTACAATGCACATGCAAAAAAATTTATTATGATCGCCGGCATTTTTACTGGACTAGCACTCTTATCCAAGTATACGGCGAATTTGTTGTTTTTGTTTTATCCAATGCTCTTTGTGCTCTACACTGTATACGTCACACACGATTTTACGTGGAAAAAAGACGGCGTGCGTTATGCGCGCACATTTCTGAGTGTTTTTGCACTTGCGTGCGCATTATTTGTCTTTTTTATGCCAGAGGTCATTGAAACACCACGCCATTTTCTCTATGGCACCGTATATTCACCACCACTTCAACCGATTGTAAATGCATTTTTGGACGTCACACATCTCAAAGACACATTTTATATTTCACCGACAAAATATAAAACTGTGCCAATCGGCATCAGTGCATTAATCATTTTTTTCTGCGTCACACTTGTGTGTCCTCTACTCTGTGCACGCTTCCTCGCGCAGAAAAAACGCTTTGTGACATATGTGCTCAACATCGGCGTCGGCATCATGTGCGCTATCCTCATTTTTTCATGCATCAATGCATGGAGTGGTGCAACTTTTTTTTCACTTGATAACCTCAAAGAAAATGTCCGTGTCAGTGGCGAGTTGCAATTCCCCGCATTTGCATCTGACCCCGCACCGCTCTTTTGGGCAAAAGCTGTCACGGTGCAAGCACAGAATTTCCTTTTTTCTCTCCCACCACTACTTGTGATTACTCTGTGTTTTTTGTGGACACTACTTCTGACACACAAAATCTCACACATACGATTTCTCCCACTCATGTATCTCTTTTCTCTTTTGCCACTAGTCTTCATCGTTGGCGGACTTGCAGCAGACGTCTTTGTCAATGTCCGCTACAGCATCATGCTATACGTCCCCTATGCACTCCTCTGTGGCTTTGCTTTTTATGAAATCACACAAATATCTATCATGCGTCGGCATTGCACAAAACCACTCATGCTATTTTGTGCACTCATTATCTTGACGCATGCAGTTGCACTGTGGACTATTAAACCGTTTTATTTCAACTACACGAGCAGTCTCCTCCCCAAAAAATATGTTGTCACCGACTCGTGGGGATATGGTGTCTATGAGGCCGCACAATACCTCAATACCCAGGACAATGCCCAAGAAAAAGTCATCTGGACAGACCGTCGTGGCATCTGCCAATTTTTCGTCGGGAAATGTATCGTCTCCAATGAACTCTATCTTGATCACACACCCATTGATTATTTCGTATTTTCACGCCGCGGCATGATCACCAAACCATTTCGTCCAATCAGCGCACATCCACACAACATCACACGTGAGCGCTACTATGATACAAACTTCATCGCAGAGCACTCTGTCTTCACACACCACATCGGCGACCGTCCACAAAACTTTATTACAATTGTCGCCGTAGAAAAATAAAACTCCACAGAGAAATGCGATTTCTCTGTGGAAAGTTGAATGTGTCTCTTGCGTTTTATTAACGTGGACACGGTTCTAGTTGTGATAATGCATGTATGGCTAATATTTTATTATCAGATAAAATCGTAAATTGCCTTTCATTAGGCAATCTAATACACACATGATGCGCATGTTGTAACGGGTAAGTGGGAACTACCACCATACCGCCTACAAATCGCCTATTACCATGCAGATAACGCCGATCTGCAATAATTGGTGCATCGATATACGCATTCAACACATCACGCAGCGGTAATGCACTGTCTTTTTTTACCTGTAAAAAAATATCTCCGGGATATGCAATACCATATGTCTCTTCATGCACTTCCGTGACAGAACCACAAAAAAAATCACCCATGTATGGATTTTCTCTATTTGCAATGACATCACCTACATCAAAACGGCTCATAACACCCTCCTCTTTGCTGTTGTTTTTGTACCGATAGAGCAACCACCGTGCATCATATAAAGAAATACGCTATACGTCAACTATTACACGGTACAATCATCTTTATGGCGCAGGTACAGTGGTAATGCACAAAAACTCACCAGCATCTGCAATACACGCGACACCAACACAATCGCGACAAGTGCGCTGCTGTGCATACCAAACAAACCAAAAAGAAAAATATACGCCCATTCTTTTGTGCCAATGTTTCCCACGCTAATTGGCAACGATGCAATAAGATTGGTCAAAAATATTACACTCATATAATCAATAACAGAAATATCCACATGAAATGCCACAAAAAGCATATAGTTTGCACATGCAATGCCTACAAAAGAAAAAATCGTTGCATATCCACATGCAACAGAGAGAATGTGCCCTGTGCGAAACGCTGCAAAAATGTCTCGATATTTTTGCACGCATGCTGGCATTTTTTTGGTGCGCATCCCTATTGAAGTCAAGTATACGCATACCGCAAAGCACACGCTCACACCACCAATCATAAACGCCATTTCGTCACCACTGACAAAACGTTGATAATGCACACCGCCACAGAGCAATGCTAAACACACAATCACAACAAGACCTGTAATCCGATCCACCACAACTGTTGCCATACTCTCAGCTGTGCGTCCCGCACGCTTGCCAAGAGCAAGTGTGCGGTATGCATCTCCACCGACAAATGATGGAAAAAAGTTATTGAGAAACGTACCAAGAAGATATGTCTTGAGATAAAAAAAATACGGCTGTGTAAAATGCATATGCTTTCCCAGTACATGCCATTTATGTGCACTAATAGCAATCCCGACAGCGTACAGTACGACAAACAGACCCACAAACAGACCATTGGCATGAATAATGGTTGCAAAAACATCCTGCCAATGTATCGTAGAAATCAAAAGGCCAACCAAAATAACGGCGCACACGATTTTACTAATTGTGTATATTGTTTTTTTCATCAATGCTATTGTATAAATCTACATATTCCGCTGCGACATGTTCCCAGCTCATACCCTCAGCAATTGTACGACTTGCATGACCAAAAGCATCACATAGTTCCGGATTTTCGATCAAAATTTTTAATTTTTCCACAATCGACGCGACATCATGCATTTTGATGAGGTAGCCATTTTCACCATCGCGCACCAATTCCTCTGCTCCCCCAGTTGGCGTCATAAGCACCGGCAACCCAGACGCAAGCGCTTCAAGTAAATTATTACTCATGCCCTCATTGAGTGACGGCATGACAAACACATCAGCATTATTATAAATTTTTGGCGAGTCTTCTTTCACATACGCACCCGTAAATGTCACACGGCCATCAAGTCGATATTTTTTGACTTGTGCTTGCAAATCCTTCATCGCATTGCCCTCACCACCTGCAATCGTCATGCGAATATGTGGATAGAAATCAAATAATTCGACAAATGCATCAATTGCATACTGAAACCCTTTGCGTTTTGACAAACGTGACGCCAATAAAATGCGAAATTGTTTTTTGCGATTTTTGAGCGAGCGTCGCCCTATGTGATAAAAATCTGTATCAACGCCATTGTAAATTTGCATGAAGCGTTGTGCTGGCTGACTACTTTGTGCTAGTTCTGTGAGGCCACGACTATTAGTCACAACATACGCCGCGCCGCGCCACACACGATGGATTAGTGGCGTGAGGATCGTGTACACATTTTCAAACCGCTCACTATACCCCGGCACATCCGCGCCTCTGAGCGAGACGATATATGGGATGCCATATTTTTTCTTCAACCGCCACGAAATCGCCCCGCACGGCACGGCGAAAAAACTGTGTGTCAAATCATAGTGATTTTTTTTGACTAATGTCTGTGCATAGCGATATGCTTTCCATGTGTAGGTCAGTAATTCTTTTTTTGTTTGATAATTTAAATTATTTTCATCCTTGCCAATTGGGATACGATGCACCGTCACACGTTCACTTATATCTTCGCGCACAAACTTGTCGCCAATCGCACTCGTGACAAGATCCACACACACATCGGACCGCTTGGCATATTCCAAAAGAATATACTTCGTCGCATTTGCCGCGCCCCCGCCAAGTGGCGGATATTCGTAGTTGAAAAATAATACACGTTTCATATTCAAAATTATACACCAAAAAAAAATTACCGAAAACTATTTATAATTTTCAGTAGTTTTTCATACGTAAAAGTGTTGTGTGTATTATTGTTGTACCACGTTTTTGATCGCGTAATTCATCCGAT
>PDWI01025027.1_pt1 | contig 10921 bp, 9 predicted proteins | sample 1430891 | NCBI WGS metagenome assembly PDWI01 (sample SAMN01162508, study PRJNA174530) | Oral metagenome, whole genome shotgun sequencing project. | biome: Marine environment; feature: Marine mammal; material: Swab sample of the gingival sulcus; isolation source: swab sample of gingival sulcus... | reverse complement strand
CGTCCTTTACGGTGCGTAATACTATTCGTTTGAAGAAAAGATAAGCGTACATTGAAGTTAGGAGGATATACCTATGGCGAAAATGACCAGAGAAGAGAAACGACAGATAATTGACGCATCATTAGCCGCTGCTAATCGTGGAGATGAGGCAGAAGAAGCGCGTCTGATCAGGAAACTGCCCGTTCCACCCCATTTAGGCTTGGCAATGAAGGAGTTTTTGCCGAGAGAGGACTTGTTGTCCGGAGGATGGAATTTATCACCAAAAAGAAACGACACCTGAAACCCTTGCATATCATGATGGCCTGGAAAAGACGCTGGCCCTTTTAAAAGAAGTTGGCAAATCGGCTTCGCCGGAATTGGTTCTGGCTGTTGAAAAGCATTGAGTTGGCAGAGCCAATAAAAAGGCCGGGAAAATCCATGTCAGTGGATTTTCCCGGCCATGATCATCCGTTGTCTTCGGGTTATTTTTCGTCCGTCTTCTTTTTGTATGTCAGGGGGCCGTTTTCGTATTGAACCTTGCGTAGCCACCAGTTGGGGTAGAACAGGGGTTGTGCCAAGGCCTGCTTGTCGTTGAGGTATCCATTGTTGTACTTGATGTACAGTTCCTTGGAAAGTTCCCACCAATCGTTGAGGACAGAGTCTACATTGGTCTTAGCGTATTGGGTCAGCAGTTTTTTGGCTTGTTCTTTCTTGCCGCTTTTCCAAAGTCCCATGGCTTTGGCTTCAATTTCATCTTGGCGGCCGTAAAAGAGTGCTTCATGCATTTCCTGTCGTTTTTTGAGATCCTTGAACATATAGCTATATTTGAGCATGATGTAGTTGGCCATGTAATTGAAGGTCGTCCAAACGCTTTTGGAGTTGAAAACGAGGACATCCCCAAGCTGCATTGCTTCGGGAGCATTGTTCGCTCCGGCATAAAACGGCATGTAGACTGTGTTGGCAGGGCGATCTGACCCGAACCAAACCACGCCGCCAATGGCATCAACCATGTCTTTGCGGGCTTGGCAGACATAGGAATATGCACAACGGTAGATGTTTAGTGGACGCTCAAACGCGCCTTTTACACTCGGCCCTTTTTCGCCATCCATGGTTGATTCGGCACCACCTTCAAAACGATTGGGATTGCCAAAGGGGCCGCTTGCGAGCTCCTTGGTCAGGTCAAATTCGGTTCCTTCATAATTATCCCGGTGAATACGGGTGACATCCTGAACACTGAGCTTGTTGTCCGGCGTGATGGCGAAAGGATAGGTTCGGGTAAAGGCATCCTCAACCCATGCCGGAAGATTTTTGGAAGGAGCAACGATGGACTGCGCTCGCCAAACTCTGCGTAGCGAATAGTAGGGATGATGATATTCGCCGTCTCCGTAAACTTTGGCGAAGTCAAGCGGTCCATCGGAAGGTTTCCACCAGCCTTTTTGTTGCGCAACGTCAAAAATGTTCTTCGAGTACATCATGTCTTTGGCCCCCTTTTTGATGTCTCGAATCCTGAACTGATTGGCGGCGACAAAAAAACTGTTGTCAGGAACACGCTGGGCAACCCACACACCATCGGTTCCGTTTGCATCATACGCGCACATTTCCATGACCCATCCCTCTTGGGGATCGCCCACGAGCAGGGTCTCACCAGTGCCGTAGTAGCCATACGTATCAATCAATTCACCCATGAGTTTGATAGCTTCGCGGGCTGTCTTGCACCGCTCGAGGGCGACTCTGGAGAGTTCGGCGGAATAGAATATGCGCTTGCCTTGTTCCGGTTCGGCATCGACTTTGGCTTTGTCGGTACATTCGCCCATAACAAGTTGGTGTTCGTTCATGATTCCGTAATTAGCATCGTAATAGGCGTAGGTGTGCTCAACTTGCGGAATGTAGCCGAGGGGGACGCTCACAGGCATTTTGTTGCCCTCATCATAGTAAGGACTACGTTCTTTGATATTCAAGCGGTGTCCAGATTCGGCACCGAAGCGAGCCTCATAACCGAGAGCGGCTTCCGAGTAATAAATAGCCCGTTTGGCTCCCTTGGGATGGTCCTTGGCAGGAATGAAAATGAGTCGCGGATCGCCAAGTCCATCATCGGAATGTGAAACCATGACAGAGCCATCAGTCGAAGCATCTTTTCCCACAATCGTTGTTGTGCAGCATAGTGCTGAAGATGCCGCCAGCAGTATAAAAAGGATCGCGTTGAATACTAATTTTCCCATCATTGAAATCTCCATTTGTATGTTTTTTGTTACTTAAAAGCTGTTTGCGGAGAGTAACTATTTCAATATTAAAATATTCTAACCGTTGTCAATCGGCTCCCATGATTCGCCTTCCGGGTCGATCTCCGGCAACTGGCATGGCCTGGCTTCTACCACACGATTGCCTTTGCCCTTGTCTATCAATGCAGGCGCAGGGCCGATGAGCACATTGACATTGCCGCCAAGGAGAACCTGGCTTTTAATACCGGTAAAATCGTTAAGCTCGGTCCAGGCAAAGGTATTGCTTTCGCCACGCAAGGACTCAAAAGGATGACAATAGATGGCATAGCGGGATTCTCCACGAATACGGTTGTTGGCAAAAAAACCACGGGAGCCGGTTTGCACAATACCGCGGGCTTCTTCGCCCCCTGCCATGATGATGTCATTGCAGGTGACGATCATGTCGTTGGCATACAGGAGCATACCGGTTGAAGCTTCTCCTCTGGCTTCTATGCGATTGCCGTTCATGGTGATACGGTTATTGCTGGTAAAATTGCTACCGCCACTGGTGTCGAAGTACCATCCTGCCACAATGCCGTTCGGGCCATACTTATGGGGATAGGGTATCCCGTCATCGTCCGTGGTGATGCGGTTTTGATCGATTGTAATTTCTCCGTTTCCCTGTGGACCGAGGATATTATCCAATACCTCAATGCCGTTGCGTGAGGCTTTGTGGATAATGTTTTTGCTTACGGATATGTACGCTCCCCACGTCCAGTCGATCATGATGCCATACCCGGCTGTTCGGCTGGGCCGTTCGGTCTCCATGTAAAATCTGTTGTCCTTGATTCGGATGGTTCCCGTGGCAGCGCGTTTGATCCGTTTTTGCGGGCTGTCCAGCCTGTTGCCCACCACGATTCCGGCCATGAAATCCAGCGTGTCGCCATCGGCCCAATGCCTTGTGATTCGATGGGGTCTGATGTTGGATACGGTACACCCCATTATGTCGAGCCCACCGACATGGGTGAAATGAAGAGGGGTGCCTTTGGCGTCTTCAAAACGAATACCATGGACGGCAATGAGCGGTCCTTTGCCGGACGGTGTGGCGTCCTTGACCGGTAAAGGGGAATAGAATGTCCAAAACCCACCTTTAATGGTGGTGGTCGGTTCGCCGACACTGTCTGTCTCACCCCGGATTCTGACCGATTTATGAATTTTGACGCGGCCGTCCGAGCCAAAGTTGAATCCACCCTTGAGCACGATGGTGCCACCAGCATCGACGGCTGCCTGAACGTTTTTCACGTCTTGTTCTGGATTGCCCGTTCCCACGACCATCTGCTCTGCCCATGCCGGGGCGACGGTGAGAATGGCGATGATGATACAGGTTGCAAACTGGCGCATGATTCCTCCGGCAAGACGGAGCTTGTTGATGATTAACATGTTGAATATACATATCTTATGTGAGACAGGTAATCCGTTTGCCATGATTGGCCGTACCGCAAGTTGGCCGAACAGAAGGTCGAACCATTCAAAGACTCAGCGAGTTCCCCGTTTCCATTGCACGGTGGCCGAACAGACGGGATGCCGGATACGGAAAATCAGAGAAGCTAGCGAACGCGTAAAAAATGGACTGGTCTGTACCTCGGCAGACCAGGCGCGTTCAAAGTCCTTTTCTCTTACGTGCGACGGGCGTATGAATCCCGATAAAAATGACAGAGTGTCATGGTCGCCGCGATATCACCCCATCGGGACGACTACTTTTTTTTATGCCATTTGCCGTTGCTGTTTTGAATCCATACTCCAGCGGGAAGAATGGCTGCGAGCCGTGCAGCGCGGTGCTGGCCGACCAAGACAGAAGTGGCACCGGTCTTTTTTGCAATAGCTATGTAGACCTGTTTACGATCAGCATTTTCTGCCTTGACAACATCAGCCTGCTTGGGAGCGGCGCGGAACTCAAGGTAGCCTTGATTGTTCTCGCCCACAACCCCCTCAATCAACAACGCCTTGATCGCTGGCTGACGGGCTTTGATACGAGCCTTGAGACCTTGGGCAAAAGCTGTTCCGGCCAAAAGGCACGTGAGAAGAAGGACAAAGAGAATAAGGTGTTTCTTAGTTTGCATTGGAATCCTCCGTGAGATCGTCGTCAATATCCGAGAAAAATTCGTCCAGTTCCTTGTCTACCTTGACGTTGACATCAATGGTAATGTGGATGGGTTTGACTTCAACCGGGGCCACTTCGACCCTGTGGTTGGTTTGGCAGCCCCACGACATGAGCAGTGTGGCGGCTGTGACGAGAATGAGTAGTTGCTTCATAAACATGGCTCCTTATTCAATCATGTTGATGACATCTTTATATAACAAAATGCGATCCAGAGGTAGGCTGAAATTCACATCAAGCCTGAGCCCCTGGAAATTCGAGCCCTGCACATCACTTGCAACACGGCCAAATCCACCCAATTCTTTTTTATAGACAAAAGGCAGGATCCTGGCAGGCTTGCCGTCCAGAGACAGGCGTACCAACAGTTCTTTACCCACGGTATCGGCTTTGACACGAACCCATTTATATTCAAATTCCTTGATGGCGGCTTGAGCCAATTCCAGTTGTCCGCGTTGTGGGGAGCCTTTGGGAGTGGCATTAATCATATCCTCCAGAGCCTGCACTTGAATGACACCGTCTTCCCCCGGAGTGGAGTGCAAAAATCCGTTGTTGAACGAAATTTTTCCACGTTTCCATGAAACGGGCAATTCACCGGACAAGGCCGCCTCTCCCTTGGCCTCGGCCAGGCCGAGTTGCATGAGCAGGTCAGACAGCCGCAACCGGGAGCAAAACAGGGTGATGTTATATTCTTCATGTCCCGGCACGATACGGAAAGCCCGGCTGGACATATGACCGCCAACCCAATCCACGTCAGCATGTTCCACCAAAATCACACCCTGCGGCTCCACCTGAAACGTCACACGTCCTTTATTCATGGAAACCGGCCCAGCGTTCAAACTGTCAAAAGAAAGCTGTTGTGCTGGCGCACTGCGGAAATGGAGCAAGTCCGGCGACTCGAAAATGAGCTGGACGCCTTCCACACGTGTCGAGCCTTCTTTGCCCATGACCAGTGAGGCTTCGGCAAGAGCGACGCGCATGTTGGACTCAATCTCTCCGTTATGTACGGCCAGCCCGCCTACCAGAGAGAATTTACCGTTCAGTTTCATCTTCGCAAGGGCCGGAAACAGGGCAGACGGGTCATAGTCTGTGGGCAATGTATAGCGTGGGATTGCAAACGTTGCGCTGATATCGTTGGGCTCCATGGCTGCCCGTCCTTGAAAAATCATTTTCAGATCGGGCAACAGCTGCGAATAGAGCGCACCATCTAGCCCGAGCCCCATTCCCTGCTGTTGGATTTGTGCGACGACAGTTCCCAGCCGGTATTTATCATAATACAATCCCTTGATTCGGAGCTTGCCCGGCGTGTGTCTGGTTGGTGCAGGGTAGGCAAGGGGCAGTGAAAAACGCATGGCACCGGATCGGATCGGGATGGCTGGCAGTGAAATACCTTTGCTGTGGCCGGTGAGCAGTAATTCACTCTTTTCGGTCGAAACCGTGCCTGTGACATTCAACTCGATTCCAGACAACACAACGTCCTGCCCGCCGCTCCTGACCTTGAGCCTGGCCCAATTGGCCGTCTTGAGGGAAATATCCCATGCCCCATCTTTTCGGGGAAAGGCCGTCAATTGGCCGGGCAGACGAACACCCATGCCTGTGACGTCTAAATTTATAGAAACGCTGTTCGGAGAGACTCGTCCGCTGGGAATTGCAACGGTCATGGGGTACGGGGGCTCCAAAGACAGCGGCTTCACGGAAAACACCGCTTCGTTTCCTTTGATAGTTATTCCAGCCGCAATCGTCGCATTGGAAGCCAACGAAATTTCGGTTTCCGGCAATGTTGCATTGCCGACTGTTATCGATGCTTCGGCATTGAGAGAGTTCATGTCAGTCGTATTGATCGATGCCTTGGCCGCAAAGTCAACGCTACCGGTTATGGGAACAGGCAGGAGATCGCCCATTGCTCCCAAGGCGACATCGGTCCCCGAAATATCAACGGCAAGATCATGCGTTGTCGGTCCCATCGAGCCTGAAAGAGTGATAGTCTGGTCGCGCGGGGCAATTGTCCCGATGAACCGGATATACTCATCTTGCGTAATTTCAGCGGAAAAGGGGAGGGTCAAGGATTTGCCTTTCACCGCAAGAATCAGGCTGGAATTCCTGATGAGAAGAGAGTCCATTGGCAGGACGGGAATCGAGCTGTCACCGGTTTTTCCCGATGCAGAAAACATGGCCAATGCCGGGATGTCGAATAGGCCGTTTTCATACGAACCATGTAGACTCAATCCCGTCACAACAACCGTTTGCACCCGCTCCATTTTCAGAGAGGCAGGCGTATACTCTATATGAACATTGGCAAGTTCAAATCCGTTTTCTTTCGACCCTAAAAGGACAGGACCAATGTCGGCTGAAAGCAACCCGGCCCGACGAACATGGAACTCCTTCAACTCAAGGCCCATATCTGCGGCCAGCCTAGGAACCAATTGTTCCAGATATCCCGGCGTCCACACGGCCAGACCCCAGCCCGTTACCAGGAGGAACGACATCAGCCACGGAAAGATCAGGACGGTCCTTTTTAAGACTTGTTTACCAGGAGACTCCGACATGGAATACCTATATCGCCCGTTGCCCGTTTTTGGCAAGCCAGTGCAACTTCATTTGTCCAACAGGTCTGGAGAGCAGACATGGGGGCATCGCACCATAGAACTGTCACTGGTGTCCTTATGTTGCCTCTTTGAATCAGGCTCTATGGACGATTTTGTGGGGTCATAGTTGATGACATGGATGAGACTTTCCTGGCAATCCGGAGCGGTCTGTAAGCAGACCGCTCCGGCGCTTTTCATTACATGTTCAGATCGTAGGCCAGCACCACTGTCTTGCGGTTGGAGAAGCCGAGTCCTCCCGGAAAGGTGTTGAGCAGGACGACGAGTTGCTTTCTGCCGTCATTGTTGAGGTCGGCCAGTGCTATATCCGCGACCTGACCTTTGATCCGGCGTGTTTTCCATGCCAGATTCATGCCCACGCCGTCCCACGCCAGAGCATGAATCTCACCCTGAGAATAGTACGTGAAACGGGAAAAGAATTGAGCTGCGATGGACAGATCCTTGTTGACCAGCAATTCGTATTTCTTGCTTTTACCGAGTTTAGCGGCAACCATATGAAAGGGAACGTTGTAGGTTGCGATTTTTGCGTCGGTGGAGGTGCCGGCTCCCATTCCGGCGAGGCGTTCACTGGTTTCGATTCCTACGCCGGAACTATTGTATCGATCATCGCCACTGGATGACAGCTTTTCCATGGTTTGATCATACATTTTCAAACGATGGAAATTGTCAAGAACGGCATACTTGTAGCCCTCTCCATCCGGGAGGTAGGTCATGTTGTAGATATTGCCGTATTCAGGAGCGGCAATACGCGGACGTCACCAATATCGGACTGTAGGTGGGGGGAGTACGCAACACACCGAGGAATTTCCGGAAACTTGCCAAAAGATATTTGAATTTGTTGTCGGAAAAGGAAAGGATGTGAGAGCGGACAGTGCCTTCAGGAGCCAAAAGCTCGTTACGTTTTGTCTCCTGATACGTGCCGACAATGACTTCGGAAGCACCGTCCTGGTCGAGGTCGATCAACTCAACGCGCATGAATTTGGTGTTGGGTGTCATGGTCATTGTGTCGAGATGCCTTAGCTTCCCACTATCGTAGGTATAGGCACTGATACCTGTTTTGGTCAGGATGAAAATTTCGTTTTTCCCGTCACCGTTTCCGTCACCAATCGCCATGCTCGTGGAGAAGAATCGAAGAGTCTGGCTGCGCCAGCGCCCTTCGGTCTCCGCGCCGCCCTCATAGCGGAATTGCGGGTTAAGGGACGCGGCTGTATACTGATCACCATCGGCCGGAATGAACTGGCTGTTTATGGGAGACTCTTGGGAAGCCAGCGGGGAGTTGGCTTCCGGATTTGTTTTCTGCTCCGCAGTCGAGTATCCGGGGCGGTTGAAGATGTCACCCATGATGGTGCGGCTCTGCTCGTCCAGCCATGGGACGATTTCGTCAACATCGGTCTGTCCCTTCTTTTTATATGTTTTGCCGTCCTTGTCGAATGCATTGATGGCAAGGGTCGCCTCATCATTGAGAATAGCAACCGAGCCAGTGATCAGATAGTCCAGCCCGTTTTTTTTGAGGATACCGATGGCATCGGTCTGATTCTTGGGAGCCTTTATTTTTTCTGCGACACTGTCAGCAGCAGGTTCAACGTGCCCTGCCCACTCCAGATTGCTATTCAGGCTGGCCTGAAAAGCCTTGGGGAAATATGCATATTTTTGTGGGCCATTGTATTGAAACGGCAGGACAACGTACTTTTTCATACTCTGCGCCATGGCCGTTCCAGCCAGTAGCAGTAGCGCAATCAGGGCAAAAATGGCGGTGATCCGTCGATTCAACATATATTCCTCCGAATCCGTGTTTTCCGTTTGATTTTTTCTCACGCTTCATAGCGCGTGGGAAGGCTTGTATCAGTTTACGTGCCAGTATGCAAAGACAGTCTGCCTCTATCCGAGAATATCCTGTCCTGCTCGTTGTGCCAACGTATATTGAATCCATCTGTATGAACCAGGACTTTTACCCCGTAAAAGAACAATTCAAGAGCACTTACCGTACGGACGGCTATATTTCAATTCGTATGCTCATCTCGTATGCTCATCTTGTGACGTCTGGCCTGTTTGCTTTGTTTGGCGGTTGCCTCGTCACCGGTATGAAGGTATTGCTCTTTTGTTATGTCCAACGAATTGAGAACGTTCCGTCTGGTGTGCGACGATATTGATACCCCTCTTGTCGAGAGTCTGCTCATAGCGCAAGGATTTGCCTTTGAGCCTGAGCCTTTTTATTCTATGGCCCGAAAATTGACTCGGGAGCCATTGCCTCTGGGCGAAAGTCTGGCGGCGCGGTTCGGCCTTATATATATTCAAGATCGATCCTCAATGCTTCCTCCTTTGTTGCTTGATCCCCCAGTCGGTGCTTCAGTACTGGATATGTGTTCGGCTCCCGGTAGCAAGACCGGTCTCCTTTCCCGCCTGGTCGGACGCACCGGCTTTGTTTTTGCTTCTGAACCGTCGGCAGACCGCCTGGGAACGCTCCGGGCCAACCTTCGGCGTACAGGTTCCATAAATACGGCGACGGCAAAAACGGAAGCGCAAAAGCTACCTTTCCCGGACGGTTCGTGGGAGTATATCCAACTTGATCCCCCGTGTAGCGGTTGGGGGACCGTGGACAAAAACCCCAAGGTCATGGAATTGTGGTCCGAATCAAAAACCGGCCCGCTGGTATCTCTCCAGAAAGCACTCCTGACTCGGGCCGCCGCCATGCTGGCACCCGGAGGTTCGGTTCTTTTTTCGACCTGCACAACAAATATCGAAGAAAATGAAGAACAGGTCGCGTGGGCTCTAAGCGAGTTGAATCTGGAATTGGAGCCGCTTCCCGAACCGCCCGGTTTCATTTTTGGAGAACCGTTGTTGCCTGGCATGCCGGGAGTACTGCGCGTGGCTGAAGATTCAGACGGGCAGGGTTTCTTCCTCGCACGGTTCCGCAAGCCTGATGGCCAATGTGCAAAGGTCTTCCCGGAAGTGCAAAAAAGGGTTCTTCCAGGCACGCGCCTTGATTGGCAAAAGCTCGAAGGTGGACGCTACCTCGCCCTTGACAATCTGCCACCCGGCGAGTGTTTCGATTTTGGGAGCAAGGTGTTTTTTCTTCATGAGCAGGCTCTTGAACGGATTCCCGGCACTCTCCGGTGGCAGGGGGGACAGCTCGGCAAGGTCGCCGGAAAGGGGGAACAGGCCAAATTTTTCCCGGACGGTGCCGCAAAAGTGCTACTTGAACGCAATATGCACAAAGTGGAAAACGATATTCTGAACGTCGACGAGCCCGCCCCCATTCTTCGGCTACTGTCCGGCCAAAGTCTTGGATTCGAGGCAGGCAAAAGACCGGTGGGTCTGTACTATCGCGGTCTTCCCCTTGGCTGGCTCTCCCGAAAAGGCAAACGGGTGATGCTGTCCTCTAAATAGTCTTTTATGTAGCATATTGACCGACAACTGAGACAGTAAAAAAGGCTCTTCCAGTTCAAATAGCCTTTTTCCCATGAGGGTTGGCGAGGTTGCCAAAGCAAACGATTGTTCCCGCGTTTGATCTGCCAAGAAGCGCCGGAGGGCTTGGCAGGGGCCGGCCGCTTCGCTCCGGGCTGACGCGCGGCATAAGGATGCGCCTGTCGGCGCGGGGTGTATGATGGAAAAGTACCCTCAAACCGGATAATTCTAAAAAAAGACATTGACAAGCAAGGCCGGTATGGGCAATATGCGCCTTCTCTACTGGAGAGAAAGCCCCGTCAAAGCCGCTATTACCCCGTGACAAAAAGGTATTGACAAGCAAAGGCAAGTCGGGCAGAAACACTCTTCCTGTGGGCGCTTAGCTCAGTTGGGAGAGCATCGCCCTTACAAGGCGAGGGTCACAGGTTCAAGCCCTGTAGCGCCCACCATATTTGCTATACTGGAGTGGCTTACCACTCCACTATAATATGTGCGGAGCCGTAGTTAAGCTGGTTATAACGCCGGCCTGTCACGCCGGAGGCCGCGAGTTCGAGTCTCGTCGGCTCCGCCAGTAAAATCAA
>PDWI01009767.1_pt1 | contig 10923 bp, 15 predicted proteins | sample 1430891 | NCBI WGS metagenome assembly PDWI01 (sample SAMN01162508, study PRJNA174530) | Oral metagenome, whole genome shotgun sequencing project. | biome: Marine environment; feature: Marine mammal; material: Swab sample of the gingival sulcus; isolation source: swab sample of gingival sulcus... | reverse complement strand
TTTTCTTTAAGTACGATTGATACGATAAAATGCTATCGCATAGCATTGTTCCGTCTTTCTGCAGCGCTACCTTGTTTATGTGCTTTACACTAAAGCCTTGCTCTGGTAGTCTCTCCAGTGCTCTTCCTGCTAGGTCGTCTGTTGCCCACCTAGTCATTATGATAATTATCTTTCCGTTCTCTTCTAGCCTTGATAACATGGTGTTAGTGAACCAGCTCCACTGCTGCTCTTTTACATTCTCGTTGTATGCTTCCTCGTCCGTTTTGATAAGGTCGTCTATTATGATTATTGAAGCGCCAAAGCCTGTTGCCGTTCCTTTTGGTGAAGTCGCTAGATAGTTGTTGTATCCATCTTCTAAGCTCCAAAGGTTCATCGAAGCGTCGCCTTTTTTTATTCTCTTATTCGGGAATATGTCCGTGTAAACGATTTTATTCGCATCAACCTTCATCTCTTGTATGGTGTTTCTTACTCCTTTTGAAAAAACGGTTGATAAGGTTTCGTTATAGGATCCTGTCATTATCTTTTCTTCGGAGTTTTTTCCAAGCACCCACTCTACAAATGAACTCCCTGTTCTAGACTTGCCGTGTCTTGGTGGCATATTTATTACCAACACATCGTGCTCGTCACTTTCATAGAACTCCTGCAGCTCGTTACAAAAATCAAAAAGATAGCGTCTGTCATCTTTGTAGAAGTCAGGCGCTTTTAAATTACAATAATAATAAAACTCGCGTCGTGCGAGTTCTATCTTTGCTCTTTGTATCATCTTGTTAATCATTGCTACTCTCTACTATTTTCAAGAGCTCCTCTTTTGTCATATCCTTGAACGGGTCTTTTTGCTCTGTCGTGACATCGGCTTTTACCTCTTTTCTATCCCTCCACATTTCTGGCTTTCTATTCTTTAACCAGAATATTGCAGCCGTTGTATCTGGTGCAATATGTTTTGTTATTTCGACCACTTTTGACTTACCGTCGCTGTCTTGCTCTTTTCTAGTCTCTTTCACTTGATAGCCTAGCGCTCTTTTAAGTAGTGCGTTCTCAACTTCAATGTCGACGACTTCTTTTCCTTTTTTTAATGCCTTACTAATCTCACTATATCTCTTTTTGTACTCGTATAAAGTTTTGGCTGTTATTCCCATGTTGTGTGCTATTTGTTCATCATTTAGACCGTCTCTGGCCCAACCTTCTATCCTGATTAGACCGTCTGGTTCTAGCCATTGATGATATTTGCCTTTTGCCATTGTTGTTCACCTCTTCTCTATAACTTTATCGCCTTATCTCCTGTGTAATCTTCCCATCGTTTTATTATTACATCGCAAAACTTCGGATCCAGTTCCATTGTGTAGCACTTGCGCCCTAGCTGCTCACTTGCTATCATTGTGCTTCCGCTTCCTCCGAATGGTTCGTATAGCAAATTTCCCCGTTTCGATGAATTTTTCATAAACTTACCCACTAACTCTACTGGCTTCATCGTTGGGTGTTCTTTGCTGCTCAGCGGCTTTTTAAAATAAACTATTGAATTATTCTGCAGCAGCTGCTCTTTTAAATCGTTTACCGCTTGCAGTAGTTCTTCTTTTTTCATCTTGCTATAGTCTATCGTTTCATCAATGACCGTGTCTTGCGCTCTCTTGCCATAGAAGTTGTGCGCTGCTCCTTCTTTCCAGCCGTATAGTATCGGTTCGTGGCGCCAGTGGTAGTCTTGCCTTCCTAGAACAAGGCTATTTTTTACCCATATTAGGCACTCGGCTAATTTGAAGCCCGCTTCTTGCATCGACCTTCTGAAGTACTCCCCGTATGTGTCTGCGTGAAACACATATATCGCTGCTCCTGATTTTGAATTTTCATACATCCTTGTGTATGCATCTAGCAGGAATGAATAAAACTTTTCATCAGACATGTTGTCATTCTTTATCTTGCCAGCTGTTCCTTCGTAGTTAACATTGTACGGTGGATCCGTGATTATTAAGTCAGCCTTTTCTCCGTTCATCAGTCTATCCACGTCTTTTTTGCTTGTACTGTCTCCACACAGTAATCGATGTTCTCCTAGTTGGAATAAGTCACCTGGTTTTGTATTTGGTTCTACTGCTTCATCTACTTCGATTTCGAACTCGTCTTCTTTTAGCTTCACCGCTTCTAGTTCATCAAAGCCAAGATCTACCATTCGTATCTCGGTTATTTTATCAAGTTCTTCTTGCAATAACCGCATGTCAAAGTCTGTATTCATCGTCAACTTGTTATGCGCTAGTATATACGCTCTTTTTTGCTCTTCAGTTAAGTGTGTTAGCCTTATTACTTCAACTTCTGTGTATCCGAGCTTCTTTAGTGCGTATAATCTTCCGTGCCCTTCTATGATGACATTGTTTTCGTCAACCGCTATTGGGTCGTTATTACCGAATTGTCGTATACTTTCGCATATCTGTTCTATTTGCTTCTTTGGGTGCTGCTTGGCGTTTGCTTCGTACTCTATCAACTCATTTATGCCGATTCTTTCTATTTTCATTTCTAGAATAGCCCCCACTCTGCGAATTTCTCAAAACCGCCAACTTCTTGTATGAATTCATTTGCTATGTCTACTATTTCGCTGTATGGTTTACCGTCCACATGTGTATCACCAATCGCGCATGAGATATTGACTTCTCTTTCTGTGAATTGTGCTTTTAAAAATGCATATATATTGACGCTTACATCTGCTTTTGATAAGTCTTTTCCGTGTAGTCCTCCGCCTGTTACACTATCAGCCATATCGCTTCCTAGCTTTCTATTAGTGCATCCTGCGTCTACGTTTGGACCACCCGTCCAATATCCTAGCGGGTTTACTTTAGCCGTTGGATACTTTTCTTTTAGCACTTTTTCTTCTGCATGACTTTGGCATATCACTATCTTGCTTCCGTCCAGTATGTACTTACCGTCGAATGGATATTCTTCGTATATCAGTTTTGCTATTGCTGATATTGCTCTTTGCTCTGCTGTTAAAGGCATACCTTTGAATATTCCGTTATCGCCACATCGTATCTCTTCAGCTTGGTTATTCGTTAAATGGCTATTTTGTTTTACGATAACTATATCTGGCTCAACTTCACCAGCTATTCTCACTATTGCTCTTTCTATTTCTATTTTCTCAAGTTTTGCAGTTGTCTCTATGATCACATGACATCTACCGTGTCCTATAAGTACTTCAACTGCTATCTTTGGTCTATCTTCGTTCTTGTATGCTAAGTCTACTATTGCTCCTGCTATTCTATCTGCTATCTTGTCTGGGTGACTTGGGTTTACTTTTTCAATCATTTTTTCCTCCTGTTTTTTGTATTAAAAAAGCCAAGGGAACGTATCCTTCTTGGCCTAGTCTGCTTTCTGCATATTTCTCTATTTACATAATACCACAGATTTCAACTGTAATTTACTGTAATTTACTGTAAATTACTGTAAATTTTTCATATTTTTTAGCGCTTTGGCCCTTATTTTATATATATTGTCTTCTCCGCAGTGCAAAACATCGGCGATTTCTTTCCATTTGAAGTCCTCGAAGTACCGTAAATAGATTACCAACTTTTCGTCGATATCTTCTAGTCGTTTGATTAACTCTAGCAGCTCTGCTTTGTCGTCTTCTATGTTTACCTCTATCTTTTTTAGCTGCTGCCCTACTTTTGCTATTTCTAGATTCTTAAGTTCAGCATAGTTTTGACTGCTGGTGCGTATTTTGTCTGGATCGCGTGCTGGCGGAATTAAAAAACTATTGATGATATCTTGAATTTCTCGATTACCACTATTTTCAAACTTTTTACTTTTCCTCACTCGCTCCAGTTTAACGATTAAGTTTGTATCATATATATATTTTATTTTTTTTCGTATATCACTTTCGACTTCTATAGTTTTATAAAAACCAACCTTACTATTATCCATCTAGTAACTCCTTGTTATTATATTTATCTCCTACGATATTAAAATCTTTACAATCGTATAATGAATTACCATCGCAATGATACGCTCCCTCGCTAGAATCGTACTCGATTACACCTACAATATATCCTTCTTCATCTTGCAATATATCTCCTTCACAAAATTCATCGCTATCAGTGTTTTTAACACCTGTGTATTGCATTACTACTATTCTATCTTTATTATTTTCTACAACCTTTCTAAAATAATATGGAGCTAGTATATCAAAATATGGATAAAACTCATCTGCATCATATAGGTTGTCATCTTCGCCTATTTCACCCTTACCTACTAATTCATATATTTTTCGTTGTGCTTCTTCATCACTATAAATCATTCTTTTTAATTTTTTATCCCACGCTCTATATTCCGACATCATCTCTCCTCCTTTTCGTCCAGTAGCCTTTCAAGTTCTTTAATTATTAGCGATTTTCTTTTCTCGCCGATTCCCTTTACTCCTGATATTGCTTTGTCTACTGCTTCTAGGTCTATTGTTGTCTTATTCACGCTTTCTTGGCCATCTTCATATCCGCTTTGGTATATACTTACGACCCATGCATTCATTTCCTGATGATCATATTTTTTTATCGCTTTATACGCTTTTCTTGTTAGCGCTGGTATTTTCTTTGGCATCTGCTCCCCCCTAAAATGGTATATCGCTCTCATCGAAGTCTTTTAAGTCTTCCCTTCTTCCGAGCTCTGATATATCGGTATCGCTACTCACAATCTGACCTTGTGGCTTACTTAAAAACTCGACTCTGTTCGCCATTATGTCTGTCGTATATCTTTTGTTTCCATTCTTATCCGTATACGACCCTGTTTGTATGCTGCCTTGAATAGCACATTGAGAACCTTTTCTTAAATATTTTTCTGAGTTTTCCGCTTGTTTACCCCACGTCACGATTCTTATAAAGTCTGCTTCATCTTTCTTGAACGGCCTATCAACCGCTAGTGTGAAGTTGCATACCGCTTTGTCTCCTGCGTATCTAAGTTCTGGGTCTTTAGTAAGTCTGCCGACTAGTACTACGTTATTCATTCTCTTTCTCCTTCATACTCTTGTATAGTTCTATCCAGTCTTCTAGGTACATGGTTACTATCCACGGTTTTCTATTTTTCCTGTGGAATACTACGGGTATATCTCCGTTTTTCGCGTCGGCTTTTGCCTGCTCCATTGCCTTATATACGTTTAGTTTCTCCACGCGCTTACACTCTGCGTGTATTCCGTGTAGTCCGACTACATCTGCATCTCCGTTTGCTCCGCAGTATTGCTGTCCCCTTCTTGCGTCGTAGTATCCATGTTTCTTGAAGTAGTTTGCCAGTTCTCTTTCTCCTCGTTTTCCTTTTTGGTTGCTATTCACTCTTTACCTCCATGTGCTCTAATTGCCGTATACTGTGAATTTAATCATATTCATTAACCTGCTTATCAAATTCTTTCATTTTCTTTTCGATAAACTCATGCGCTTTATCATAGACTTCTTGAAAAAAATCCGCTTCTTCTTTTTTTTCTTCAAATAATGCTAATATTTTTAGTTTTATAGAAACCTTTTGAATAATATTCATTTTATAAAATCGCTTATGGTGTTGTTTCAATTTATCTTCTGTCATTTTATCCTCCAAAAAACCTTTCATAGTCTCGTTTCGCTTGTTTTAATCTTTCCATTTTCACCCTGTCCCATACTTCTTTGTTTGTGATATTCACCGAAAGCTCCTGATTTCTTATTACTCCTTTGACCTGTTTTAAAAGCTTGGAGTAATCGAAAAAGTTTTGCTTTTCTTGCATGCATCTAATCGCTTCTAGGACCGTGAGTATGTCGTATTCTGCTAGATCGTTTATCCACATCGCAATTCCTTTTGCATCTGTTGGCGTTTTGGCGTATGGGAATATCGTTTTTATAAAATCGACTAAGTTTATATAATTATTGCGATTTAAGTTCATCTAGCGCCTCCAATGTCTTTTGTCTCCAATCATCATCACTCGTCTTTTTCTTAATCTTCCTAGTTGCTTGCAGCTGCAGTGTGTCCCATTTCTCTCTTAGCTTTCTAGGACTTCTTACATACGCAGTCCAGAATTCGTTTGTTTGTGCCCAATTGAAAAGCCATACTATTTGCTCTGGTGTTCTTTTGTCTAGTCTGATAAGTTTATCTATATCGTTAGCCCAAGTGTAAGCATTAGGTTCTCTAGCATCTGGCTTAATACTTAGTAAAATATTAATCATTTTTTTAGCGACTTCAAATTCAACCGACCCTTCACCGAATTTATGCGAACGAGTATTATTAATATCATTATTATTCTTATGTTCTTTAATTCTTATGTTCTTGTTAGTGTTCGCTCGTTGTTCGCTCGTTGTTCGCTCGTTGTTCACTCGTTGTTCGTTTTGTTGTTCGTTTTCGTTTTGGTAAACCTCCCAATTCCTTATCGTTATAAGCCTTCCGCTAGTGTTCGCTCGTTGTTCAATTAGTTGTTCGTTTTTTAGTCTTTTTAATATTCGTTCCACTTTGCTTTCTGTCAAGTTAAAATGCTTTGCGATTGCTTTACGACCTGTGATTAATTGTCCTGGTTTTAAAGTAATTAATTCTTTACCAAAATATCTCACCAAATCTCTATGGGTTGCGTTTAGTAACAAAAACATCCACACCGCTATATGATCTGAGTCTTTACAAACTATAGGATTATCAAGCATCTTTCTATGAAGTTTTATCCATCCTTTTTCTCTTTCCATAGTTCCCTCTTATAAAACTGTAACTGCCACTCCAGTTGCTTCTTGTACCATTTTCTTCATCATTTTCTCGTCTGAGTTCTTATCTGATAAGTGCAGCAAGTATATATGTTTTGCCGATTTTAAATCGTTACTTTTTAAAAACTCGACAGTCTGCTCTACACTCATATGTGATCGTCTCACTCGGTTGCGCAGCTCTGAGTGTATCTCGTCCTCTTCCATATTCTTATTTAAAAGACTTAAGCAATAGTTAGCTTCAATCATGAAGTAGTTGACTTTGTTAAATCGATACCTGCAGTAAGTTGCATCCGTTATATATATAAGCCTTTCTCCTGTCACTTTAGATGTTATCTGAAAGCCTAGATTAGGCACACCGTCGTGCGGAAGGTCAAAGGGTAGTATATCCATTGCCCCGACCTTAAATGGCTTTTTAGGCCTAACCTCGTGCGTCCTGTGATTATTTAGCTTCAAAACCTCCAGTGTTTCCTTTTGTGTATATATATCAATTCCATTTTTTACCATGTCTTTCGCTGCTTTTGCGTGGTCTGAATGCTCATGCGATATTAAGCATGCATCTATTGATGAAGTTTTAAATTTTAACCCTCTTTGGATCGTTTTAAATGGAAGCCCACACTCAAGTAGTAGTGTGGTGCTCCCGTCTGTTACTAAGTAGCAGTTGCCGCTCGATCCACTTCCTAGCGTTGTCTTTAGCATTAGAATGGTGCTTTCGCAGTAGTTGGTGCTTCTTGCTGCGCTTCCTCTTCTATCACTTCGCCTGTGTCTTCGTCTATATATGTTGCGTCTTCTACTTCGTCTGCTTCTAGTATCTCTACATTAGCATTTGCAGCAATTTCTGTTGAAACTTCTTCATCTGTTTGTTGTGCTAGTATTGAAGTTATAAGGCCACTGTCATCGCTTGTCTTTGCGTATGTCTTACAAGCTCTATTTATTACTGTTTTGATAGCCATTTGGTCTGGAAAGTTCTTATGTGCTCCGCTATTACCTTTCATTTGTCCTTGATTCCATGCTTTTTTCACTTGGTCCATTGTCATGTACTCTACATGTAGTATTTCGTCTTCTCCAATTATTAGTGCAAATGCTCCTATCAAGTCTTTTTCGTTTTTATTTGTTGAAGATTCGAATTCTTTTAGTATTTGCTTTCCTGTTAGTACATCAAAGCCTAGTTTGAACTTATCATCTTTATAAACTGCGTACCCTTTTACATCCTTTACTCCGTCTATCCTTTTTGTCACTGCTATTGTTCCGAGGTATGACCTCTGCAGTGTTAGTGATTTTCCGTATGGTATGAAGTAGCACTGTTCCTTATTTGGATTTAAGCCCTGCACGACCATATTCATTAGTGCGTTTGCTATTGAAGGTTGCGTACAAGTTGTTAGAACGCTATTTCCTGATTTGTCTTTTATTTCTTGCAACTTTAGATACGCTCCCATTATTGCATTTTGTGCGCTGTAGTTATTTGGCAGGTGAATTGACCCATCCATTTGTTTCTCGATTACTCTCTGTAGTACTAATTCTGTTATATTTTCTTTCTTTTTTGCTAATTGATTACTCATTTTCTTTCCTCCTGTTATGCTATGATTAAAACTTCTAAGTCTTTTAGTTCTTCTGTTAGATATTCTTTTATTCTTTGTACCGCTTCAAGTCTCCACGATCCTCCGTCTGCTTCGAATAATGCTGCTGAAGGGCCGTCTTTCATTCTTAAAACAAAGTTGCTCGCTGGTTGATTTATTTCTACAAATGTTCTAAATGGATACAATCTTACTGGATTTGGTACTATTGCATCGGCTTTTCTTGTTATTCCAGTTTTAACTTGTACTTGTTGAGTTATACCGTCGTCATCAATTGTCTTAACCGCTCCGTCTGTTACACTTCCTACAACCGCTAGTACCTTTCTTAAGTCATCGCTGTCTACAAATACTGATTGAAGCATTATGTTAAAACTCTCTAAGTCCATAAATCTATCAGTTGTAACTTTTGGAAGGTCTGGAGTGCAGCGTATAAGAACTTCTCTTTGGTTTATATCGTTCAGTTCGATTTCTCGAACTGTCACCATTGTAGGTGACTCAATCTGCATTATTATTTCGTTTGGATCTATAATATTACTTTTGATTACATCTACTACACTTGATAACGTTGATAAACTTAGTGTTTCTATGCTTGGTTCATCAATCCTTACTAAGTGCTTATTGCTATATGTTGCTCCGTTTATTTCCTCTATGCGTGCTCCTGATACATCCTCGATTAAATATTCTACTGCCTCTTTGATACCATTCATTTTTATTCCTCCTCTTTCTTGAATATGATTTTTGTTCCTGGTTCTTCGATATTTCCATTGTTAGTTATCTCAAGTTGTCCTACAGCTTGAGTCATTAGCTCTTGAGCTATTATCGCTTGACTCTTAGTCCTTCCGATAGCTACTATAGTGTCGACTGATTCAGCTGGCACTATTGTTGACTTTACGACCGTATTTACAATAGCTTGGTCTCTCTTTTCGTTCGGCGTAAACTCTAGCGATATTGTTATTTTTCTTTTCTTCTTCGCTGGTGTGTTTGGATCTAGTATATTTTCTAGAACCTTCTTGAATTCTTCCGTAAATGCTTCGTTTATAGCTCCTCTAGCTATATTACTTAAATCCATTGTTTCACTTTGCATATTTCCTCCTATACTATCTTCAATTCTTTATCAGTTGATACTATTAGCTTTATTAGCTGACTATCTGTGTCGATTATTTCGTTCACACTCTCTGCGTTATCTACAAATATTGGAGCTCTTACTCCTACCTTTTTACTTATTGTGTTGATAACATCCAGTCCTGCGTTTATTTTCGCTGCGTTGTTAGCGTATGAGTATGGCACTCCGTTTATCATCGCTTCGCAGGTCTCAACTATTCCACCGTTTATCTGCTCATCAAAAAGTTTGAAGTTTAGATACTTAAACATCGCATTTATATCGTTGCTTATTAGTGAAGCTTTTGTTTTGATAAACTCCTCGATCTCATACATATGCGCCTGCGCTTCTTCATACTGAGCTGCGATGTCTCTTTCTTTTGTTTTATAGTCTTGTATTTTAGCCGCTATTTCCTCATTTAGCGCTTCACATGCTAGCTTCTGTGTTATCTCCTGCAGTTCGTTTTCTAGGCTTATTTTGCGCTTTTTTTGGTCGTCTTCTGGCGCTTTAGTGTCACTATCTAGCAACTGTGTTTTCTCGTCTATTTCGGTCTGTATGCTGTAGTATTCTGTTGGATAGTCTTCTCTATCCACTTCTACTTGTGTCGGCATCTGCAGCCCTTCATACTCGCTTAGCTTTTCCTTGCATGATTTTAGCCTTGCTTCTAGTTCTTCAATCTCTGTTCCTAGCGCCTTTCCTCTTGCTACAATCTCTTCTAGTTTTTTGCTTTTGTGTAGATTGAACTCGGCTTTTAATCTCTCGATGTCGTCTGCTGGTCTTTCTTGACCGCATAAATCGCACTTAGTGGACCCGCTGAACTCTTTAGCGTCTAGCTCGTTCCATTCGTTTCTTTTCACTATCTGCTCTTCTCTGGCGATTCTAATATCAATCTCCATTCTGGCGATTTCGTTTTTTAATCTTGTCTGCTCTCTAGTCTTATCTTGATATATTTCTAATGCTCGATTGTTTGCTTCACTTGCTGCGTCTCTCGCTCTTCTGTACTCCTCGTCGTGTTTTTCTTTTATTGCTCTAGCTTTAGCCCTTAGTTCCTGTATCTCTTTTATTTTCGCCTCATATGCTGCTTTGAAGTCGTCCGCGCTTATTACTTCTTCGCTCATTCTCTTCAAGTCAGCCTTGATTGAAGCTGCTCTTATTTTTAAAGCTTTAAAGTCATACTCTTTTATCTGGCTGTGTAACTCGTCTATCCTGATTGGTATCTCTCTTAAGTTGTTATTAAGTTCTTTCATTTGAGCTTTAGCCATCGCTTTTAGTTCTTCCAGCGAGTATTTTTTCAATGCTTCTGGTAGAAAGTCGACCACTTCCATTTCTCTTAAAACATCGCTATCTGATAGATTACTAAACGACATTAGGTAGTCTCGTCTGTCCTGCTTCTTTAGCGCTTCGTTGAAAAACAAAGGATTTGTTATCAGTTTGAAGTTATCTTCTGAGATGATACTATCAATCACTTTTTGGTATTTACTTTTGGTGTATGGGACTTCGTTTATGAAGTATGAAGTTGTATGGCCTTCGAATGTCTTTTCTGCAGATCCTCTTTTCTTTGTCCATTTCTCCTTATAGATTTTCT
>PDWI01009765.1_pt1 | contig 10924 bp, 13 predicted proteins | sample 1430891 | NCBI WGS metagenome assembly PDWI01 (sample SAMN01162508, study PRJNA174530) | Oral metagenome, whole genome shotgun sequencing project. | biome: Marine environment; feature: Marine mammal; material: Swab sample of the gingival sulcus; isolation source: swab sample of gingival sulcus... | reverse complement strand
ATGAAGAGGGCCTATATATTTTGCCGCTTAATTTTGGCTACGAGTTGATTGGCGATAAATTAAAATTTTACTTTCATGGTGCAAAACAGGGTAGAAAAGTACGGTTTTTAGAGTCGCCAGAAAATAATGTCGCATTTGAGCTCGACTGTAATCATGCGCTAGATGATAATGATATTGCCTGTAAAGTTGGTTTTTTTTATTCAAGCATCATTGGCACAGGCGTTGCCAGTATTATAGAAGACGATGCCAAAAAAGTACATGCCATAGAAAAGTTGATGGTGCACCAAACTGCTAAAAAATATCAAATAAAACCAGATATGCTAAAAAGCGTTATTGTTTTTGAGATAACTTCAGAACAGTTTACCTGTAAGCAAGACATTGCGCAATAAGCATAATATTAGTGGTATGATACAGTGAAGTTTTCTCTGTATTTTATCAAAAATCTGAAAAATGTAATTTCTCGAAGCAGAAAAGTGCAAAAAGGAGCAGCTTTACAGTGCTCCTTTTTAATTGGCAAATCGTTAAAATAACAGGTAAAAGCCAATGCCGGCGAATAGTGCCGCCCAAATGAAAAAGAAAATGACGGTGCCCTTTTCGCCCAGCTTGTCGCGAAACCATTTTATTTTGGCGATATTCCACAGCTTTGGCGGTTTTGTAATGGTCATGCCGAGGACGGCGCCGGCGTAAATCAGTAAAATAATGCCAATGAGTGCTTTAATGTTCATCATATCCTCCTATTGTAAACCCTTTTTAATGCGCGGTGCCAACAGGGCGACGACCAAGCCGCTGATTAAGACGACTAATCCACTGTAGCTGAGCAGTTTTGGCCAATCGTCAAGGCCAGACAGCACGATGTCGTTGGCCTTGTAAGCCCAATAAAACGGTATCCAGTAAAAAAACTTTTGCCAATTCGGCCCCAACATTTCGATGGCGGCGACGGCGGCCATTAAGGGCAAAAACAGTAGTTTCATATTGCCGGCGGCGTTCATGACGTCGTCGTTTGTCAAGCCCATAATAAAGCCAATTACGATGCTGAGCAAGCTGAGCGACAGCATGACGATAATCATTTGTAAAAAATTAATGTGCCTAAAGCCGGTCATATAGAGCATAATGACGCTGCCGACGATTGGAATGATAATGCCGACCAGCGATTTGCCGACGATATAGGCCCAGCGCGGCACGGTTGTCAGGTGAATGGCGCTAATCGTGTTGTCGACTTTCTCTTCGATGATATTCATCAATATCAACATGCCGCCCAACACCGAAACGAGCATTAAGGCGCCGTTGACCAGCGTTTTTTTAAGCGGCGGTACTAGGCGGTCGACATAGACAATTTGGGCGGCGCTATCTGATAATTTGACGCCGTTTTTGTAAAAAGTCAGCAGTAGTTTGGCATAATCGCGCGTTTGTTCGGGTTCGTTACCCTGGGCGACCAATACCAGTTGACCATTTTGTTCGACGACGCCAAAGAAGGCATCGCGACGTAATACGCGTTCGTCCAATGCGGCGCGGTCGGGGAGCACTTCGCCATAGGCAAATTGCTCAAAATAGTAAGCCGCTTCGTCCTGTCCCGCGACAAAGCCCAAGTTAATCGTCGTGTCGTTAAGGCTGGGCGTTATCAGATTGATGACCAGCGCAAATAGCACTGGAAAGACGATGATGTAAAGGGCGATAAAGTCATTGGCGTTGACTTTTAAATCGCGCATAAAGATGGCGTTAATTTTTTTAATCATGTGGCCCTCCTCATTGCGTTAGCGTCTTTTTAAAGCGCATATTGGCAAAGCCGAATAATAGCAGGCCAATTGCCAACAGCACGGCGCCGGACATTGCGACATAGCCGACATCGCCGTTTGGCATAATTATTTCCTTAAAGCTCTCCAGCATATAGTAAGTCGGCAATGCCCTAATTAAGGCGGGCTGCCAGCTGGGTGCCAGATAGGCAAAGCTGGGCAACATCATTGCCAGCATAACGATAAACATCGCACCAAACGACTGCATAATGTCGTCGTAATAAGTGGCGATGATTAGGCCAATCGCCATTGCCAAAAAACCGCTGCAAACGATGTATAGTACGAGCAGTAGATAGTTGGCTTGCCAGCCGACAAAGGGCGCTGTAATCAGCAGGCTAGAGACGATATTGCTAATTGTCAAAACGCCAATTTTGCTGAGCATATACTGCCAAACGGGGGCGGGCGTTACGGCAAAGGCCTTAATGGTGCCCTCGCCCTTGTCTAAGAAGATGTAGGCGGCGATGACAAACATGCCCATGTAACTACTGTTTAGCGTTAAAAATAGCGGAATTAGGTACTGTTTGTCGGTCAAATTATCGGCTTGTCCAATTGTCAGTACCGCTTGTTTAGCGTGGTCGTCAATTAGCCTGTCGACGTCGACTTTGTCGTTGTGCACGATCAAATACAAGTTTTTTAAGCGCGTGCTTTCATAGCCCTGCATATAGTAAACGTAGTCCATTTTGCCGTCGCTGCCCAGTGAAATTTTGGCACCCAACTGCTGTGTTTCGTCGGCGATTGCCTGCGCGATGGCGTCGCTGGCAACGTAGTAGATTTCCTTGTTGGCGCTCTTGTAAAGCGCGGCCGGCGTCTCTTGGCCGTCGGCTTTAAGTACGACATTTTCCGGCTTGCCATCTAGGTCGTCCTTTAAGCTGTACTGGTAAAAGGCCGCTTTATACTGGTCTGGCATATCCAAATAGAGATATTCTTTAGTGCTGTGTTCAAACTCATTCGGCACGACAAATTGCAGTATTAGTAAAATGATTAGGGCAATTGCAATTTCGACGTAAAAGTACCAGCTGCGCGACTGTAAAACCCATTCTTTTTGAAAGTGATAAAACAGCTTCATTAAATCAGCCCCTTTCCGGTAACTTGAATGAAGATTTCTTCGAGCGTCGCCTCTTTGCTGTGCATGGTAATAATTTCTTTGCTGCCGACAATTGCTTGCAATTGGGCGACGTCGGCCGGCAGCGTGGTTGAAAAGGTCGCCTTAACCGGTTGATCGTCTGCTATGTATTCGACGTCGATTAGTTTTTCGCCAAACTGTAGTTTCAAGTTTTTGGGCGAATCGATGCGCTTAATTTCGCCGTCGACGATAAAGGCCACGCGGTCGCATAGCTCGTCGGCAATATACATATTGTGCGTCGTCAAAAATACGGTCGTGCCGGCCTTGTTTTTAGCGCGAATAATTTGCTTAATATCGGCGGCAATCGATGGGTCGAGCCCCGTGGTCGGTTCGTCTAAAAACCACAGCTTGGGATTGTTCAGCATCGAGCGGGCAAAGGTGAGGCGGTGTTTCATGCCCTTTGAAAAAGTAGCGGCCTTGTCGTTTGCCTTATCGGCCAAGCCGACCATCTTTAACAACTCAAGCGGGTCGGCGGTGGCGACGTCAAATAACTTGGCGTAAAAGTTGAGGTTTTCTAGTGCCGTCAACTTGCTATAGACATTGGATTGTTCAAACGACATGCCAATTTGATTAAACATTTCATTTTTTAAGTGCTTAACATCGTAGCCGGCCACAGTAACAGTGCCCTTTTGCAACTGCAAGAGGCCAGTTAAAATATTTTGGGTGGTCGATTTACCGGCGCCGGAAGGGCCCAAAAAACCGAATATTTCGCCGTCTTTGACGTTAAAGCTGACATCTTTAACGGCGTATTGGTCGTCGTTTTGGTAGCTGTGGTAGAGTTTTTCCACTTTAATCATCTAAGGCCTCCTCTTTGTAAAATGTACGCTTTAGTAGTTTTAGATAGACGTCGATTTCACTTGAAACTTTATTTAAGAAAACGGCGTCGGTTTCATTTAGTTGCGGCTTATAATTTTCGCCGACTTTTTCTAAAGTCCACTTGATAATATTGGCGGCTCTATCGGCGGCAATATCAGATTTAAACTTGCTAAAGTCGATATTTTTAGTGTATAAATCGGCGATGATATTGGGGTCATATTGCGCGATTTTTACCATCACCGCCGCTTTGTCTGTATCTTCTAAAAGGCGGTCGCCAAATTTTGCCAAATAGGGGTATTCCAGTAGCACCCTAGATTTGATTTGCCAAGCCTGCTCAATGCGTTTAAAATAGTCGCTTTCAGACCAGTCGATGCTATTTGACATCGTCGTTATAATTACTTCAAAAGACCAGTTACCTAAATAGTCATAAAGCGTCTTTTTATTTGAAAAATAGTGAAACAGCAGCCCCTTAGAAATGGCGGCGTTTTTAACGATGCTATTGGTCGATGCCTTGTCGTAGCCGTGTTTGGCAAATTCTTCTAAGGCGGCATTGATAATGCGATTGCGCTTTGTTTTATCGAGGTTTTCAAATGCAGGGTTCATATTCACTCCTTTTGACCGGTTTGGTCAATTACAGTTTAGCACAATTGACCAGACTAGTCAATTTATATTTTGTTGCGCGCTGTTTTTCAATCTATTTAGCTCTATTCAAATAGCGCCATATTTGCTATAATAGGGTTGAATTTACAGATTGGAGGTTACCATGCTAAGTAAGCGTGCGAAGCAGATTGTCGCCATCGTGTTAGTCGTCGCCATGATTATTACGATATTGCCAATGGCATTTTTTGCCTTCTTTAATTAGAGATGGTCGTAAAAAAGGTATTTAGTTCGGCAATTGAACAGGGCTGCAAAGTGAAGATGATTTATCAAAAAAAGGATCAAGTCGTCGCGCGCATTGTTAGCCCGCGTCACTTTAAGGGCGATTTAGTGGTCTGCTACGATCACTTTCGCAGGGCACAACGCAACTATAAATTGGCCAATGTGTTGGCAGCTGAACTGGTCGGTGGGGGCAATGACAATTACTGAAATTAAAAAGCTCAAACGCGGCCACTATACGGTACTGGCCGATTGTCAAAACTTCGCCGTGACAGAGGCGATGTTGGCCGACTATCACCTCTATAAGGGGCAGCAAATATCAATTGAAACGGTCGACCAAATTGCGGCCGATTACGCGCGGCGCTGTTGTTACCAAACGGCGCTGCGCATTGTGGCGCGGCGCGATCACTTCAGTGCCGAATTGAGCCAAAAATTAGCACAACGCGGCTATCGGCAAGCAGATATTGACGCCGCGTTGGCCAAATTAAAACGAGATGGCTATTTAAATGAACGAAAGTATGCCCAATTGTTAGTCGCCAGTTACAGTGCGCGCGACAGTTTACGGGGGCTGCGCAGTCGGCTCTTAAAAAAGGGTTGTCCGGCCGATTTGTTGGACGGCGTCTTGGCCGATGCAAAAGTCGACGAGTTGGCCAGTGCCGTGCACCTGTTAAAAAAGAAAACGGCGCGGCAGTCGAGCCGGCAGCTAGTCGAACAGCGCGAAAAGTTAATGCGCTACTTAATGCGGCGCGGCTTTAGCTACGGTGTCGTCAAGCAGAGTTATCAAATTGTGCTCGATGATGATAAAGAGTTTGAAGACAGTTGAGGGGGTAGAATTATGCAGTCAGCAAGAGTATCAGAACACTTTAAGGCGCGCAAGCCTTCAGCAGTGCGCTTGGCGCAGATGACCTATGAAGCGCGGCAGAACAAACCGCAGGCCGTTATCAACGTCGGCATTGGCAATGTATCGTTGCCGACTAATCCGGCGATGCAGCGCCGCATGTTTAATTTGAATGCCGCCGACAGCCCGTTTAAGGATGGCGTCATTCGCTATACGACTACGGCGGGAACCGACGAAGCCAAGGCGGCATTTAAGAACATTTTAAAATGTGAGGGCTTTGCCACCGAAAAATTGCATGTGCAGGTAACCGATGGCGGTTCAGCCGCGATGGAATTGTTGTTAGTGGGCGCTTGCGGCGCCGCCGGCAGTGGCGACAGGCCGCTTTTGATGATCGACCCGGCCTATACCAATTATATTTCCTTTGCCAAGCGGATTGGCCGCAACACCGTTACGGTAAAGCGCAGCTTAAATGAAGCCGGCAAATTTACATTGCCCGAAATAGCCGAAATAGAAGCGGTTATTAAACGGCATCAGCCGGGTGCGCTATTGGTTATTCCCTACGATAATCCGACCGGGCAATACTACGACCAACAGATGTTAGCCAGTTTGGCGGCGCTCTGCGTCAAGTATAATATGTGGTTTGTCAGCGACGAAGCCTATCGCGAACTGTACTATGTCAAGGGTCAAAAGCTGGTCAGTATTTGGGGCATCGACGATGCCGAAGTGCCCGGCATCGAGGGGCGCCGCATCAGCATTGAAACGGCTTCAAAAGTGTGGAACGGCTGTGGCCTAAGAATTGGCGCGCTAATTACCGACAGCGCCGAATTTCACGAAAAATCGGTTGCCGAATACACGGCCAACCTATGCGCCAATGCAATTGGACAGTACATTTTTGGCGCGCTGGCGCATGAAACGCCCCAATCGCTCGCCGCTTGGGCGGGCGGCTTAAGAGATTACTACAAGGCGCAAATCGTCGGCGTTTACAACGGCTTAAAGGCCTTAAAGCCAGAGCTCATTGTATCGTCGCCGGACGCTTCAATTTATACCGTTATCGACGTCAAAAATGTCGTCAAGCCGGGCTTTGACGGCATGGATTTCGTGCTCTATTGCGCCGCACAGGGCGCCGTCGAACTAGACGGCGTGGCGACCACCTTGTTGGTTGCGCCGATGAGTGGCTTTTACGATTGTGCCGCCGGCGAAGAAAACCCGGGCAGAACGCAATTTAGGCTGTCTTTTGTCGAAACGCCGCAGAATATGGCAAAAATTCCACAGTTGTTTGTCGCGCTGTTAGAACAATACGAAGCGCGTCGTTAAGGCGATGGTCGCTCGCGTTGGCATCACTACGGCAAAGCGCGTCAGCGCCGCGCAATTAAAAGTAGTTGCAGAACTGAAAGGGCAGTTTAAGCTGCCCTTTTTGGCGCGCCAAAAGCGCAGTATTAAACATCTAATTGAACACTACGCGCTAGATTACTTATTCGTCGTCGAAAGCGAGCAGCTCTATTTAAGCGATGGTCAAACGCGCTTTTTCTGGCACCCCAACACGGCGCTATTAAAGCTAAAAGAGCGCGTCGGCGGCCCGTTGATCGAGGCGCTGGCCGTTCGACCGGGCGATCGGGTGCTCGACTGTACGATGGGCTTGGCGGCCGACGCATTGGTTATCGCCAGCCAGTTGACGGCGGGCGGTTCTGTTACCGCGCTAGAGTCGAACCGCTATATCTGCTATTTGACGGCGCGCGGCCTTGCGACGACCGATTATCAATTGGTTCGCCAATTGGCCGAGCGCCTTGCAATTGTCAATTGCGATTATCGCGATTACTTGGCCGCGCAGGCCGACAAGGCGTTTGACACCGTCTATTTTGACCCGATGTTTAAGTCGGCTAAGCGCACGGCTTGCGGCATTGCAATGTTGCGCAAGCTGGCCAATCAAGCGGCCATTACGGCCGATACCATCGCTGCGGCGCGGCGCGTTGCCAGCCGCTGTGTCGTCCTAAAAGAGCGCTTTGGCAGCGGCGTTTTAGAGGCGCTAAAGCCCGATTACATCGTCGGCGAACGGCGCAGTGGGCGCGTTGTCTACGGCGTGTTTAAGCGATAATCATGGCGTCGCTCAGCTGTTTGGCAACTGTTTGACCAATTGTCAGTTCGACAATTTTTAAGCCAAATTGCAGCGCCACGCCGGGTCCCATTGCCGTTATTAGCTTGCCGTCGACGACCAGCTTTTGTGCGCTGTGACGACCGCTGTTAATCGCCGCCTCGACGCCGGGGTAGCAGGTAAAGCGGCGGCCGTTAAGGGCGCCAGCGCTGTGCAGGGCGAGTGGCGACGCGCAAATTGAAGCGATCAAACGGTCTTCATCGGCCTGTCGCTTGAGCAGCTTTTTAACTAAGCTGCTTTCGCTGAGGTATTTTGAGGCGGGCATGCCGCCCGGTGTAATCACCACGTCGGGCGCTTCGCCGATATGGTCTTTTAACAGGCCATCGCCGATAATTTTTACATTATGCGAACTGCTGACGGTTAAATCGTCGCCAATTGCCAGCGTTTTTACGTCGGCGCCGGCGCGCCGTAAAATGTCGAGTGGTGCAATCATTTCAATATCTTCAAAGCCATCGGCCAATAAAATAAATGCTCTCATTGCGTCCTCCTTCATTTGCGTTACTTACACTAGCAGTATACCCCAAAAAAGTTTATTAATTCCTAGTTTTGGCTACGCCAACCATTCATTTAACTTATCGATTAGGGTTTGCAAGTCGACGCCAGAGCGTTGCGACATCATTTTAACGGTTGCCTTTGGCACGATAAAGCGCGCCAGTGGGCTGTTGAGCATTTTAAAATTGCTGTTATAGGCCATTAATTTTTGTTTAATTGATGGATCCTTTTTTAAAATATCTTGTAGACGGCTGTTTTCGTCGACGACAGTTATAACTGTCGCCGTTTGCTCGGCGGTCGCTTCGGCGGCGCTTGGCTGATCTGTAGTCGCTGAGTCTTGCCAGTTGAGTAGTGTTTGTGAACCGGTTAAATTGCGCAGCTGCGTTGCATCTTGCATCATTTCCAACACGCCGCGATACTTGCCACTATCATCGCGTACGGCGCTGTACAAAATGTAGATAAAGACGCCGTCTTTGTCAATCCAAAATTCGGCGCGGTCGCGTTCGCCCGATTTAAAGGCTGCGATGATTTCTTCGACGATGTGAACGCTCTTTTGCGGGTGACAGTTTTTGACATCGCGGCCAATTGCCGAACGGCTGCGCGGGAAAACGCGATGCGGCGTGTCGCTGTAAAAACGCACTTTGTCGTGCTCGTCGACAAATGAAAAGTCAACCGGTAAGTGTTTGAAGATTAAATTGATTTGTTCGAGGCTGAGTAGGCCTTCGGCAACTTTTAATGCTGCGTTATCCTTGGCATAGCCGTGCTTTTTTAATAGCTCGGCCAATTCGTCTTTAAAATCGACGTCCTCAGTCGGTAAAAATTGAGTCGGTTTGGCGATGTTAGCATAACCAATTTCATCGTCGCCCAAGCGCATATTTCTAAAGTCTTGCTCACTTAGCATGTCTAAACTGGTCGGGTAGAGAATATCTTCTTCCTTGCCAATTAAATCGAGCAAATCGGCGTTGAGCGTTTTTTGATGGGCCTTTAATGCGTCAATTTTAGCCGCGTCTAACAGTGCTTGTCCCTTGTTGATTTCGTCGCGCATATAGTCATCTAATGTCCACATAATCTTAGAAGGGCGATCAAAGCCGCGCTTTTCGAGTTCGCTGTAGAGTTGGTTTTGTTTTCTAGTATAGTGAATTTTGTGTGCGTTTAGCTTGTCGTAGGCAGCTTGCCAATCGGCTTTGACAAATTCGGCGTCAATTAACAAGTCGAGTTGTGCAATGGTTTGCTTGAGCACTTCATTTTCCAGCAAATAGCTTTTAACGGGGTGATCATCGGGCAGTTCAAACTGAACCGGTTGGCGCACCTTATCGAAGATGGCAATCATTTCTTGAATGTCTTTTTTTAAGCAGGCCTGATCGTCGAGTGACTTAATTTCTTGTTCAATGATGGCGATTTCAGAGGCGCTGACGCGTTTGACTTTTGCCAATAGCTCGTCTTGCGCCTGTACTAAGCTGATTTGTCCATTTTCAAAGCGATTCTTAACGTCGCTGATAATAGCCAGTTTTGCTTCGTCTATATTTTTCATAAATTGTTTCATAGAGCCTCCTTGCATTTAATTGAGATTTAATCTCATTATAGTGCAAAAGCCTACAAAAATCGGTAACCAATGTTACCGCAGGGCTTGTTTTTGGCGATCGTCTGTATTTATTTGGCACTGTGTAAAAAATGATTGAGTGCCAGCTTTTTTGGTTATATTACATAGACAAGCGGGAGGGCAACATGAAAAAATTAATCGAGCACATCTATGAGGCAATTGGCGAGACGCCGTTGCTCAATTTGAGTCGCATTGTCGAGCACTATGACGTCAGCGGCAAAATATTTGCCAAGTTGGAATACTTAAACCCCGGTTATTCTAAAAAAGACCGACCGGCACTAGAGATGATTATGACCGCAAAGCGCGATGGCAGCCTGCGCGACGGGCAAACGGTTATCGAACTTACCAGCGGCAATACCGGCACGGGCTTGGCGCTGGTTTGCAGCGCGCTGGGACACCCCTTTATTGCCGTGATGTCAGAGGGCAATTCGGTGGAGCGGGCGCGCATGATGCGGGCGCTTGGCGCCGAAGTGGTACTGGTACCACAATGTGAAAATTCAGTTAAAAATCAAGTTTCGGGTGAAGATTTAAAATTAGTCGAGGCCAAGACCAATCAACTGATTAAAGAGCGCGCTGCCTTTCGCGCCGACCAGTTTAAACTCGACAGTTCTTATTTGGCGCATCTCTACAATACGGGTGAGGAAATATGGTATCAAAGCGACGGCCAAATTGATTGTTTTGTCGATACGGTCGGCAGCGGCGGTACGTTTCAGGGCTGTGCCGAGGCGTTAAAGGCGCACGATAAAGCGATTAGGTGCTATATTGCCGAACCCGAAGCCGCTGCAATCTATGGCGGCAGGGCGCCGCTTAACGGCGGTAGCCACAGCATACAGGGCTGCGGTTACAATATGATTTTGCCAAAGATAAAAAATGAATACATCGATGGCTACGTGACGGTTTCTGATGAGGAGGCCATTCAGATGGTGCGCGATTTGGCGCGGCTCGAAGGCACTTTTGTCGGCGTGTCGGCCGGCGCCAATGTGGCGGCTGCCATTAAGTTGCTGCGCACTGCTGAAAAGGGCAGTACAGTGGCATTAACCTTAAACGACAGTGGCTTAAAGTATTTAAGTGGCGATATTTTTAAATAATCGCGCAATGGCACTATACATAATTTGACAATCGTGTTATAATCATTAATGTCTTTTATGCGGATATGGCGGAATGGCAGACGCGCATGGTTCAGGTCCATGTGATCGCAAGATCGTGGGGGTTCAAATCCCTTTATCCGCATAGTTTTTCT
>PDWI01009764.1_pt1 | contig 10925 bp, 11 predicted proteins | sample 1430891 | NCBI WGS metagenome assembly PDWI01 (sample SAMN01162508, study PRJNA174530) | Oral metagenome, whole genome shotgun sequencing project. | biome: Marine environment; feature: Marine mammal; material: Swab sample of the gingival sulcus; isolation source: swab sample of gingival sulcus... | reverse complement strand
CTACAACTCAAACAACAAGTAAACTTACTTTTTACCCAATCTATATACTACCAAACCATTAATGCCAGTTTTATTATCTAGTTAGATTAGTAAACAAAACATGCTATCATATTAAACAACCTAAAAATCAAATCAATTGACTTAGACTATTTCGACAATTCTCTCTGTTTGACTATATTTTAACATGATCGCAATCATAATGCCAGCACTTTTTTAGTTTATAACATTTTTTTATATTTTTGAAACTTTTCAGTCGACAACATTGTGTCATCTCGACCGAAACGCAGTGAAGTGGAGAGCGCTGATTACAACTACGCCTTCACTCGAAATGACAACTTGATTGAACAGTTACATAATATTTATAATGCTGCATATTGCTCGTCATAGTAACGCATTACTTGGCATTTATTTTTTCTAAGAAGTTTTTCTCATTAATGATAAAGCGTTCGTGACAACCTTCACCAATTAAACCGCGTTCGTCATACGCCCTCACTTCAAAGACGAGACGACGCCTGTCAATTTCGATTAACTCGGCCTCTGCCCACGCTTTCATACCCAATGGTGTGGCAGCTAAATGCGTTATATTAACGAGCGTACCAACAGTTGTCTGTCCATCTTCTAAAAGTGGTTGAACTGCATGTAGCGCTGTCCCTTCCATTAGTGTGATCATCATCGGCGTTGCAAAGACGTCGATGCCACCACTGCCTAAAGTAGACGCTAAGTGCTTTTTAGATACGATGATTTCGCTTTTGTGTTTAATACCTACTGTTAATTTAGACATAATTAATCTTCCTCAAAATATTTTGAAATATGTTCAACTTCTGCCGCCGCCATATCGCGTACCAACAGCGGAATGCGATATATTTTTTTTCCTTTGAAAAATGTTTCAATTTCTTGTAAATGTAGTGTCTCAGAACGCTTTTTTTCAACCCAAAAATCATCTGTTTGATTTTCTGGCAAAATGCGGTTGACAACATAGGCGGCAATCGGAATATTATACTTTTTGAATATTGCAGTTGCCTTTTTTGTTTCATCAATCGCCAATTTTTCAGCGTTTAAGACAAAGATGAAACCCAATTTACCCGAATCAAGCAATATATTCGACGCTTTAATTAAATTTTTGCGACGGTGTTCGAGCAGTTTAATAATTTCATCATTTTTTTCAAGATCTAAATTCTTCTCATACATGCGCTTATACATCAAGGTTTTTTTGCGCTTTACCAATAGCGTATTGATCCAAGATTCTAGCATATCAGGCAGTGTTAAAAGCCTTACTGTATGCCCTGTCGGCGCCGTGTCGAATATAATGTAATCATAATGGTCGCTCATGTCATTTAATATTTCAATCATTTTATCAAACAACGCGGCTTCATGCGAACCGGGTGAAACTTTTGCAGCATCCAGCTGCTTGTTGATTTCTTCAACGATAACTACTGAATAAACTTTGTTTATCGAAGCGCGAATTTTTTCAATATACTTGCTGCTCTCTTCTTCAGGATTAATCTCTGTGGCGTGTAAATTGGCTTCAATTTCAACAATGTCACTGCCGATTTCAACTTCAAATAAATCAGACGTGGAATGCGCTGGATCAGTTGACACCAGTAATACTTTATTCCCTTGTCGTGCTTTGGCCAGAGCAAAAGCACCTGAGCAACTCGTTTTGCCTACGCCGCCCTTACCACCAAAAAATAAAATTTTACCCATTTGCCCTCCTACGGATCAAAGTCGCCAACCTCAGCACGCGATTCCCATACCGATTTTTTATCGTTAGAATCCTTTTGAAACTTAGCAAGTTCTTCGACAAAATGCGGGTAGAGTTCAAGCGCGTAATAGCTGGTTGGCAAATCAATACCAATTAAATCACTAAAACAGAGAATGAAAAATTCTTCCATCTCTTGATCATACTGATTTTCGAGAATGGCAACAGATTTTCTTTTAAAATCAAATGCTCCTACAAAAAAAAGCTTTAAATTCTCTATAAAATGCATAGCCATACCTGTATTTCTGAAAAAAGGCCGGCAAGCGCTACTGCGCTTGCTGACCTTGTCATTGTTATTGTTCTGTTCTCTCTAAAGGTGTCTTCTTAGAAAATGCACCATACGCCATATAAGCCAATACGAATGCCAATACCATTAAGGCAACCGCAAATGCCAATAAGACATAATTACCCGTTGCCAATTGCGCTCTGATTAAAAAGCCAAGCGCTGTAATGGTAACAACAAACATAAACACCATCGGTATTATAATCATCCTGTAAGCACGACCTTCTTGTTTAAGTGCAACCGCCAACGCAATTAGGGCAATTGCTGCTAACAATTGGTTAGCCGTACCAAACACTGGCCAAATTGTCTTCCAGCCGCTAAAGCCTAACCAACCTGCCAAGACAACAGTAATACCCGTTGCAACATAGCGGTTAGTTAAAATATTAGACTTTTCTCCATCTTTATCATTGGCAAATGCTTCTTGGAAGATAAACCTAGCAAGACGTGTTGCCGTGTCGAGCGATGTCATTGCAAATGCAGAAATAGCAAGTGCTGTAAAGCTGACACCAATCTCAAGTGGCAAGCCAAACGCAGTCATAAATGTACCTAGTCCACTAGCAAAGATAGCAACCGGACCACCTTCAGGCGCTTTTGCAATATATGCTACGGTCACAACAGCAATTACAGCGAGAACGCCTTCAATTAACATAGAACCGTAACCAATTAATCTAAGGTCTTTTTCATTGTCGAGCTGCTTAGATGTCGTGCCTGAACCTACTAATGCATGGAAGCCAGAAATAGCGCCACAGGCAACTGTTACAAATAACATTGGGAATATCCACTTAGCGCCTACCCCCTCACCAATAACGCCATTGGTAAACATCGGTTGAACTATTGTTGGGTTATAAAGCACAACGCCAATAGCGCCACCGATTAACATTGCGTATAACAAGAAAGAATTAAGATAATCACGTGGCTGTAATAATATCCAAACTGGTGTAACTGACGCAATAAAAATATAGCCTAATAATATAACCATCCATATTTCGCGACTAATGTTAAGCGGGAACATCGTGCCTAACCAAATCGCTAGCATCATACCAATAACACCAACAACTGTACCAATTGCTAAGCTGACGCCACGACGGTATACGAAAAAGCCAAATAATACTGCTAGGGCAATAAACAGCAATGAAGCCGTCGCCGCCGAACCATTTGCCGCAAATGTATTGGCAACAATATTAGTAAAGGCTGCAACAACTAATAGTAATGTCAGCCACGAGAAGACAGCAAACAAAATTTTGCCACCTCTACCTAAAGTTACACCAATCGATTCACCAAGTGAACGCCCCTTGTTTCTCACCGATAAGTACAATGCGCCCATATCGTGAATACCACCAAAGAAAATTGAACCAACTACGATCCAGAGAAACACTGGCAACCAACCAAAAATCATTGCGGCGATTGGGCCAACAATTGGCCCAGCACCAGCAATTGATGAAAAATGATGGCCCAATAAAACCGGCGCCTTTGCAGGCATGTAATCAACACCATCGTTCATTGTGTGCGCCGGTGTTTTTCTGTTGGGGTCAAAACCCCATTTTTTGGCTAGCCATGCGCCATAAGTAACATAAGCTACTAGGAACACGGCAATAGCAATGAAGATTAATAGAATAGCACTCATTTTACTCCTCCCTCATGTAAATTGCTATGCCCTTAGTGTGATTACTAAGGGGTTTAAACCCAAACGCAGGCTTTCTACAAACGACAGTAATAGTATTGTATTATTCCAATATCGCCTTATTCGTTCTGTCGTGCTAAACAACCGCTCGGGCATTAAACACATAATAACAACAATCAAAACGAAAATCTAAATTGATTGTTCTAATAACTTTAAGCGCTTGGCATCACCACGCGCCGCCTTGTTCTCAATCGCTCTGTTTTCATCGTTGACGACTACCATAATCTTCAACTGCGCCCAACCGTTAAACCCAAACTTAAAACTTTTTCTATATTTATATTTACTTATTAACTTCGACAAGTGATCAGCTATCGTGTCACATTCGATAATTAAGGTCAGCATCGATGACATGTGTTCATCATTCGGTTTTACTAACGCTTCTACGTTGCCGCAAAGCGTTTCAGCCAGCTTTTCAAAATCCGATTGACTCAGTTGCCCTGTCACGCGATAGTAAAAGAGATGTTCAAAATTACTGTACGCAAATAACTCCGCCTTTTTGACCGCAAAATAGCGAGCGCTACGCGCGTAATACTTTCCATATAAAGGAAAGACGATTTCGCCTAAACTATAATTGTCATAAAAATCAAACATATGCGTTAGTGAATTCTTTAATTTTTCTGGTAAACTCACGCGCCTTTCCTCCTGCCTACATTATAATACGATTATATAGCAAATTCAATAGTTCTAATATTTACAATAGCTTAAAAAAATCACCCCATTATCGAGGTGATTTTCAGAATATTAATTATTTTTTTTCGCTCTTAGTCTGCATTATTTGTCTTTTTCTTCTGTTTTCGTATCTTGTTCTTCTTTTGAAGTGTCAGTGTTGGCATCTGAAGCCACTTCGTCTTCGCCCTTCAGTTCTGTCTTCATTTCTACTGTGTCTTGCTTCAGCTTTTTGACCGCTTTGACGACAGTTGGCGGCGGACTACTAGGTGTTTGGCGATCAGCGATGTCTTCTTCAGTTTCTTTAAAGATTGTCGTGTCCATTTCGCCCTCATTGGCTGCACGTATCTCTTCTACTGCGCTACTGCCCCTTTCGAAGACAGCGTCGAATTCTTCGCCGTTAATTGTTTCAAATTCTAGTAGTGTTTCCGCAACGCTTGTTAACTTGTCTAAATTATCTTTTATTAAAGTAGATGCCTTTTCATACAGTCCATCGACAATGCGACTAATTTCGCGATCGATTTCAGCTTGTACTTGTTCAGAAAACTCTTTAGTATGACCCATATCGCGCCCAATAAACACTTCGCGCCCCGTATCATAAGACATTTGTGATAAGTTTTCGCTCATTGCATATTTTGTCACCATCGCGCGGGCTACTTTTGTAACGTGATCTAAATCACTTGAGGCGCCCGCTGAAACATCTTGAAAAATGACTTTTTCGGCAATTCTTCCGCCCAACGCAACCATAATTCTATTTTCCATTTGACTTTTCGTCATATGCTGGTCATCATTGTCGGGTAGTCGCAAGACAAAACCTGCTGCGCGACCGCGTTTGACAATAGTAATCTGGTGCACCGGTTCGGTATTTGGCAATAACTTTGCCATAATCGCATGACCGGCTTCGTGATATGCGGTGATTTTGCGATCGCGCTCTGTCGCGACATGGCTCTTTTTTTCGACGCCCATCATCATGCGGGTCAACGCTTCATCAATACGCTTCATAACAATTTGGTGTTCATTATGACGGGCTGCTAAAATAGCCGATTCATTTAATAAGTTCTCTAAGTCAGCAGGTGTAAAACCTGTGGTGCCACGCGCAACCGTTTTGAAATTGACCTGTTTTGAAACGGGTTTGTTTTTGGCGTGCACCTCTAAAATAGCCTTACGCGCCTGAATATCAGGTAATCCTACTGTAATTTCTCTATCAAAACGACCTGGCCTTAATAGTGCTGGGTCAAGTATATCTGGGCGGTTCGTCGCTGCGATAATGATAATGCTCTCGTTTTCTGAAAAGCCGTCCATTTCTACTAATAATTGGTTGAGCGTCTGTTCTCTTTCATCGTGACCGCCGCCTAAACCGGCGCCGCGCTTTCTACCGACGGCATCTATTTCGTCGATAAAGATAATACAAGGCGAATTCTTCTTGGCGTTTTCAAATAAGTCGCGCACACGCGATGCACCGACACCAACGAACATTTCAACAAAGTCTGAACCTGAAATCGAGAAAAACGGCACCTTTGCTTCGCCTGCAACAGCACGCGTCAAATAAGTTTTACCAGTTCCCGGAGGACCAACCATCAGAATACCCTTAGGAATACGTGCGCCTAATTCTATGTATTTTTTGGGTGCGCGCAAGAAATCTACTACTTCTTGCAACTCTTCTTTTTCTTCGTCTAAACCAGCGACGTCAGCAAAAGTTATTTTTTTGGCATCGTCTTCTTTGTGTAGTTTAGCGCGCGACTTGCCAAATGACATCACGCGATTACCGCCGCCTTGCGAATTTTGCATAAACAAAAACCAAAAGACGACAAACAGACCAATCATGATAATCGGTGCAAGAATATTGAAAATCGCCAATGTTTCTTGGGGGCGCTTACCATCTAAGCTCTTGACTTCACCCGCTTGTACTTTTTTCAATAATTCAATACCAATTGGGTTGCTGATTAAATGTGGAATATAGGTTTCAAAACTGCGCCCATCGCTGAGCACACCCTTTACTTCGTCTTCTTGAATATCAATTGAATCGATTTGATCATTGTTTAAGTAATTGATAAATTCTGAAGTTTGTAAGGTAACAGCCTCAGATGGTCTGTTATTTAAAAAACCAATGATTAAAACAATGACGAGAAATAACATTATATAAAATGTTGCCCCTCTAAAAAACTTCTTCATTCACGCCTCCTACTCACTCATCTATCATCATTTTTTTATTTTCGATTACAACCATTCCATTTTATCATACATCAACTGTGATAACAACGCTTATACTCAATTATTCATAGCTAATTTACATTTCATCAATATAGACATAACAAACGTTATCACTTTTAACAGCGACCATCTGTTGATAAATTGTCTGGCGCAAGCCTTTACCCCACAGTATTTCACTAGCGCAAGCCAAAAGTGGTAATTTAGCGCGCATGGCAATGGCGATTGCCTGTTCGTTCAATAGCTTTTTTAAGCGCTTTTTCTTGCCCTTTAAGCCCTTTAAACGCAAATAATCGCCCGCTTGGCGGTTGCGCACCACTAAGCCACGTTGTCTATAATCAAGTGGCACAATCAGCTCAGCAAAAGCCGACTGTTCTGGCAACGGCTGATCACTTAGTATGATAGATAAACCAAAGTTGCTCAAATTGTTTACGCCATCTTTTAAATGATAATCTTCAGAGATAGCCCTTTGAGCACTTTGCAAGCTGATACGCACACCGTCGCGATCCATTAAAAAACTTAAACCAGCCAACGACTGACGCGAATTAATAACACCATTTTGTAACCACCTGTCAAGTAGTACAATGTGTTTATATGTTAAATTATAATGCGTGCCCGTCATCACCTCAAAGAGCTGTCGAATTAAACGTCGCCGCCTTGCCGTATGGGCATTGCCAAAACGTGTGACATCTAAAATTAGTACTTCTTCACCCCTGACAACTTCATCAAAAAAAGCTGCTGTATCTGCTGCCAAGTAATCGCTTTCAGCGCGCACAATATCAGATAGTTGGGCAAGCTGTCCGACAATCGCCGCGTTGTAGTTCTGTTCTAGTTGCGGTATCAAGTGATGTCTGACCTTATTGCGCATAAACTTGGTATCTTCATTAGATATATCGTCGTTAAAAGGTATGTCATTTTGTTTGGCATAGTTTTCAATATCAGACTTTGTCAACTTTAGCAATGGTCTAAACAAGTCGCCATCAAGCGGTTTAATGCCCACTAGACCTGCAATACCACTGCCGCGCAACAAATGTAGCAGCACACTTTCAGCTAAATCGTCTACGTGATGTGCCGTTACAATATAATTGGCACCAATCGCCTGCTTAAGTGTTCTAAAGAGGCGATAGCGCACGAGGCGCGCCATTTCTTCAAAACTCTTATTGGCGTCTTGCGCAAGGCGCGCAATTGGTCGACGATAGTTATGACAGATAACACCAACCGACTGACAGTAGTCGCACACCAATTTGGCATCGTCAATGGCAGCATCTGCACGATACATATGGTCTAAATGAACCGCCGTTAATTTAATTTTAAGACAATCTGTTATTTTTTTTAACGCGGTTAACAGCACCATTGAATCGACGCCGCCACTGACCGCGACCAAAAAATGGTCTGCCTGAGACAGTCCATTTTTTGCAATACTCTGTTTAATTGTTGTGCAGACATCGTTTTGCTTTTTCATTGCGGCCCCTACTTGTCATCTAAAAAAATAGCGCCTTCCAAGTTGTCATAATCACTAAAAGCTAGATGCTCTTTACCTAAGTAACGCAAAACACTACTGATGATTATTGCACCGGCGCTAATGATGTCGACCCGCCCCGTCTGTAAACCAGTTATTTTTAGTTTTTCAGCACGCGTTGCCGTCATTAATTCTTTGGTCAACACTTTTAAACGCGCACGCGACATTTGATGTTTTTGTACGACAGAACCATCATAATTTGTCAAGCCCAAATCAATTGCCGCCAAGTTCGTCGCCGTGCCACCAATTGCAATACACGCTGTGTCAGCGTTGACATATGAGGCTATTTTTTCATTGTCAAACATTTCATATAAGCACTTTTCAATTGGCAGACTCGCGCTGATAGGCATAGCATGCGTTAAGTTAAAGCGATCTGTCATACGCACGGCACCAATATCAAAACTATGCGCGTAGTTAATGTTGCCATCTGCTGAACCAAAAATCAATTCAGTTGAACCACCACCAACGTCAATGACAACAATGTTTTTAGCTTGCTGCGCATAGCCTTTTACAACGCCTAAAAAGCCATAGTACGCTTCTTCATCGCCACTTAGCACCGACACTGTAAATGGTGTTTCGGCTTTGACACGCGCAATAAACTGTTGCTGATTGCGGGCATCACGCACAGCGCTGGTCGCAAAGACAGGACAATGCGTGATGGCGTATTCGTCAAGCTTTTCAGCATAGTGTTTTAACGCACTTATTGTTGCGTCAACGCGCATTTCATCTAACATGCCAGTTTGATCAACACCTTTGCCGATACGCGTCATTTCGCTGTACTTCATGCGCCTAGCTAGCCCGTCTTTAGTCTTTTGACAGATTAATAACCTGACCGAATTGCTGCCAATATCAATGGCGGCATGCATTTTATTCTTCATCATTTTTTGGATCTTTCGACTTGTCATACGTTATTACATAAATCATCTCATCAGGCATAATCATATTTAGCTTTTCACGCGCTAGCGACTCTTTGGTTTCGGCATTGTCTAACTGTTCAACTTCTTCGCGCAGCACACGCATGGCAGCCAATAGATCTTCATAGCGTTCGATTTTGCTCTCAAGTTCAAGTCGTTTTTGTTCTAATTTTTGCTCTTGTGTAATGTATATGATAGCACCATTTATCAAAATGACAAAGGCAATAAATAACCAAATAAAATTGCGTCTAATAAATTTCATGATTTATCCTTAACACGACTTATACATGCTTGCAGCATCGTCTTTTTTTACTGATGGCATAATTTTAAGCACTTCATAGCGACTGACGCGTTCACCAAATTTAATTGTTATGACATCGCCAACCGACACAGTTGTTCCCGCTTTTGCAACTTTTTCGTTAATCATAATTTTACCATGATCGCAAGCGTCTTTTGCAATTGTACGGCGCTTAATCAAGCGCGAAACTTTTAAGTATTTATCGAGTCTCATCTTTACCTCAGCTATCAATAGTTTTTAATTAAAGTATTTACAACTATAATTATAACATAATCCGTTATTTATTTCAGGGTGAAGCCGATTTTTTTGTTTTATTTATTGACGTCTCCAACTTAAGCAAGTATAATGACCGTGAGTGGCAAGACAACTGCCACAGGTATATCGTCATCCCTTGGAAGTAGACCTCTCGTGATAGGAGATGCGCCGAAACCTTGGGATTTTTTTATGAAAGGACATTATATGAGTACCGCAATACTAATTGATGGTGGTTTTTTTCACCAAAAGTACCGCATGGCATTTGGTCAGCAGTCGGCCGAGCAAGTCGCTAAATATTTAAATAGCTATTGTTATCGACACCTCAACGAAAAAGTGCCGAGCGATAAAGATAACAACTATAAGAATTATCACTATGAACAAATCAAAGACTTATACCGCATTTTTTATTATGATTGTGCACCGCTTGACAAAGTTGTCAACCACCCGTTAAGAGGTAATGTCGACTTAAGTAAGCAAGCGACTTATAAGTGGATGAATGACTTTTTAGACGAATTAAAAAAGAAGCGCAAATTTGCATTGAGACTTGGTGAACTGTCGGTTAATCGCGCGGGTTATATTTTGAGCCCTAAAGCGCAAAAATCGATTTTAGCAGGGCGTAAAAAAGTCAAAAATCTAACCGATAAAGACTTTATCTTAGACGTCGAACAAAAAGGCGTAGACATGCGCATAGGGTTAGATATCGCCTCACTCGCCTATAAAAAACAAGTCGACCAAATTATACTCATTGCCGGCGACAGCGATTTTGTATCAGCTGCTAAACTTGCCAGACGCGAAGGCATCGACTTTGTACTCGACGCCCTTTACAATAATGTAAAACCTAATTTATTGGAACACATTGATGGGTTAAATTCGTGTGATCCCGCTTTTAAAACATCGTAGATTTTTTGATAGTTATTGCAAACGCCCAGACATCGTCTGGGCTTTTGCTGTATATGCCGAACAATAAAGCTAACATTGTAAAGTCAATATTTACACCTAAAACTAATCCTTTATTTTCCAATAACCACTATAACCACTGCCAATATACTCAATACTACTCATTTTGTTTATTTTTCTCTGAATCGTCTTAGTTGTTACGCCCAACTTTTGGGCAAGTTCCTCCCTCGTAATTTTATTGTTTTTTTCTATTTCAAAACGTATTCTACCTTCAATGTCTTGAGGGACATCTTGAGGGACATTTTGAGGGACATTTTGAGGGACATTTCTATATAGGGTTACTATGAAAAATCCATCAAACTCAAATTTTGGCTCTGCTAATTTACTATTTAACATAGCTAGTCTCATACGTTGTATGCCGGTACCCATCTTTTCAATATAGTCA
>PDWI01009761.1_pt1 | contig 10926 bp, 5 predicted proteins | sample 1430891 | NCBI WGS metagenome assembly PDWI01 (sample SAMN01162508, study PRJNA174530) | Oral metagenome, whole genome shotgun sequencing project. | biome: Marine environment; feature: Marine mammal; material: Swab sample of the gingival sulcus; isolation source: swab sample of gingival sulcus... | reverse complement strand
CAAGATAGGGCAGTTTCCCAAGCCTCTGTTATGTTGTCTCTTGTTGCAAAACCACAAGGATTATTATGCTTTAGTATTGCAAAACTTGGTTCATCAAAGTCTTGTATCAGCTGAACTGCAGCATCAATATCCTGTAGGTTATTGTATGATAGTTCTTTACCATTTAGCTGTTCAAAGTATTCATCTAGTTTCCCAAAGAATACTCCTTTTTGATGAGGATTTTCTCCATATCTAAGAATTTTTGAATTATCTTGACAAACTCTAAATGCAGAATTTTGCTCTCCATCAAAATAATGAAAGATTTCACTGTCATAAGCTGAACTAACTTGAAATGCTTTACGGGCAAAATCTCGTCTTTGTTCTAGGCTTGTAACAGCTCCTTGTTCTTTCATTAGCTCAAGAAACTCTTCATAATGGTTCTTTGATGCTAAAATTAGCACATCTTGGAAGTTCTTTGCAGCAGCCCTTATAAGTGAAATCCCTCCAATATCAATCTTCTCAATAATATCACTCTCTGTCGCTCCTGATTGAACTGTTTCAACAAATGGATACAAATCCACAATCACGAGGTCTATCAAGGGAAGGCTGTACTCTTGGACTTCTTGTTTATCTTGTTCGTGTGAACGTCTTGCTAGAATCCCTCCCATAATAGAGGGGTGAAGCGTTTTGACTCTTCCTCCAAGCATTGAAGGATATTGAGTTAAGTCTTCTACAGCCTCACATTTATAACCTTGCTCTTCAATAAACTTGCGTGTCCCTCCTGTAGAAATAAATTCTACCCCTTCATCATTTAATTTCTGAAGAATAGGAGGTAATCCTTCCTTGTGGAATACTGATATTAAAGCTTTCTTTATCTGCTTTTTCATAATGCTTTGGTTGTTATATGCTTTTTTATAAGTCGTCCTCAATCGCACTACTCTTGGCATAAGCTGATGGCTTAGCTTCAAAGAAGTCCGTCTTAATCATATTAGCATTACTGTATTGAGATACCCAGTCCATACTTGGAGGTTCTTTCTCATAACCTTCAAACAGAATACCAAAGCCAAGATTTTCACTACGTAAGTTTGCTAAGTACTTAATATAGTCAGCAACCATTGTGCTTGTCAACCCTTCAATGTTATTGCCAATCACATAATTTCCCCATTCAATCTCTTGAAGAGCACCTTCCTTAATCATACCTCTATATACCTCAACCTTGTCTGGGGTAAACATCTCAGGTTCTTCCTTTTTAAGCTCAAGAAGCATATTACGGAATAGCCAGAGGTGTGTGTTTTCATCTCTATTGATATAGCGAATTTCTTGTACAGACCCAGGCATCTTGCCGATACGTCCCAAGTTATAGAAGAACATAAACCCTGAATAGAAATATACACCTTCAAGCACATAATTAGCCACCATTGTGCGTACAAGCTGATAGGTACTTTGATCTTCTTGGAAGTCATTGTATATATCCCCAATAAACTTATTACGTTTGAGCAAATGTTCGTCATCTTTCCATTGGTATAGGATTGCAGTACGTTCCTCTGGCGAACAAATAGTATCAAGCATATAGCTGTAGCTCTGAGAGTGTACAGCCTCTTGGAAAGCTTGAATTGTAAGACAGAGGTTAACTTCATTTGCTGTAATATATTCTCCTACGTGGGGTAGGTTTGCTGTCTGAATACTATCCAAGAAAATCAAGAATGACAAAATCTTATCGTAGGCGATTTTTTCTTTTTCTGAAAGTTTTCGGTAATCCTTAACATCTTGACTTAGATTGATTTCTTCTGGAATCCAAAAGTTATTCATTGCTTGACGATACCAATCCGAAACCCAAGCGTACTTCATATTATTGAAGTCATTAAGGTTAGTTGTATTACCGTTAATCATACGACGCTTTGTGAGTTCGGTATCACCAAACTCGTTAAAGAGAGCTTTTTTCTTTAATTCAGACATTGTGAAATATAGTATTTATGGTTTAACTTGAAAATAATTAAGTCTTTATCCTGAACAACTATCGCAGGCTTCTACCTCTAATGAACGACTACGTACATAGTAAAGAGTCTTAACACCCTTTTCCCAAGCTCTTAGGTAGAGGTTCATCAGACGTCTAAAGCTGTAGTCGTGTGTGATGAATAAGTTTACTGATTGTGCTTGGTCTAAGTGACGTTGCCTAATAGAGGCTGCATCAATAATCCACTCTTGCTCCATCTGATGGGCAGTTTTGTAGAGCCAGTAAGTTGAATCTGATAGCTGTGGCGCTACACGAGGTATAATACTTCCTTTCTTCTCTTCAAGGAAGTAGCGATTCATTACAGGGTCAGTTCCCGCTGTTGTACCTGCGATGATAGATGTAGAACTTGTTGGAGCGATAGCTAGGAGATAAGCATTACGCATTCCTTTGTGAGAAACTTCAGCTGATAGACGTTTCCACTCTGCTGACTCATAGCCTCTTATATGAAAATATTCTCCAGTCTGCCAGTCACTTCCAGGGAAACGTAGATAAGATCCTTTCTCTTCAGCAAGAGTTGAAGAAGCTTCAATTGCGTAGTAGTTAATACGTTCATAGAGCTTATCCATAAACTCAAGATGTTCTGCGCTTTCCCAGTTGAGTCCCTTCTGAGCAAGGAGATGATGATAGCCACTAGTTCCTAAACCGATTGGGCGCATCTTCATATTTGTAATCTCAGCATAAGGAATAGGGTAGAAGTTTAGGTCTATCACATTATCCAAAGCTCTGATAACCGTATGGATAACATCTCTTAGCTCCTCTTTATCATCTGTATTGATATTACCAAGCACCAAAGAAGCTAGGTTACAGACAACGAAGTCACCTGCTTCTGTTTCAGTCGTGATAATATCGCGCCCTTGTTCTTTATCGATGGTAATAGGACCATCTTTTATCTCGCTCTGGTTTTGAGCAATTTCAGTACACAAATTTGAACAGTAGATAATTCCTTGGTGCTTGTTAGGGTTAAAGCGATTAACCGTATCTCTATTAAAGATAAACGGTGTGCCAGTCTCTACAGCACTCTTAATAATCAAGCGAATCATCTCCTTAACTTTGATAGCACGTTTAGTTAGGCGAGATTCGTTTACGCACTCTTTATAGCGACGCTCCCATTCCTCTCCGTAGTAGTCTTCCAAAGAGTAGCCCTTGATAGTTTTAATCTCGTGAGGACACATCATATACCAATCTGCCTCTATATCAGTTTTAACCAAGTGCCAGAAGTAATCAGGTATACATACTCCTGGGAAAATATCGTGCGCCTTCATCCGGTCATCACCATTGTTGGTTTTGACTTGAAGGAATTCCGGCATATCTCTATGCCATATATCAAGGTAAATTGCTACCGAGCCTTGACGCACTCCAAGCTGATCAACGGCAACTGCAGTATCGTTACATAGTTTAATCCACTTAAGGACACCTCCTGCAACGCCTTTGAAACCTCGGATATCAGAGCCCACAGCTCTTACTTTACCCATATAAATACCCATACCTCCGCCAAACTTTGATACTTGAGCAAAGTTGTCAATCGTACGATAGATACCTCTAAGGCTATCAGGCATAACATCTTCAAAGCAACTACTTAATTGGCTAAGAGGTTTACGTGCATTACTCATCGTAGGCGTTGCCATCGTAACCTTTAGACGACTAACGATGTCGTAAATCTTCTTTGCCCACATTACACGGTTGTCTCCCTCAGGGATTGCTAAGTGCATTGCAATGCCCATAAACATTTCTTGAGGGTGCTCTAGCAATGTGTGACCGCCATCTGTAATGAGGTAACGCTTAGAAATAAGGTCTAGACTACTATAAGTCAATAAATGGTTGCGAGCATTATCGATATAAGACTCAAGCTCTTCAATATCGTTTCGGCTATAGTTTTCTAGAATATAGCGTCCGTATAGCTGTTCCTCTGTCAGATATTGTATTTTCGCGTAGAAAGAATCAATAAGACGTTTCTCTTCCTCTACCTGTATGCGTCTCTCAAGTTGCATCAATAGTAGACGAGAAGCAATGAACTCCCAGTTCGGAGCTTCAGGTGTGATAAGCTCAACCGCCGCTTTCTTTAGCGTCTCAAGTGCATCTCCATTTTCCTTGTAGAATGCTTGATATTTTGCATAAAGGAAGTCCAGCGAGTATACCTTAGCTTGGAAGCTTGCTTGAACATCTTTGAGGGCAGATATGATACCCTTATCATCAATAGTTTGCGTAAACTTTTCGATAATCTTTCGATACTCACTACGCTTTTCACGATAAAGAATGTAATGTTTAGCAACGTCATAGTAGTCAGCTTTCATCAAAGCCTTTTCAACCATATTCTGAATGCTCTCAACATCAAGGCGTTCTTCCTTAAGTATCTCTTTCTCAATGTCTCTGCAAAGGTCGTGTATTTTCTTTTCTGGCATCTTTTCGCCTGAAGCGATGAATGCACAACGGATAGCATTTACTATTTTGTCAAAAGAATACTCTTCTTCTGTGAAATCTCTCTTGATTATCTTCATTGTTTACGAACTTGTATTGTGTTAAATTTTTATTTCCTTCAATCATTCAAAATGCAGAACTTTCTTCCGCAGAATCCAAAATTACAAAAAAAAGAAGATAAAACCAAGCGCCTAAAATTGCTAAATTATTTATGTCCTTGTTCCTCTGTTTAATACCTATATTTATTAAATTTTGACTTGTCCTAGATTTAGCCCTATTCACATTATTTGGAGTCGATTTCTTTGTGAATTTTGAGGGCTATTATATTCCCTGAAAAAGTTTTCCCATAAAGTCAAATGACTTTTCCCAAAAACTTCTGAGAGTTTTCCGCTAAACTTATTTGAGTTTATGGGAAAGTTTTTTGACCTCCTTTTAATTTTTATCTTAATTTATTATTAATCAACTGTTTGTGTTCTACTCCTGTTTACTGTTTTTCTCTGAATAATTAGGCGTTTTTAAGCTCCTGTGATATTTGCCATTTATTGTGTCAAAATTTCTTCCACATATAAAGAAAAATCTGTATCTTTGTTAGGAAGTATAAAAAGATTCATCATATAATTATTATAATGAGCGAAGAGAATAAAGAACTATTAAACTCTGGCGAGTATTCAGCCAGTAGTATCCAAGTCTTAGAAGGCTTAGAAGCGGTGCGTAAGCGCCCTGCGATGTATATTGGTGATGTGGGCGAGAAAGGTCTGCACCATTTGGTTTATGAAGTCGTGGATAACTCTATTGACGAAGCTTTAGCAGGACATTGTACAGATATTCAAGTCGTAATCGCTGAAGATAATTCAATTGAAGTTCACGATAATGGTCGTGGTATCCCTGTTGATTATCACGAGAAAGAAGGTAAGAGTGCCTTGGAAGTTGTACTAACCGTTCTGCACGCAGGGGGAAAGTTTGACAAAGGTTCTTACAAGGTTTCAGGTGGTTTGCACGGGGTAGGTGTAAGTTGTGTAAATGCCCTTTCTACTCATCTAAGAGCAGAGGTTCATCGTGAAGGTAAGGCTTATGCGATGGAGTTCTCTAGAGGTATTCCAACGACAGAACTGCAAGAGCTCGGTGCTACTGAAAAGCGTGGTACTAGTGTTTACTTCAAACCTGATACAACTATCTTCACGGTAGGGGAGTATCAGTTTAAGATTTTGTCAGATAGACTTCGAGAACTTGCTTATCTAAACGCAGGTATCCGCCTGACTTTGACAGACAAGAGAGAAGTTCTTGAGGACGGTTCGTCCAAATCTGAAGTTTATTTCTCAGAAGATGGTCTGAAGGAGTTTGTTCGCCATATCAATAGAAGCAAAGAACCTCTTGTAGAAGATGTAATCCATATTGTGACAGAGAAGCAAGGTACACCCGTTGAAGTAGCAATGATGTACAATACTTCTTATTCAGAGAATGTATACAGCTACGTAAATAATATCAATACTATTGAAGGGGGAACGCACTTAGCTGGTTTCCGTCGCGGTCTTACACGTACGCTGAAAAAATATGCAACAGAGTCTAAAATGTTAGAGAAGGCAAAGGTTGAAGTAACGGGAGATGACTTCCGTGAAGGACTTTCTGCTGTAATTAGTATTAAGGTTGCAGAGCCTCAGTTTGAAGGTCAGACCAAGACTAAACTAGGTAATAATGAAGTTATCGGAGCTGTAGATATGGCTGTGAGTGAAGCTTTGGAATATTACCTAGAAGAGCACCCTAAGGAAGCTAAAATTATTGTAGATAAGGTTATCCTTGCTGCTCAAGCTCGCCACGCAGCTCGTAAGGCTCGTGAGCAAGTGCAACGTAAGTCACCTCTATCAGGGGGAGGACTTCCAGGTAAGCTTGCAGACTGTGCTTGTAAAGATCCTGAATTATCTGAACTATTCCTTGTAGAGGGAGACTCTGCGGGTGGTACAGCTAAAGCAGGACGTGACAGAGAATATCAAGCAATCTTGCCACTAAGAGGTAAAATCCTCAATGTGGAGAAGGCAATGCAACATAAAATATTTGAAAGCGAACAAATCCGTAATATCTACACTGCTCTAGGTGTTACTGTAGGAACAGAAGAAGATAGCAAGGCTCTTAACCTTTCAAAACTGCGTTATCATAAGGTTGTGATTATGACCGATGCCGATGTGGACGGAAGCCATATCGCAACGCTTATCCTAACTTTCTTCTTCCGTAATATGAGAACGCTTATTGAGAATGGTTATGTTTATCTAGCAACGCCTCCTCTTTACCTATGTCGTAAGGGTAAGGAACAGGAGTACTGCTGGACAGAACAGCAACGCTTAGCCTTTATTGAGCGTGTAGCAGGAGGAGAAGAAGGTAAGGTTCAAGTTCAGCGTTATAAAGGTCTTGGAGAGATGAACGAAGAGCAACTTTGGGCTACGACAATGAACCCTGAGAACAGAACCTTTAAGCGTGTTACAATTGAGAATGCTGCTGAAGCTGATGCAATCTTCTCTATGCTAATGGGTGATGAGGTTGCACCTCGTCGTGAGTTCATTGAGGATAATGCTACTTATGCTCGTATTGATGCTTAGTACTTAAATATACTTGCTATGTCTAAGAATAATGTAAAGCTTACTCAAGAAGTAAGCAATCTTAATAGGCAGGTCGATACTTTTTTGGGGGAGAATCGTTTAGGTTCTCCCTCTTCATTATCGGACTATATGCCACGAATTGCAATTACAGCCAATGAAGCTGAACTAGGTTCTTGTCTTGCAAGGGCTTACTCTGATGCCTTAGTAGAGGCAGGAGCTGTGCCTTATATCATTCCTATCACGAAAGATATTAAGGCTTTGCTTGAAGCCCTCCGCTCTTGTGATGGTTTACTACTAACAGGAGGAGCTGACATTCACCCAATGTTTCTTGATGAAGAGCCAATCAAAGGCTTAGGAGACATTAACCCAATGCGAGATACTTACGAGTTAATTGTTATTCGCTTAGCAAGGCTCTTGAACTTACCAACGCTTGGTATTTGTCGTGGGCATCAGATTTTAGGCTTAGCTTATGGCTCTACAATGTATCAGGATTTATATAGTCAGTTTGAAGGTGAGGGAGCGATTGACCATTCTCCTAAGATTCCCAAGACAATGTTTGCTCATAAGCTTCTATCTAAGCATTACCCTAATCGTTTGACTGATATCCTTGGTATCGGAGAGGAGGAAGTTGTTTATGTGAATAGTCTTCATCATCAGGCTCTAAAAGACGTGCACTATCCTTTTGTGGAAGTTGCTTCTGCTCCTGACGGCGTGAATGAAGCTATTGATGCTTTTCCCGAGAATGATATTCTTGCTGTTCAGTGGCACCCCGAACAACTAATCGTCGGAGGAGACGAAAGACAGAGAAAGCTTTTTAATAGTTTAGTTCGGCGAGCTAAACTCTATCATAGAGCAAGCGAATTTCATAAGCAATATGTCTCTATTGATTCGCATACTGATACGCCAATGTTCTTTGGACAAGGCTTTGACCTATACAATAGTATGGGGCGAACCAAAGTTGATATTATGCAAATGCAGTTGGGACAGATTGACTCAAGTGTTATGGTTGCCTATTTACCACAAGGTAATGTAAGTGAAGATGCTCATCAAAAGGCAGGAGTATTTGCTGATAAGAAACTAAGTGAATTGCTTGAGCATATAGAGAAGCATAAAGAAACTTCTGTTCACGCTCGTTCGCCATTAGAGATTATTTCAGCAAAGGCAGAAGGTAAGAAAGCCATTGTTACAGGTATTGAGAATGGTTATGCCATCGGTACAGATATAAATCGTATTAAGCATTTTAGAGATAAGTACGGCGTTTCTTACATTACGCTTTGTCATAATGGTGATAATGCAATATGTGATTCGGCGAATAAGTCTGAAAATACTCACGGTGGTTTAAGTAAATTTGGGCAAGAGGTTGTTCGAGAAATGAATGCTCTTGGTGTGATGGTTGATTTGAGCCACACTGGAGAAGCTACGGTTCGTGATGTCTTGGAAATATGTACTCAGCCTCCGATTGTTAGTCATTCTTCAGTAAGAAGCCTTTGCGATCACCCTCGCAATCTCTATGATGATGCCATTAAGGCAATTGCAGATAAGGGAGGTGTGATACAAGTTTGTCTTTATGCAGGCTTTATTTCCAAAGAAGATGAGAAGGCAACTTACCTTGATGCTGTCAAACATATTGAGCACATCATTCGCCTTGTGGGGATTAAGCACGTAGGGATTGGTTCGGATTTTGACGGAGATGGTGAATTGATTGGCTGTCGCTCATCATTGGACTTGAAGCGTATCACAATGGAGCTTTTCCGTCGTGGCTATACGGAGGAGGAACTAGCCTTACTTTGGGGTGGAAATTTCCTAAGAGTAATGCAGGTTTGTCAAGATACTAAAGAGAAGTAAAAAAATAAGGGCGGTTTTTCAACCGCCCTTAACTATTTTATCTTTCAGAAAGATTAATGCTTTTTTCTCTTGCTATTGATTCTGCCGATAGTGGTGTTATGCTACACCAAAGGCTAAGATCATCAATAGTTGCAGGGTAGGGGATATCCTCATCTAAATCACTAAGAATAGCCTTTAACATAATATAGTCCATTCCTTGATGATGCTCGTCTATCTCTAGGGCTTCCTGCTCCCAAAGTTGCCAATACTTATGTTTGTATTGCTGAAGATAAGGAGCGATGTCTTCCCACGTTTCTTTTGGACTAACACCCTCAATATAGATGCGTTTATGCTCTGCCTGCCAAATTGCTTTAGTACCTTGAACTTCATATTCTAAGCTCTTAGGACGAGGAAGGCTTGTGTCGTGAGTAAAGGTAAAGAGGCAATCATTTTTATCTCTTAGATGACTGATGATAATATCCCCTGTCTTGATTTGCTTATGCTCGTTAGTCATATAGGTCTGCCAACCTTTACTGCTAGAAGCAAAGCTTGTAAGTGTTTGAAAGTCTTGAGCTTTATTACCTGATATTAGGCATAGAGGAGCAAAGCTATGTGTGGGGTATAAATCTCCATTTATTGTTTCGTAGTAATGTCGTCGCCAATAGGCAGAAGCTTCTTCATCATTTGTAGAAAGCATTGCTCTTAAATCGTGGCGATAAGCACCTGAAAGCTGAATAAGTTCTCCAAAGAGACCTGCTTGAACCATCTCTCTAACGGCTAAGACATCTTGCATAAAGAGCGTATTCTCTAGAGGAAATACTTTTTTGTCTTTCTGATAAGAGACCTTTTTTATCTTATCGTATTCATTAAGCCTTAACCCTCCCTTAATCTCTATGGCTATATGACAATCTGCCTGCAGACTTTGAAGGGCTATCTCTTCTTGCAAGTGCCAAGGCGTAGAGATAAAGACCAAATCTAAGCTTTCCTTTTGAAGCATTTGCAGGTAGTCTTCATATATATGAAGAGTTTTGGGGTAGTCTTCAGTCTTAATCTTAGGGTCTGCTAGGGCTATAAGCTCAAAGCCCTCAACCTTTGTTAAGAGCTTGTATAGGTATTGTCCACGATAGCCTAAGCCAATTAGTCCAACTCTAAGCTTTTGCATTACAAAACGTCTTTAGAAGAAAAAGCAACTACCATAAGGACTTATTAAAGACGCTTGTGGTAGTTGCTTTATTGCTCTTAACTATTTAGACTATTATGCTAGTCTTATATTATAGTTATTACTTAGCTTGCTCAAGCTTAAGCGTTTCACTTGGCTGGTCGCAAAGCTCAGGCGTTCCGAAGTATTGGATAGGACCTGGGTAAACGTAGCAAGTGTTTTCTGCCCATTCCTGACGCTTGCTTGCGAAGAACTTAAATGGAGCACCATCAAGCTCTACAAGAGCCTTTTGGATAACTGGCTTCATTTCTCCGTGGCGACGCTCCATATTCATCATCATAGTTGTTGGGATACCACCAGCAATCCACTCTTCTGCAGGAGCTGTTAGATTCTGAACAGAGCTCATATAACCTGTAACACCTGCACTGATTAGGCAAGAAGCTGTACGTCCAAGAGCGTAGCAGTAGTCTGCATCAAAGTTAGATGGTGTAGCACAACGTCCTTCATAACCAAAGAAGTGAGAAAGTGGAGAGAACTTACCAACGTACTTACCTTCCTTCTTCCACTCAGCAAGCTTAGTTCCTACCATTTCAGCAAGAAGCTTTTCTGTTTCAATTAGAGAAACCTGTACGTTGCCGTGTGGGTCACGATCAAGAGAAAGCTGACGAGCTACTGTAGCAGGTAGGCTAGCGTATAGCTTAGAGTTGTCTGCACTTAGCTTAGAGATGATGTATTCACGTTGTTCGTTGCTAGGAATGGCTTTGAACTCTTCTTCGTTGTGAGCCAAGAAGTCGTTAAGTTCAGCGATAAGAGCCTTCATTGCAGGTACGAACTCAATCAAACCTTCAGGGATAAGTACAGTACCGAAGTTTTCGCCCTTAGCAGCACGCTTAGCAACGATTTCTGCAATGTAAGTAACAACATCATCAAGAGACATATTCTTAGCC
>PDWI01009759.1_pt1 | contig 10927 bp, 6 predicted proteins | sample 1430891 | NCBI WGS metagenome assembly PDWI01 (sample SAMN01162508, study PRJNA174530) | Oral metagenome, whole genome shotgun sequencing project. | biome: Marine environment; feature: Marine mammal; material: Swab sample of the gingival sulcus; isolation source: swab sample of gingival sulcus... | reverse complement strand
TTGACCGTTAGGTAAGTCCTCAAAGATGTATAGACCATCTTTATCAGTATAAGTCTCACCGATTTGCTTCCCAGTAGCGTCCATCAGTACAGCCTTAACACCTTTTACGCCTTTTTCTCCCTCATCTTGGATTCCATTACGGTTAACATCATACCAAACGTAATCTCCTAATTTGTATTGTCCACCTGCTCCGTCTTCCGTATTCGTGACCACAAAACCATCTTCTACCGACCCCTCGACTACTGAAGTATATCCTTGTATTTCAGGCTCTGATATAGAATACTCTATTTCATTAGTCCCGTCATATTTTTCTAAATCTACAAAAGTGTGCTTCCAGCTATTGGCGTTATTTAAAGTCACTGTACCTGCTTCAGTTCCGTCTGCCATTAGTTTTATAGTGACTTCATCAGTTGGGGTGCCGACCCACTTCTTTTCTACATCAATATCAACTTTGAGAGTATCGTTTGTGGCAATTACAACAACACCTTGGTTATAGTGATCAAACTCACCACCGGCAAGAACGTTATTGTTAAGATCTTTAAAAACAACAGAATCCTTATCATATGGTACAGGCGCGGAAACTTCGACAAATCGATAGTGATCATTGTCGTTAACACTTAATCCACTGAATATTACTTTACCTGTTGCATCTGTTATTTTACTCGTTTGAACAGTATCCCAACTCGTTCCATTTTGTTTTTGAAGTTCAATCTCAACTCCCTCTATAGGCTGATTGTTCATATCCAGCTTTACGAGCGCTACTTCATCCGGTTCAACTTCAATAGTTCCAAATAAACCTTGAATCAAAACTTCATGCGATGCTTCTTGAACAAAAGGAGTAGTTCCTCCACCTTGGTTTTCAACGTCTCCACTCATAGTTGCCGTATTTTTTTTGGTGACATCTATAAGTACAGGATCAAATGTTTCCTTAATTCTAATTGAATATCCAATTGCATGCCCCTTAACCTGATTAGTACTGCCAAATACTTCTTGTAATCTGGCTTCTAATGCCGTTCTATCCGATTCTTGGAAAAATCCTTTGTCAATCCAAGCTGTCGCAGCAGAATTAGCCCAATTATTGTCTAAATCTGATAGTTTAAACTTTGACTCCTCGGTTAACTTTCCAAAATTCATCACAAAAATCTTTTTGTTGTTGACCGTATCTTCATAGATTGCATATTCAAATTCTCCAAGCCTAGTTTTCAAATTTGCATAACTCTCACCCGGATTTTGATCGATCTTAGTATATTGTGTAGTAGGAATTTCAATTGCATATGCCCTCTCACCCATCTGCCAAGGTTCAGGATCAGTTAAGTTAAGCGGACAATAAAGCATCGTTGCAACCCTGAGTATTTCTACGTTACTATTTCCACTAAACTCATCTTCAACATATACATTTTGATATCTGTCAATAGGGTCTTTCTTATATAGCGTTGCCAAAGCCGATGTATTAACATGCAACCCCCACTCTATAAAATCACTACTTTTGTTCCCATTGAATTTGCCAAACAATGTTCCATATGCAGGCTGAATATTATTTGTTTTGAAAAAGTATACGGTTTGATTAACACCGAGCGCGCCTATAGTGCCTGTTTGAACGCCGGTTTGAGCCGGAATATTGGTTGCCCTAATACTGTTTCCAACATCAAACGTAAGCTTAGTGACGTTATTCGTATCTTTTGTAATCTGAACTTCTATCTGTGCACTGGTATTTAATCTGAATTGACCTATTACACCCTCGCCCGGATATGATAGCTGAAACCATGGCGTTGCAGCAGCTGTACTCAACTGAATAGGCGAGTTTGCAACTATAGGAATCAACATCGTATCTCCAACATAAACGTCTTTCTTATTGAATTCACCCTCTATTTCTACAGATAAATTCTTGCCCTCGTTAATAGGATTGGCCTGAGTTATTGGTGTTCCATCATCATGTGTAACATCTACCTTTGTTACAGTAAACTCATTGGTTATATCCGCAGCAAATACATCCGGTACAGTTCCTATTATTGTCGCAAATACCATCGCTACGATAACGGCAAACGACAATAGTTTACGTTTTAACATATATACCTCCTAACATATAAAATATAGAGTACATTTATTACTATCATTGTACTCCCCTCGAGGCATATAATGCAAGGGCCTTTTGTGCAAAATTCCGAAACTTCAAAAAAGGGTGGCAATTAGTTGCAGATTATACAATTATTTCCAAATAAATTACTTTGTTATCGGCTTTTTGTATGTTCTTTCAGTCTCAATTGACCGCATGCTGCATCTATATCTGAACCGAGTTCGCGCCTTATAGTAGACACAATTCCCATCTGTTCTAAAGTTTTTTGAAATTTTATAGCCGTATTTCTATCCGTAGAAACATCATCGCATTCATTCACGTTATTGAGCGGTATCAGATTAACGTGACACAACATTCCGCTTAACAAACCGGCAAGTTTTTTAGCATCCTCTAAACTATCATTTGTATTTCTTATTAGAGTATATTCAAACGTGAGTCTTCTGCCTATTTGCTCTGTGTAAGATTTACAGGCTCTGATTAAAGAATCTATCGGGTAGGCATTATTTATCGGCATCATACCGCTTCTCAGTTTGTCATCTGTTGCATGGAGAGAAATTGCAAGGTTGACCTGAGGAAAATCATCGGCAAATTTTTTAATCATAGGAACTATTCCACAAGTTGACACCGTGATATTTCTCATTCCTATATTTAAACCTCTCCCGTCATTTATAATCTTTAGAAATTTTGAAAGCTCGTCGTAATTATCAAAAGGTTCACCGGTTCCCATAACCACTACATGATTTATTTTCCTACCTATATCTTTATTTACATCGAGTATCTGAGAAAGCATCTCGCCTGCTGTTAAATCGCGAGCTTTTCCAAGACGCGTTGATGCACAAAACGAACACCCCATATTACAACCGGCTTGCGACGATATACAAATTGTACTCCCATATTTATACTCCATTAAAACACTTTCGATTGCATTTCCGTCCTCAAGTTCAAACAAATATTTTCTCGTGCCGTCAATTTGAGATTTTTGAACGAGCGATTTATTCAGCTTAGATATCCTTGCAACTTTAGAAAAGTTTTTCGCTACAGCCTTAGGAACATTTTTCATTTCATGAAAAGATTCGGCACCTTTCGATATCCATTCGAAAATTTGCCGTCCTCTATACGAAGGCACTGCCAAATTACTCGCCAGTGCCTCCATCTCATACAATGTCATGCTTTTCAAATCTCTTAGAGAATGCGTTGTCATAACTAAACCCTATTTATTAAAATTCCCGTTTCGTGTCCGTTTAAGTCGAATGACGATTCAGTTTTCCCACTATTTATGATATCGCAAAGAGTTTCTTCCTTTATCCAATCTTCATAATTGGAAATCATTTTTTTCACTTGCTCGTCTGCATCAACAACTATTGAAATTCTATCCATCATTTCATAGTCGGCAGATTTTCTCATCTGCTGCACTTTTGAAACGAGTTCCCTCGCAAGCCCCTCTTCTATCAGCTCATCTGTAAGCGTCGTATCTAATATTGCAAAGATATCATTTTCCATAGCGACAGCAAAACCTTCCTTTGCACTTATTCTGACATCAACGAAAGTTTCGTCTATATCATAATGGTTATCGCCGACTTCTACAGTCACGATCTGCTTCTGTTTAAGCTCCGAAACGAATTCAACAGCATTTGAATCCGCCAGAACACTTCCAAACGATTTGATATCTTTTCCGAATATAGGACCTGCCACTTTAAAGTTCGGTTTCAAACTTAAATTCATAAAGTCATCGAGCTTTTCAGCGAAAACAACGTCCTTAACATTGAGTTCATCTTTAATCAGATCGGCCATATCGTAAATTAAATCCTTATACTTACCGTCTACCAAAATTTCTCCGAGTGGTTGTCTGACTTTTAAGCGTTCCTTTTCTCTTATTCCACGACCTAAAGTAGCAAGCGTTCTTATAACTTCCATTCGTTCTTCGCTTTTTAAGTCTATCATCTCTCTATCCGACTCAGGAAGATATGCTACGTGAACACTCTCTTCACCCGTCAGTTTTGAATACATTTCATCGGCTATAAAAGGTGCAATCGGAGCGATTAACTTGGCTACTCCTACAAGAACTTCATACGTTGCCGAATATACGCTCTTTTTATCTTCCGTCATCTCACTGCCGTAAAAACGTCTTCTCGCTCTTCTAATATACCAATTTGAAAGATCCTCATTTACAAAATCGGTAAGTGCACGAACGGTTTTCATATGATCATAATTATCCATATGCAATCTTACTTTTTCTATCAAACCGTTATAGCGAGATAATATCCATCTATCAAGTTCAGGTCTATTAGTATAGTCCACCTTAATATTTTTTATATCGATATCGTCTTCGTTTGAATAGAGTACGAAGAAATTATATACATTTCGCAATGTTCCAAAGAACTTGCTGACTACGTCTTTCAGTCCGTCTTCATCAAACTTGGTAGGCGTCCATGCAGGAGATACCGAAAGCAGATACCACCTCGTAGCATCAGCACCATACTTATCGAACAGTTCAAACGGATCGACCGTATTCCCCTTTGATTTAGACATTTTTTTGCCTGATTTATCCAATATTAAATCATTTACGAGAACATTCTTATATGGAGCTTTGCCTGTAATGAATGTTGAAATCGCCATCAAAGAATAGAACCAGCCTCTCGTCTGATCTATACCTTCGCATATGAAGTCAGCCGGGAACAGTTCACTTTCAAATATATCTTCATTTTCAAACGGATAATGCCACTGGGCAAATGGCATCGCCCCCGAATCGAACCAACAGTCCATTACCTCCGGTATTCTCGCCATTCCTTTTCCACACTTGGAACAAGATATATGAACATCATCTACGTAAGGTCTATGAAGTTCAATAGACTCATCTATTGCTTCAATTGCTCTTTGTGCGAGTTCTTTTCTGCTTCCTATACAATCTATATTACCGCATTTACAGCGCCAAATAGGCATAGGAGTTCCCCAATAACGCGATCTCGATATTGCCCAGTCCTTAACTTCTCCCAACCAATTGCCGAATCGTTTTTCCCCGACGAATTCCGGGTACCAGTTAACCGTCAAATTATTCCTTACGAGTTCGTCTTTAAGCGCGCTCATCTGTATATACCAACTCTTGCGAGCATAGTAAACCAAAGGAGTACTACATCTCCAGCAGTGAGGATAGTTATGTTCCATCTTCTGCTTTGAAAACACTTTATCTCCAAGATACTTGATAATTTCAATATCAAGTCCTTCTTCCATTATGAAATGACCCTTCCAAGGCGTAGCAGTATACTTACCTTGCTCGTCAACCGGCTGAAATACAGGCACTCCGTATTTTCTTCCACAGTTGTAATCGTCTTCACCAAAGGCAGGTGCACTGTGAACGATTCCCGTACCGTCTTCCACCGATACGTAGTCCATGCAAGTTAAGAAAAATGCTTTTTCGTCTTCTTTCATCGTCTCCGCCATAAACGGCATTAGAGGTTCATATTCTACGTATTCTAAATCTTTTCCCTTTAACTTTTCTATAACCTCATACGTCCCTTCGCCAAGAACTCTGTCCGTAAGAGATTCAGCAAGATAGAAGATGTTACCCTCATCAGCCCCTTTGAGCATTTTCACCTTTACATAATCGATATCGGGACCTACCGTCAAAATCGTATTTGATGCAAGCGTCCAAGGTGTAGTAGTCCAAGCCAAAAAGTACTCGTTTTCAGTGTTTTTTCTCTTGAATTTTACTGTAATTGTAATTACCTTTACTTCCTTGTATCCCTGTGCAACCTCGTGAGACGCAAGTCCCGTTCCACAGCGAGGACAGTAAGGCAAAATCTTATGGCCTTCGTATACTAAGCTCTTATCAAAGAACTTCTTCAAAATCCACCAACCGCTTTCAATGTAGTCGTTGTCAAGCGTTATATACGGGTTGTCGAGATCTACGAGATATCCCATTCGCTCTGACATCTCTCTCCACTTATCAGTGTAAGTAAAAACGGAATCGCGACATTTATCATTAAACTCTCTAATTCCATATCTCTCGATATCCTGTTTGCCGCTCATACCCAGTTGCTTTTCAACTTCGATTTCAACAGGTAGTCCATGCGTATCCCAGCCGGCTTTTCTGTTGACTTGATAGCCTTTCATCGTCCAATATCTGCAAACCGAGTCTTTAAGCGCTCTTGCCATCACATGATGAATTCCCGGCTTACCATTTGCGGTAGGCGGACCTTCATAAAAGACAAATTTTGGGCTATCGCTTCTCGTTTCTACGCATTTTTTAAGCAGATCTTCCTCTTTCCATCGCTTTACCTGTTCATTTTGAACGTCTGCGACAGGTTTCTCCGATAGTCTTTCAAACATTAAGTGTATTCCTTTCTAAATAAATCACATAAATAAATCCCTAAACGGATATTCCGATTAGGGACGATTGTTCAAACCGCGGTACCACCCTAGTTGCATACCTCTAACAAGGTGCCTCTCTTTAAAGTGTCCGACTCCGGAGTGATATTCACATGAAGCTTCACCATCTGTCTCTCAGCAACGACAGACTCTCTGTAAGGGTATTACACCACAGCTACTTTGTCTCCTTCACAGTCGAACATTAGTTTACCACCTTAACGTATATGTGTCAACTAATACATATTTGGGTATTTATGATTTAATTTTATAATGAAAGGGTGGCTTTAGAATGTATTTTGTACGTAAAATTTTAATAATCGCTATCACACTTCTATTTGTAGCGGCATCAATTTCATCGTGTACCTTTAATTATAATTATGACGGTTCCTCAAATGCCACGCAAAACGATACAGAGAACAACGATACAGGGAATACTGAAGAAGGAGAACAGGATATGACAGAAAGAGAAGTCACTATGATTACCGAGATTGAAGTAAGAGAATTCAATAAAAGAAGCATATACCTTGCCGGCGGTTGCTTTTGGGGCGTCGAAGGATATTTTCAGCGAGTTTATGGAATCTATAACACAGAGGTCGGGTATGCAAACGGCACGACTGAAACTACCGACTATTACAGCATAGATTCAACCGATCACGCTGAAACTGTGAAAATAGATTACGATATGTCGAGAATTTCACTGGAAGAGATTTTGCTACACTACTTTAGAATCATAGATCCCACATCTATCAATAAACAGGGAAATGACATAGGTAGACAATACCGCACAGGTATATATTATGTAGATGAAATAGATATACAAATTATAGAAAAAGTGCTTTCGTATGAAGCCGAAAAATATGGCGAGTTAGCAGTCGAATTTGAAGAACTTAAAAACTTCATACCGGCAGAGGACTATCATCAGGATTATCTCGAACGTACTCCGGGCGGATACTGTCACATAAATTTAGCTTTGGCATATGAGCCTCTCTTCAATGATGAGTACGTTACACCTTCTGAAACAGAGATATCTAATCTTTTAGACAAAGAATCTTATGATATAATGATGAACCAAGCTACCGAAGCTCCACACAGCAGTGAGCTTAACGACGAATATCGCAAAGGCATATACGTAGATAAAATAACGGGTGAACCCCTATTTTCATCATCAGATAAATTTGACAGCGGTTGTGGTTGGCCAAGCTTTGCCAAACCTATATCGAGCAGTAAAATCGTAGAAGTTGAAGATAACAGCTTCGGCATGGTAAGAACCGAAGTGAGAACAAGCGGCTCCGATGCTCATCTCGGTCACGTGTTTGACGACGGACCGCAGGAAAGCGGTTCCCTTCGTTACTGCATAAACGGCAAGGCTCTTGAGTTTATACCGTACGAAGAAATGGAAGAGAGAGGCTATTCCGACTATATGGTATTTTGCGATTAAGTCAAGCTACAATTTTTAGCATTAAGTGTAACTACGATTTTTAGCATTGATTGAACAACGATTGTAGCGTTTTCATCAATACTTTTTGTACTATAACTATTTGCCGTCCACCCTTTATCTTCTTTTAAAGAACTTAAAACCGCTATCTCTATTGAATCAACAATAGGTATAGCGGTTTTTATCAACACTTTTTATCCTATAACTCTTTTATCAAGACTTTTTGCCTTATAACTCTACAACTCGGTTTTGTTCTTTAATTAAGAACCCCTGCTTTGCTCGAAGCAACTATTTTGCTCTAACCAAGTTAATTCTGTTTTGGTTGTCTATTTCATTTACCTTGACTCTGACTTCATCGCCTACGTTCATTACATCTTCAACCTTTTCTACGCGGTGATCCGCCATCTTGGATATGTGTAAAAGCCCTTCTTTTCCCGGAAGTATTTCGATAAAGGCACCAAAGTTCATTATTCTCGTTACTTTACCGTCGTAAGTCTCCCCTGCCTCTACATCTTTCGTCAAAAGTTCAATCTGCTCTTTTGCAGCTTCTGCACTTTCCATATCGGTACTGTAAATGCTGATTAACCCTGATGCATCTTCGGCTATGTCTATTTTAACACCCGTCTCATCGATGATTCGATTTATAGTCTTTCCTCCCGGACCTATGACAATTCTAATCTTGTCAGGATCTATCATCATATTTATATGTCTCGGTGCATACTTTGACATCTCTTTGCGAGGTTCAGGTAATTCTTCCAGCATTATATCCATGATATGCATTCTGCCTGATTTTGCCTGGCTTAAAGCCGTTTCTAATATTTCTTTAGATAGTCCGTGTATCTTGATATCCATCTGGATTGCAGTTACACCTCTTTCAGTTCCTGTGACCTTAAAGTCCATATCTCCCAAGAAGTCTTCCATGCCCTGAATATCGCTAAGCACAACTATTTTACTGCTACCGTCCTCTTCAACTCTTTCAATCAATCCCATTGCAATTCCCGATACCGGTCTTGTAATAGGAACGCCTGCGTCCATAAGAGATAAGCAGGATCCGCATGTTGATGCCATAGAACTTGAACCGTTCGATGACAGCACCTCAGATACCACTCTAATTGCGTATGGAAAATCTTCAACCGAAGGTAAAACCGGAATCAATGCTCTTTCAGCCAATGCACCGTGTCCTATTTCACGTCTTCCAGGACTTCGAGGAGATTTTGCTTCTCCTGTGGAATATCCAGGGAAGTTATAGTGATGCATATATCTCTTTTCAGTCTGTTCCGTAATTCCGTCTATAGTCTGTGACTCTCCCGCAGGTGCTAAAGTACAAACGGATAACGCCTGAGTTTGACCTCTCGTAAACAATCCGCTTCCGTGAGTTCTCGGAAGAAGTCCCGTCTCGCACCAAATAGGTCTTATTTCCTCCGGTGTTCTGTTATCCGGTCTTATACCCTCATCAAGAATCATATTCCTGACGGTTTCCTTCTTTATAGCATAGAGCGCTTCTGAAATATCCCTTGAATTGTCAGGGTACTCTTCTGCAAAATGCTCCTTTGTTTGTTCTTCAACTGAAGCCATATTTTCGAGGCGTTCTTGCTTATCTGCAGTATGAACAGCTTCTCTCATCTTGTCATATGCAAATGCTTTAACTGCCGCTTCTATTTCTTCCGGAACTTTGTATAATTCTATCTTTTGTTTTTCCTTGCCGACTTCAGCTATTATTTCATCTATGAAGTCAATCAACTTCTTTATTTCCTCATGTCCGTAGAATATAGCTTCAAGCATTATATCTTCCGGTACTTCATCGGCACCGGCTTCTACCATCATAATGGCATCTTTAGTACCTGAAACGGTTAAATGAATATCTGAGTTTTCCCTCTGTTCAAGTGTAGGATTTATTACAAATCTACCGTCAACTCTGCCTACTCTAACGGAAGCCGTAGGTCCATCCCATGGAATGTCTGATATCGAAAGCGCCACGGACGAGCCTATCATAGCCATAATATCCGTTTCGCAGTCCAAATCAACTGACATTACCGTTGCCACTACAACTACATCATTGTAATATCCCTTTGGGAACAAAGGTCTAAGAGGTCTATCCATAAGCCTTGAAGACAATATGGCTTTTTCGCTCGGTCTGCCTTCCCTCTTTATGAATCCACCCGGAATCTTACCGGAGGCATACATCTTTTCCTCGTAATCACACGAGAGCGGGAAAAAAGTAATATCGGGGCGCGGCTCTTTGCTCGCACAAACTGTAACGCTGACGAGTGAATCGCCATACTTTACGGTTACTTGCCCATTTGCCTGTTCAGCAAATTTCCCTATCTCCAGTTGTAGAAGCCTTCCTCCTACTGCTGTCTTAAATGTTCTGTAATCTGTAAATCTTGCCATTTTAATAAACAACTCCTTCCTGTTTATTCGCTACTTTGGCACAAATATATAGTAGACTTGAAATTTCAAATCTATACATCAAATCTATACACACGTATAAACCTGCCTAAAAAAAGCAGGGAAAAATCCCCGCTTTAAATCCATGCTTATCTACTTTCTCAATCCTAAACGAGCTATGAGAGTTCTATATTTTTCTATATCAACTTCCTTTAGATAATTGAGAAGATTCCTTCTCTTACCTACCATCTTGAGAAGTCCACGGCGCGAATGGTGATCCTTGTGGTTCTCTTTCAGATGTCCGTTTAAGTCGTTGATTCTTGCTGTTAGAATAGCAATCTGTACCTCAGGCGAACCTGTATCGCCTTCCTTGGTTGCAAATTCAGCTACTATTGCAGCTTTTTTTTCTTTTGTTATCATGTTTTCTCCTTTTCATTCACAATACACATCTGCCAAGTCTTCGTTGGAGTTTCGATAAACTGAGCAGAAGTAATCCAGTCACTCGAATGAGTATACCATATAGACGATAATTATGCAAGAAAAACGGCACATCTCACCAGTTTGTGTTGTAATGTTACAATTGATGTGAGACAAAATCCCTAAACATAAAGAGCAAAATCCTGTACAATGTTAATTACTACAAAAACAACAAAAGGAAAATGCTC
>PDWI01009756.1_pt1 | contig 10929 bp, 10 predicted proteins | sample 1430891 | NCBI WGS metagenome assembly PDWI01 (sample SAMN01162508, study PRJNA174530) | Oral metagenome, whole genome shotgun sequencing project. | biome: Marine environment; feature: Marine mammal; material: Swab sample of the gingival sulcus; isolation source: swab sample of gingival sulcus... | reverse complement strand
TTTTTCATAGGGTTTTTTCCCTTTTGGAGGCAGTACAAAGGGCACCTTGTCATCTCCCCTGTAAAGCTGGTCCTGCTCAAAAGTGATGTATTTCAGGATGATTCCATAGCTGCCCTTTTGATATACACCCCCACTGGCAGAATTTACAGGCCCTACTGGTTTGGGGCTTTTTCCCATCTTTTGTGGTGCTGCTTGGGCTGTTGCAGCAAACAGGATGCAGAAAAACAGCAGCAGGCTGAATTTTGAAACGCTTTTTTTCATCTCATGTTCCTCCTTTTACATAAAGTTGAAACTTGTAACCAATTTAATACTAAATAAAATTGTTAGTCCAAACTAAAATATAGAATGGTTTTTTGAGTGTCAACCATTTTTTATCGTATCTCTTATATATAAAAATTTTGTTGGATTAATGGATATTCTCATTTTTATATTTGCCATTTCGGGAGTAAAAACAGTCAAGTTTCTTGCCTTTCCCCATCATTTATGGTAGAAAAAATTCTTTAATTCTTGGGTATGAAGGATTGTTATGAATCTCAAAAAAATGGACAGCAAGAAAAAAATTCCGGCTCCGCCAAAAATGAATCCCTATGTATTTCCCATTTTAATGCTGGCTTTTGGTTTGTGGTGTTTCTGGGATGGGTTTTTGACAAATGATCCTGAAATGCTCAAGCATTCTTTATTCAATCGAGTCTTGAGCTTCATACTTCTTCCCTGGGGCCTTTGGGATCTTTTTTCCACTCACAGAAAACAAGTGCGAAAACGCCAGACAAAATAGCAAACGAAAAAGAAATCTATGGAAACAACTTCGAATACTGCTGATTCCCGAATGGAGCAGGAAATCAGAAAACGGCGGACGTTTGCCATTATCAGCCATCCCGATGCCGGGAAGACCACACTCACGGAAAAATTGCTCCTGTTCGGCGGTGCCATTGCCGAAGCCGGGGCCGTAAAGTCCAGAAAAACCCAACGGGCGGCAACCTCTGATTTTTTATCCATTGAGCAGGAAAGGGGGATTTCGGTATCTTCTTCTGTGATGCGCTTCTCCTACAAAGGCCATGAAATGAATCTTCTGGATACACCAGGCCACATGGATTTCTCCGAAGATACCTACCGGGTGCTTACGGCGGTGGATTGTGCGGTGATGATTATTGACAGCGCCAAGGGTGTGGAACCTCAGACTGCCAAGCTCATGGAAGTCTGCCGCATGAGAAATACTCCCATTATTACCTTTATCAATAAGCTGGACAGGGAAGGCATGGAACCCTTGGATATATTTCAGGATATTGAGGACAAACTCCAGATTGAGTGCATTCCCTTTACCTGGCCCATGGGGATGGGGAAACGTTTCAAGGGCGTGTATGATATGGCCCGCGGACAGATGGGACTTTTCACGCCAGGTTATGCCCCAAAGGACGATGATCTCATCCGCATTGGAGCCCTGGATGATTCCCGTGTGGATGAACTGCTTTCCTCTTCCCTTGCAGACCAGCTCAGGGAAGATGTGGATTTGATTCAGGGGGCATCTCCTCCCTTTGAGCTTGACCTGTTTCTCAACGGAACCCAGACCCCGGTATTTTTTGGATCTGCCATCAATAATTTCGGTGTCAGGGAGATGCTGGACACCTTTGTGGATATAGCGCCATCCCCGGGAAAGCGTCCTGCCCTGACAAGGGATGTGGATCCATTTGAACCGGAATTTTCAGGATTTACATTTAAGATTCAGGCCAATATGGATCCAGAACATCGGGACAGGATCGCCTTTTTCAGAATTTGTTCCGGCAAATTTGTCAAGGGAATGAAGGTACGGCATCACCGACTGGGCAAGGAGATCAAGCTGTCCAATGCCACCATTTTCATGGCCCAGGAACGCAACCATGTGGATGAGGCCTTTGCCGGAGATATTATCGGTATCCATAACCACGGTACCATCCAGATCGGGGATACCTTTACGGAAAAAGAACCCTTGCAGTTCACGGGGATTCCCAATTTTGCTCCAGAGCATTTCCGGCGGGTGCTGCTCAAGGATCCCATGAAGGCAAAAGCCCTGACCAAGGGTCTGACCCAGCTGGCTGAAGAAGGGGCCATCCAGGTGTTTCGCCCCATGACAGGTTCCATGCAGATCATGGGGGCAGTAGGGGTACTGCAGTTTGACGTAACCATGGCCCGTCTGAAAGCAGAATATCGTGTGAATGCAGTAACCGAGCCAATAGATCTTTCTGTGGCCCGCTGGGTGACCTGTGAAGATGAAAAAGTGCTCAAGGAGTTTTCCAGGGCCAATCAGTCCAACCTTGCCCTGGATGCCCAGGAGCGGTTGACCTTTTTGACCACCAGCGAATACCAGCTGGGCTTTACCATGGAAGAGTGGCCCGGTATAGAATTTCATAAGACCAGAGAACACCAATAGCCAATGAACCGTCGCTGGGTAGCGGCAGTTTTGATTCCATCCCATTTGAAGGAGGACGTATCGTATGACAGATCAGCGAATTTATAATTTTAATGCAGGGCCTTCTGCCTTGCCGGAAAAGGTACTCAGGGACATTCAGTCTTCTTTTTTGAATTTCAATGGTTGCGGTATGTCCGTTACGGAAATCAGCCATCGTTCTCCTGAATTTGACCAGGTAATCAACGATGCCGTTGCCAGAGCCAAACGCCTTTTGAAATTAGATGATCGTTTTCATGTGCTGTTTATCCAGGGCGGCGCCTCTCTGCAATTTGCCATGATTCCCATGAATTTTCTGGCCAGGGGACAAAGTGCGGATTACGTCAACACAGGAACCTGGTCCACCAAGGCCATCAAGGAGGCGCAGATCCAGAAAAAAGAGATTCGGGTTATTGCTTCTTCTGAAGATAGAGATTTTTGCTATATCCCCAAGAATATTGTCGTGGATCCAAAATCCCGGTTTGTACATCTGACCTCCAATAACACCATCAAGGGAACCCAGTTTGCCAGTTTTCCTGATACGGGCAATGTCCCCATTATCTGCGACATGAGTTCGGATTTCTTTTCCCGTCCCCTGCCCATGGACAAATTCGCCATGATTTACGGGGGAGCACAGAAGAATCTGGGGCCTTCGGGAACTGCTGTGGTGATTCTGAGAAAGGATTTCCTGGAAGCTGCTGCCGGAACTCCTGAAAATCAGGAGCTTCCCTCCATGCTTCGCTATGACAACTATGCCCAGAAGAATTCCATGTACAATACCCCTGCCTGCTTTGGGATTTACACCATTGGTCTGGTGCTGAAATGGATTGAAGAAGATATGGGAGGCTTGGAAGGAATAGAAAAATATAATCAGGAAAAAGCTCGTTTGCTTTACGATTTCATGGATGCAAGCGATTTCTACCGTCCCACAGCAGACAAGGATTCCCGTTCCCTGATGAATGTGACCTTTCGTCTGCCAAGCGAAGAACTGGAAAAGCAATTCATTGCCCAGGCAACCCAGGAAGGCCTGGGGGGATTGAAGGGGCACAGATCCGTAGGCGGATGCCGGGCATCCATTTATAATGCCGTAACCCTGGAAGGGGTAAAAGCGTTGATTGTGTTCATGGAAAAATTTCAAAAGGAGGCAGCGTAGATTATGTTCAAGGTATTGATTAGTGATGAAATGGATAAGGCCGCCATCGAGGTGTTTGAAAAATATGCAGATATTTCCGTGGATGTGAATACCGGACTTTCGCCGGAAGAGTTGATCCAGACCATTGGCGAGTATCACGGACTTGCCATCCGCAGCGCCACAAAGGTAACCGCAGAAGTACTTGATGCTGCGCAAAATATGAAAGTCATTGCAAGGGCCGGGGTGGGTCTGGACAATGTGGACATTGACAAGGCCACACAAAAGGGAGTGGCGGTCATGAATACACCGGGGCAGAATACCGTGACCACGGCCGAACATGCCATTGCCATGATGATGTCCATGACCCGGAATATTCCAAGGGCAACGGCTTCCCTGAAAGCTGGTAAATGGGAAAAAAAGTTGCTCCAGGGACGGGAAGTGTTCAATAAAACCCTTGGGGTTATTGGTTTTGGAAATATCGGTTCCATTGTGGCAGACCGGGCAAGGGGCCTGAAAATGAAGCCCATTGTCCATGACCCCTATATCCCGGCAGAACAGGTGGAAAGCCAGGGCTTTGAATTTGTGTCCCTGGATGAATTGTTTGAACGATCCGATTATATTACCCTGCATGTGCCCAAACTGGAGAGTACCACCAATCTTATCAATGCCCAGACCATTGCCAAAATGAAAAAAGGTGTGATGATTGTAAATTGCGCCAGGGGAGGGCTTCTTGATGAAAACGCCCTGTACGACGCCATTGTCTCGGATCATGTGGCTGGTGCTGCCATTGATGTGTTTGTGGAAGAGCCTCCGGGAGATAATCCCCTGCTGACCCTGGATCAGGTGGTGGCATCGCCCCATCTTGGGGCCTCCACAAAGGAAGCCCAGATCAATGTGGCTGTGGCTGCCGCAAGGCAGATTGGAGACTATCTTGTCAAGGGTACATTGACCAATTGCATAAATATGCCCTGCAAATAAATTCAAAGGTTTTCCATGAACCTGATTCTCTTGCAGGAAAAAGATTTTATTGGGCCGAATCAGGTAGAATTGGTGGAATCTTCTTCTGATGGGAGATTTCGTCATATCAGAAGGGTGCTCAAGGTCAAAGAAGGGGACGAACTTTTTTGCGGCATGGTGAATGGGAACATGGGCCAGGGCAGGATTGTTTCCCTGACAGATTCCAGAGTTATCATGGATTTGGATCTCTTCCTTTTGCCGCCGGAGCCGCCGGATATTACCCTGGTGCTTGCCCTGCCAAGACCCAAGATGCTCAAGCGGATTGTGCAGACGGTTACAAGCCTTGGAATCAAGAATATTCATCTCATCAATTCCTGGCGGGTGGAAAAAAGTTTCTGGGACAGTCCGTTTCTGGAACCTGATGCCTTTGTGCCATACATGGAGGCAGGTCTGGAACAGGCAAGGGATACTGTTATTCCACGGCTTTTTCAGCATCGTTTTTTTTCGTCCTTTGTCCGTGAAATCCTGCCTGAGATTTGTGCAGGAAAAAAGGGGCTTGTTGCCCATCCCAGGGCGTTGGAACCCTGTCCCTTTCATGTGAAAACTCCTGTGGTGCTTGCGGTTGGCCCGGAAGGCGGGTTCATTGATGATGAAATTGCAGCGTTTCAAGAACAGGGCATGGCCTGTGTTTGTCTTGGCCAGAGAATCTTACGGGTGGAAACGGCCGTGCCTTTTTTGATTGGTCGTCTGGATGGCTTTTCATCTTAGGTTTATTGGTGCGAATTTTATGGAGAAAACATGGATAAAAAAGAATTAAAAGAACGACAGATTGCCTTGGAAAGCCTGCCCCCTGGTATTAGAGAAGGCCTTTCTGACGAAGAAAGGGAGTTATTTCTCACGGGAGAAGAATGGCCGGAGGAGTTGTTTGAAAAACTGGATGAATTTATCGTAACATCCAAAACTAATTCCTGACTTGGCAAATTGGCAGGTAACACTCAGCTTTTTCCCCTTGGGGTGGAGCATCAGCCCTTTCATCCCTTTGGGTTATTTGCCCTTGCAGCGCATTGGGCTGCAAGATCAATCCAGCTTTGGTCAATTTTCTTTTGCAGCCACTTGATATAGGAAGGCGTGCTGAGGGCTTTGAACTCCTGTATCTCCTTCTTTGTGGGACGATATACGATCATTCCTTCTTCGGCCAGGAATTTTATTCGCTTTTCCACCCGGGATTCCACCAGATTCCTGATTTTGGTATTGGATATATGTGCGGCCTTATGGATGGCATTTTGTTGTTTTGTGCTTAATCGATCAAAAAGATCGGAATTTATTAACAAGAATTGGTCAGAATACTGCACATTGGCAAGGGTAAGGTGTTTCTGAACGTCATAAAGTTTGCCGGATATAATAAGGCTGGGAGGATTCATTTGTCCGTCAGCCATTCCGGTTAGCAGGGCAAGATACATTTTTGTCCAGGGAATGGGGATTCCGGATGCACCAAAGGCTTCGTACATGGCAGTCTGACTGGCATCCATGGCACGGAATGTCATCCCCCTGAAAGACTTGGGACTGTGAATGGGTTTATTGCTGGTAAAGGCTATAAAACCTCCATCTTCAATAACTGCAAGCAGTTCAATACCTGCGCGTTTACGCATTGCCTTACGGGCGTTTACCATGAATTGGCTGTTGTCAAAAAACCGATGGGCAGCCTCGTAATTGCTGAAAAGAAAGGGCACATTGGTTGCGAACATTTCCGGAAAAACAGTTTCCATACCCCCATAGGAAGCGATATTGATCACGGGGCCGGTCATTACCTGGTTCATTCGCTGCTGTTCATCGCCAAGCTGGCTGTTGGGATACAATTCAATCATCAATTGCCCCTCTGTCCTTTTTTCTACTACTCCCTTGAATATGCAGGCATAGGCATGAATGGGATTACTTATGAGAGTTGGAGGGCCAATATAACTCATTTTTATTTTAATGGCGGCGGTACAAAAAGATGTGGAGACCATCAGCAATGTACTGCAGACAGCAAGCAATGTGATTGCCGGAACATATATATATTTTTGCATTAATTGCCTCTCAATCTTGGTATGGAATAAGATTGCTGGGTTTTGTATCTGAATATGCAGGTTCAACCCTCTTGTTTATGACCGCCTGACTGGAATATTCTGGTCAGAAAGATGCTGTTTCACAGATCCAATGGGTACTTCTTTTCTGTGGAATATGCCTGCGGCAAGGGCTGCCTGGGCACGGGTATCTGTGAAAACTTCAGAAAAATGTTCCGGGCTTCCGGCACCGGATGAGGCAATTACGGGAATATCCACATGATCTGCCACGGCAGAAATCAGATCCAGATCAAATCCTCTGCCTGTGCCGTCCCGGTCAATGCAGTTGAGCAGAATTTCCCCTGCGCCAAGTTCCTGGCAGGCTTTTGCCAGGGTCACGGCATCAATGTCCATGGCTTTTCGTCCTCCCTGAACCGTGCACTGGTACCAGCAGTATCTTTCCTGATTGGGGCCGGTTTCAGAGCTTTGTATGACATGGTGTCCTGCTGCCTGTTCCGGGGAAGATACCCACACCCTTTTGGGGTCAACCGAGATGACCACGGCCTGATTTCCGTATCGGGCAGAAATCTGTTCAATGGTGCTTTGACCGGTTTTCTTTCCGGTTTTCAGATATTCCATGGCAATGTGGACAGCATCGCTTCCAATGGACACCTTGTCTGCTCCTGACCGGAAATAGCAGGAAACCACGTCCATGGCAGAATGGGTTTTTCCGTTGCTGTCTGTATAGGAACGGATTCCTCCGCCAATGGTCAGGGGAACAAACACTTTTTCTGATACCTGTTCCAGAAGGGCACACATGGGCAGATCTTCCAGGGGAAAATCCCGGAACCCTGTGATGTTCAGAAAAGCGATTTCATCTGCACCTTCCTGAAAGTATCGGGAGGCAAGTTCCACGGGCTTACCAAGATTTCTTACATGGCCCTTTTCCCTGACATCGTACTGGTCTCCCTTGGTAACCACAAGGTTCCCATCATCATTGGAGCGCACGTCAAGACAGGCAATGATGCGTCTGGAAATTCCTGCGCCTCTGGTGGGCTGGATGGGTTTGGAATGAAGGGAATCTGCCCTGACAAAATTTTCAAGGAGAAGCAGTCCTGCTTTACCGCTTTTTTCCGGATGGAATTGGGTTGCTGTGATATTGCCTTTGGACACAGCACTTACAAATTCGTAGTCATAGGTAGTTGTGGCCAGAATGATGTCTTTTTCCCTTGGAGCAATGTGGTAGGAGTGGACAAAATAAAAGCGTTCATCCTGGGCAATGCCTTCCAGCAGCGGACATTGCCTGTGGATATTGATTCCGTTCCATCCCATGTGAGGCACGGGAAGATCTGTTTCAAAGGGGAGAACTTCACCTTGAAATATACCAAGGCCCGGCATTCTGGATTCCGATTCGGCGCTGGTTTCAAAAAGGGCCTGCATCCCCAGACAAATTCCAAAGAAAGGACGATCCGCTTTCAGGTATTCCTGCAAGGGGGCAACGTATTCTTTTTCACGAAGAATCTGCATCATGCTTTCAAAATTGCCTACTCCGGGGAAGATGAGTTTTTCTGCAGACAGAATATCGTCGGGACTTGTCACCATACGCATCCTGGCACCTATGGTCTCCAAGGCATTTATTACCGAACGAACATTGCCGGCGCCGTAATCAAGAAGTGTAATCATGGTATTGGGTGTTCAAGTTGTTGCAAGAGGAAGACGAACACAGTACAAGGAGGTGTGATATCTGACTCCGTGCTGTATCAGCGCTCGTGGATTCAGGCTGTTGAGAAAAAGATACTTAGAAAGGTTTTCTCCCCAAGTCAAGCGCAATATTGGTCAATATGCAGGCTTTCGTGCTGGCAGCCGGTTATGGTACCCGGCTGCATCCCTATACCCGGCTCCGTCCCAAGCCCCTGTTTCCTGTTCTTAATCGTCCCTTGCTGGCTCTGCATCTTGACACTCTGACGGCCTTGGGATGCCGAACACTTGTGGTGAATGCCCATCATCTGGCGGGACAGGTTGTGCAGGCCCTTAGCGGACGACCCGATGTGCGGGTGCAGGTTGAGCCTGAAATACTGGGGACCGGGGGCAGTCTGAGACAGGCACTGGCCTTTTTCGATGAGGGACCGATCCTGGTAATGAATGGCGATATCTACCATAACATCGATCTCAATCTCCTCTATCAGAGCCATATGCGCAATGGTCACCCCGTGACCATGGCGGTCCATGATTATCCTCGTTTCAACTGCATAACTGTCCGTGACGGCCTGATACGTGATTTTTCCGCTCAAAGCGGCGCGAGCTGCCTGGCCTTTACAGGTATCCATGTGGTTGATCCAGAGGTGCTGCGACAGATAAAAGCGGGAACATTTTATCATATTATTGACCTGTATACCCGTTTGGCCAAACTTGAGCAGGTTGCCGCCTATCGGGTGGATGGACTATATTGGAGAGATATGGGGACCCCGGCGGATTATCTGGCACTGCATCGGGAACTGCTTGTCCGGCAGGAGGGGGAGAAACACTGGTTGATTCACCCCACAGCATGGGTGGAGCCGGGCGTGGTCTTGGAAGGGTGGGGATGTATCGGCAGCCATGCTGTTGTTTCCGGGGGCGTTTGTCTGAGAAACAGCGTTGTCTGGGACGGGACCTATCTGGCCGAGGGCCAGGAGTATACTGAGGCGATTGTAACAGGTGTGGATCATGGATATCTGTAAGATGCAAAAGCACCATCCCCTGCAAAGGGGAAAGGTGATGCCGTCCGTCATCTAACAGAGTCTGTTTTGTGGCGATCTGGATTGCAATCCCTGCCCAGATTCTGCATATGAGATATTCGGGTTAGCTAGCTTTGGTGCTCATTTTGCCGAAAGGAGAGATCGCTTACGGATAGCACCGCCACCTGTTCTTTATAATTTTTTCTCAAATAAGACAAATTGTTGATGAGAAATCCGGGTTACAGAGAACATGGTATGAAAAAACAACCCCCAATGCACGAGGTGATTGCTGCTCTTCTGCAGAAGATGGAGAATCCATGGCAGGCGGAGCAAATTCTGGGAATGGAAAAGGTAGTCCCGGACGGGTCAACACGACGCTTTTATCGCGTCAGGGGGCCAGACAATACTTCTCTCATCTGTCTTCGTCCCCAGGGGCAGACCCGCGAGGAACTTGCAGAGGCGCGGGCTTTTTACACCATTGGCAACCATCTAGCGACCTGTGGCGTAGCGGTTCCGAAAATGTATGGTTTCTGTCCAAAAACAGGTATGGTTGCCTGTGAAGATCTGGGGACAACACGTCTCTATGACCTGGTTCATGATCCAGGGGCGGCAGAAGGTACGGTCGAGACAGCCTATGAACAGACTGTTCGACAGTTGGCAGTAATGCAGGTTTTTGGAGGGCGGGGATTCCAACGCTCCTGGTGCTGGGACACACCCGTCTATGACCGTAGTCTAATGATTGAGCGCGAATCTGACTATTTTTTTAAGGCATTCTGCACCGATTATCTGGGGATAGAGACGGGATTGGAACAGGCCAGAAGCGACTGCAGACTTGTGGCTGAACAAGCCTCCCGGGCATCGACCAGTTTTTTTCTGCATCGTGATTTTCAGTCCCGTAATATCATGTTGACTGATGACCGACCACGTTTCATAGATTTTCAGGGCGGTCGTCTTGGACCGCTGGCCTATGACCTCGCCTCCCTGTTGATTGATCCTTATAGCTGCCTGAGTGCCAGTCGGCAGGAGCAGCTTGTGCTGATCTATTTTGATGAGCTGAAGAGGTACCAGGACTACACTTTTGATCGGCTACAACATGAATACCTGTTCCTGGCGCTTCAAAGGAATCTGCAGATTCTAGGGGCATTCGCCTTTTTAAGCAGGGTGCGGAAAAAGCTTTTTTTTGCCCGCTTTGTGCCACAAGCCCTGACCTCTTTGGCAGACCTGCTTGCCAAACCTGGTGCGGCTGAGTATGGTGGGCTGCGGACCCTCACAAATCTTTGTCTGAAAAGACACCACCAACAAGACCGATGAACGAACATTTGCATAGCCTTGTCGCCCTGATAGGTCGCCCCAATGTCGGGAAATCAACCCTGTTCAACCGAATAACCAAAAGCCGGGACGCCCTGGTGGACCCCACGCCCGGAGTAACCCGAGATCGGCATTATGCCCGAGTACATTGGGATGGGCATGGGTTTATGCTGGTGGATACGGGGGGACTTGACGACGAAAAAAACAGTATGGCTGACCATATCCGGCAACAGGCGATTCAGGCTATGGAAGAGGCGGATATTATTTTTTTCCTCATGGATGGCAGGCAGGGGTTGATGCCCACGGATAGTGAGATTGCCGGGCTGCTCAGGAGACAGGAAAAAAAAGTTTTCTATC
>PDWI01009755.1_pt1 | contig 10931 bp, 13 predicted proteins | sample 1430891 | NCBI WGS metagenome assembly PDWI01 (sample SAMN01162508, study PRJNA174530) | Oral metagenome, whole genome shotgun sequencing project. | biome: Marine environment; feature: Marine mammal; material: Swab sample of the gingival sulcus; isolation source: swab sample of gingival sulcus... | reverse complement strand
GATATACCGAGCTTGGAAGCTATTGATAGCTTTAGTGATATTAATAAAAGCTATGAGACAAAGTTCTCCGATATGCTCCTAAATATGGAAAAGATAGAGGCTCTAAACAACAAGACACGTAGCGGTAGAAAAGAAGTAACGAGCCTAATACTAGACAAAGGGAAGTACAACATTAATACTATTGTAGGGCTTGATTTTTACGGCTTTGATACTCGCTTAGATGTTTATGCTCTAGCTAAGAAGTATAAGGTTGAAGCTCCCGATATTAGTAATCTAATAGATGATGTCATCAGTATAGCTTACACTTTTGAGACGAGTGTGAAACTAAAGGTGTTTGAGGGAACTGGTAGCTCTAAGAGATTAATCAAGGAACTAACAAAGACTAGTAAGATAGGGGGCTTGAAGAAGAATTATTTAGATGATATGTATGATGATAGTTTGGCTTTAGAACCTTATGTATTAGACGTCTCTAAAAAGGAAACATATACCTTTGTCCTTACTTACAGCATAACAGCCAAGGCGACGGCTGAAGACCTTACAGAATACTCCTTTGAGATAGTACTAAACCGAAAAGATGAGGCTGAGCTATTTAAGAAGATGAGAGATGAGCTAATAGCTGACTTCAACGATAGGGTAATAACATTTAGAGGCAAGGCGAGAAGCACTATCAAAGGGGCGGTTAGTTATTCAACAACGATAGGGGAGAAGGGCTTGCTGGTCTCCTATAATAAGGATAAGTATTTTCTCTTACAGCGTAAAGACTACCCATTCCTAACGATAAAAGGAAGTACTAACTTAGGCGGTGTGCTGGCTAGTGGACGAGTAGGCAAGCACGAATATGTAAAAGCTGACAATACAAAGGGCTTGACCATTAGCAACGCTTACGGCTTTTACGCTTTTGATGACCAGGGTAAGGAGACGATAAGGGCAACAAAGTACAAAAAGGGTAATATCAAGGTAACGCTTTCAAGGGCAATACCTCAAGCTAGGTACACGATACAAGTAACGCCTATCAGCTCGGAAGATAAGCCTATATGCATAATGGTAGATGACGGCTACATACGAGAGGGGAGCTTTTACGTTTATATATATGATATGAAGGGAGAGCTGACTGACGCAGAGTTCTATTTCTCTGTCGTTGGAAACAATTACTAAGAACAAAGGGGGCTACTCGCCCCCTTTGTCTTTGTCGTTAAGTTGTGCTACAAGCTTGCTAATATCAGCTCTGAGAGTTCTATTCAAGCGAATAGATAGAAAGTAATAATATAGAGCTATTGCTAGCATTTTAGGTATTGGACGCTTTCCAGATAGAGCTAGGCTTATAGTAGTCTTATCAACGTCTAACTGATTCATAATGTCTTTGCGAGAGATAGAGAGCAATTCCATTTCTTCTAATACCCACTCAAGCGTTATTGTTGGAGCATTGAGCTGAAACGTTACTGGCTTAATCTTATGCTTAGGATAGTACTTTCGTGCTATGGTGTGTAGTTGTTTGCCTGAAAGGATATTACCACCTATTGGATAAGTTTGTTTAATGACAACGATGTCCGTATCTACCTCTTTGAAAGTGATACCTAATTTCTGTAAATTCTCCATTTTATACATTAGTTAAAAACAAGTCGTGAGACAACCGCCCCACGACTTGCACCGCCCAAAAGAAATGAAATGATAAAGGTGTTAGAATTCAAACAAATCACACTAAAGGGCGATATATACTTTATATTAATTCTGAGGCTTTGCGAATTCTTTCAGACAAATCTAATAAGGCTTTTTTGAGCGTTTCTCTTTCGTCTTGTGTCAATTTGTAAGCTTGTCCGTTTTCGTCAAGCTCTACCTCATTAAGCCTTTGATATAGCCATTTGACAGGCTTGTCAAAATATCTATCTGCTATATCAAGCCACGAAATAGATAAATCAATGTCTGCTAATTGATGTCTTCTTATACTATGTGGTGCTATACTTTTCTCAGCCTTTTCAAGCCAGTATTCTAATTCTTTATCCATAATTTATTGTTTTTAATTAAGCCCCCACATTTAAGGGGGCTTGTTTGTTAGAGAGGTCTTATCAGTTTATCAAAAAGCTCCCTTGCGTACCTTTTTAGCTGAGGGTGTCCGTTTGGATAGCTCTTTTTATAATTCCTAATAGCCTCAATCAACTCTTGTTCTTCTTCTGTTAAAATTAATTTGCTCATTTCTTTTTTTTGTTTTAATGTTTATAATCTGTTTGAAATTCTAACACTACAAAGATAATAAGTTTTATTTTCATATGCAAACAATAATATGATAATATTAGCAAAAGAAGATAATTATTTAATTGTTTTTATTGTCAGAACTAAGTAATAAAAGAACAAAGGGGGCTACTCGCCCCCTTTGCCCTCTAGCTTATCTTCTAATTCCTTAACCCTTGCTTTAAGTTGTTCGTTTTCATCATAGAGCTTTGTAAACTCTATGTGGTCTTTTTGTCGCTTGTTGTAGGATAACTTACCGCCCCCCATTGCCATAATGTAATAAAAAAACATTGTCTTCATTTGGCGAGAAAAAGGGCGTTTCTTATTGAACAAAAGGCTTAAAGCATTAGGGGTCATACCTAATTGCTTTTTTAGGTCTTTGTTTGTAAGTCCTACCTCTTCCATTTGCTCCTTGACCCATTCAACCGTTACAAGGCTTTCATCAAAGATATAAGTACCAGCAAGGATATGATACTTCTTATCTAATGTGTCGCCATAGATTTCTTTGGCTTTGTTGTGTAAGTCTTTGTTTGTCCAAACGTGGTAACTAGGGATATGTACCTGTTTGGCGATGATAACGCTTTCTTCTTCATCACGGCTAATTCTCAAGCCTGAAACGATTTGCTTACTTGCTCTTAGGTCTGCTTGCTCCAAGGCGGTAAGGCTCTTCTTTTCTGTATCCATAACCTTTATTTATAATGTATTTAAGTCCTCAAGCCTTTTCTCTAAGTAGTTAATATCTTCACTTAATTCCTTTTGTATCTTACGGCTTAGGAAGTAGTAAAAGAATGCTGACTTAACGCCACGACTTAGCGAACGTTCTCCATTGATAAACAAACTTATTTCACTAAGGTTAAAGCCTAGCTGGTGTGCTAAGTCCTTTTGTTTTATGTTGTATAGCTCCATTTGTTCTTTTATCCATTCGGGCGTTACCTTATCTTGCTCTATCTTGTAGGTAATAGGTCGTATCTTGAAACGGCTCTCAGGATACAAGGCTCTTGCTCTGTCTCGGAGTTCTTTTTGGCTGAGTATAGCAGTGAGACTATTCCCTAGGGTACGTTGTTCAATTGTGATAATGTCGCCTTCTTGTTCTTCAATAAATATACCATTAATACGATACATAGCTAAGGCTCGTTTTATGCTTATATCGTTTCTATCAAGTGTATTGTCGTTCATATGCTTATTAATATAAGAGCAAAGATAATATCCTTATTCCATATTGCAAAGTATTCACATATCAATTATTGCATTATATCAAATATTTTGCTTTTTACTTCACCACCTTTATTATCAACACAAGCACTAGCACAACAAGGACAAAGGCAAAGACAAGGTATAAATTCGTAGTGTCAAAGCCGTCTCTTTTTGTTTTGCTTTGGCTTGTCGCTTGCGTTTGGTTTTGTGTTGTCTGCTTTAGGCTCAGTGTGTCAGCTCTTGTCTCTGTCGTATGGCTGACCTGCTCCACGGCTCGCTGAACCTCCACACGCTCCACCACACGACCCAAAGTATCATAGCGACTTACCACAATCTTCGTGCTGTCTATCTGTCGCAGTAGCCTAACGATATGCCCCTCGGTCTTGCTAACTTGTAGTAGCTCCTCTATAGTCTTATTCTGAATGCTTGTCTTGTCTTCTTGCTTAATACCACAAGCAAAGAATAATAACGAGAGGGCGACCACTAAGCCACCCCTCGCTATCTTTATATTTCTCTTTCTTTTCATATTAGGTATATAATACTTGTCTTCGTCCGTCTTTGCGATAAGATACGTGAACCCACGCCCCGTTATGCTCCAGTATAAGCTGGTCAAAGGCAAAGTTTTCTTTTATCAAGTCAAAGATTTTTTTATTCTCTCGCTTGCTGAATAGGTCAATATCCACCGCCTCGCCCTTGCAATGTTGCGAAGTACGACTACCGCCCACGGCTCTATTAAGTGCCTTACATCGATAACCACTAGACACTCGCAAAGGCTTACCATACATAGCTCGCAAAGGCTCTAGCAAGTCATTACACAAAGATTTCAAATTATCGATGATAGCTTTGTCTTCGTTCTTATCCTCGCTCAAGTCGTTGTTAATGCCGTATAGCTCCGCCGTTTTGCTATACGTTAGCTCGCTCAGAGTGAAATGCTCGCTTATCTTAATTACCTTATTCTCATTCATTTGTTATCTTGTTTTATTAGTTCGTCCTTTAGCTTCTGTTGTTCGTCCTTAATTTGCTGTATTTCGTCCTTATGATTTAGCACTGTCTCCTTGAGGTCAATATCGAAGTGTCGTTTTGACTTATCTACTAATATCTTTTGTAGCAACCTCGCCAAGCCGTTCTCTCTATACGAACTCATATTCTCCAGTATGCTCCACAGTTGCCAAAAACAGCACACGCCCCCGAAGAGGTTATGCAGATGAATATCAAACTCCAGTACGTAGGTCTGTATCAGATAAGCCAAGAGAATGAGCGTGCAAGTGATGGTGAGCGTTTCAATCACTTTGCCGAAGTGATGGCTCTTGAATTTGCCGTCATTTGCTGTAGGGTGGTCTTTTCTTACTCGCCTTGCTAAGAGCCACGCAGAGATACAATCCACGAAGATAAGCAAGAAGCACACGCTAAGCATTGGGAACGTGGGCTTTATGATTGCCATAGCTCCAAAAAGGACACCCCCAAATAGCTTAATTAAGGGTAGTGTCGTTGGGTTTATTAGTCTATACATTCTTGTTATATTTTAATATTAAACTTACTTTGCTTTACTACCTTCACAAAAATAACTTATAATTATTTGATAATGAGTATTTTTGTTCTTATGATTAAGTAGTAATATTATCAGATTTCCTAGGCACGTGTTCCGTGAATGCTAGGCACGTGTTCCGTATTTGATAGGAATAATAAGGCAAAAATCTATGCAGAAAAGAAGAATAAACCACAAAGTAACACTCCAAAAACGAGAGGCTCGCTTGCTTGTCGTGGCAGAGCTGTACAAAAAAGGCTACTCGATTAGGGAGATAGCAAGGGAAGTCAAGGAGCGTCTTAACCTTCCTAAAACACCTTCAACAAGGACAATACACTTAGATATTAAGCTGTTACTCAAGGAGTGGCGGGAGGAACGCATTGAGAACGTGGACGAATTGATAGAGCTAGAATTAGGACGTATTGATACTGCTTGCCGTGAGCTGTGGCAAGAATGGGAGAAGAGCAAGCACGACTATGAACGCACCACAAGGAGCAAGCAGAAGAATAGCCTAATGGACGAGCTAGGCGAGGAGCTAGGCGATAAGGAGAGCATAACGACCACAGAGATTAAAGGCTTTGGCAACGCTACTTATATCACCGAGATACGCAACCAATTAATGGAACGTAGGAAGCTCCTAGGCTTGTACGCTCCTGAGAAACGTGAATTTAGTGGAAAACTAGGCTTAGAGAACTTAGAGGATAAGGAGCTGGACGCCTCTATTGAGGACTTAAAGGCTAAGCTAGACGATTAATACCGCCGTGGCAAAGAAGAGTAAACTAAATAGAGCTGAGAAAGAGAAATATCTGCTTTTGCTAGAGGAGAAGTTCAAGCGTGAAAGTCGCAAGAACTTGCTCCGATTTACTCAGTACACAATGCCTAACTTTGCCCCAGCTGAGTTTCACAAGAGATACTATCAGAAGCTAACGGACTTTATAGACGGCAAGATAAAGAAGCTAATGATATTTATGCCCCCACAGCACGGCAAAAGTGAGGGTTCTACACGCCGAACACCTTCGCTAGCTATTGGCAGAAATCCGAATAAGAAGATAGCTATCATTTGCTACAGCTCAGCCAAGGCTCGCAAGTTCAACAGAGAAATAAAGCGTATCATTTGCGGACTAGAATATCAGAAGCTATTCGGTAATATACGTTTGGCTACTGGTAAAAAGGAAGACGTCGGCTATACTTCTAGCTCAGATGAATTTGAAGTTGTCGGCTACACTGGTAGCGTTAAGACCGTAGGCGTAGGCGGTGGACTTACTGGCGAACCTGTAGATATGCTCATTATGGACGACCTCTATAAGGACGCTAAAACAGCGTGGTCGCCAACAATAAGGGAAGCCGTGGCAGACTGGTACGATACGGTAGCCTCAGCACGTCTGCACAATGATAGTCAGCAGTTAATAGTCTTCACACGTTGGCACGAGGAAGACCTAGCGGGGCGATTGATAGAGGAAGACGGCTTGTTTAGTGAGGACAATCCTCAAGGCTGGGTAGTGCTAACTTACCAAGCTATCAAAGAGGGTAAGCCTAGCCAGGACGACCCACGGCAAGAGGGCGAAGCACTATGGGAAGAGAAGCACAGCCGTGAGAAGCTATTAGCGACACAAAGACGTAACCCCCACGTATTCGAGAGCCTCTATCAGCAGAACCCTAAACCGCAAGAGGGCTTAATGTATGAGAGATTTGACGAGTACGACATCATTCCTATTGCTAAGCGAAGAACAATAAAGGCTTATGTAGATACTGCAGACACTGGTAGCGATTACTTGTGTGCTATTATATACGTTGAGACCGAAACGGCTAACTACATTATAGATATTCTCTATACGCAGAAGCCTATGGAGTACACAGAGACTAAGCTTGCCCAAATGCTAAGTTATCATAATGTAGATATTTGTGTCGTGGAGAGTAATAACGGGGGGCGTGGCTTTGCGAGGAAAGTAGAAGAGAATTGTAGGCTAATGAACAACAACAATACAAAATTCAGCTGGCTTAATCAGAGAGAGAATAAGGCAGTGCGTATCTTTACGCATTCGGCAAGCGTACAGAACCTAACGAAAATGCCCCACGGCTGGGAGCGTCGTTTCCGAGAGTTTCATAAAGACATCACGCACTACCTCAAGAATGGCAAGAACGCCCACGATGACGCTCCTGACTGCTTAACGGGAACAATAGAACAACGCAGTCAGAACGGACAGAAAGCAAGCGACCTAGTAGGATATTTTTAATACTTAAATAATTATGACAATAGACGAATTAATACAAGGACTGGAAGCAAAGCAAATAATGGCTTTGCTCAAACAAGGCAAGGAAGACGCTAATCTAGAGCTTTATCAGAAGGCTGTGGATATAGAGAAGCACAAGGTAAATGACACGAGGGAACGACCTAATAAGCTTGTCAAAGTGGAAGACGGAGACAGAACTTACACAAGGCTGGAGAAAGTCAATAGAATAGCCCTAGCTATACAGAAGCTTATCATCAACCGCTCCGTGGCATTCCTATTTGGTAACAAAGTTGCATATAACTTCAAGACCTCAAGCGAGCAAGATATTAGCACGCTCAAGGCTACATTCAACCGACTGCTAGACTTGAACAAAATCCAAACAAAGGACAGACAAATAGCAAGGACGGTAATGACTTATACCGAGTGTGCCGAACTTTGGTACTTGCAGAGACAAGACGAAACAAATTTTGATTTTGGCTTAGAGACTGCATTCAAGCTCAAGCACGCTCTATTTACCCCACAGAATGGCGATAAGCTATACCCATACTTTGACGAGTACGGAGATATGACGGCGTTTTCAAGACAATACACCAAAGTATTAGCTGGCTCTAAGCTATCAATATTTGAAACTTATACAAAGAGCTTTACCTATAAGTGGCAAGAGGAGAGGGGAGAGCTAAGGCTTTGCGAGGGTTATCCTAAGCCAAACCCTCTAAAGAAGATACCTATCATTTATATTAAGCAAGACGAACACGAGACGGCTAACGTGGATAAGCTCATTGATAGGTTAGAGCTGTTGCTATCTAACTTTGCCGACACTAACGACTACCACGCAAGCCCTAAGATATTTGTTCGGGGCGAGCTATTGGGCTTCTCTAAAAAAGGTGAAAGCGGTGCTATCTTGCAAGGAACAGAGAATACTTCTGTTGAATACCTTAGCTGGCAAAACGCTCCAGAGAGTGTTAAGCTTGAGATAGAAACATTGCTCAAGATGATATTCACCATAACACAAACGCCTAACATTTCTTTTGATGAAGTCAAAGGCTTAGGGGCTATTAGTGGGGTAGCACTCAAGCTCTTGTTTATGGACGCACACCTCAAAGTAGAAGATAAAGAGGAGATATTCGGCGACTTCTTACAAAGACGTGCTAATATAGTGCTGAGCCTTATAGGGCTTGTGAATGACGAGCTGGGAAATTTAAGAAAACAGACTTATATCAACCCTAAGATAACGCCGTATATCATCAAGAACGAGAAGGAAGAGTTAGACTATTGGCTCAGTGCTACTGGTAACAAGCCTTTGATTTCGCAAGAAGAGGCGATTGAGAAAGTAGGTATTACTTCAAGTCCTACTAAGACGCTAGAGCTATTAAAAAAGGAGACGGCTTTGGAGGAATATAAGGACACTTTTGAGCCGACAATTTAAGGCAAGAAACAAACGCTACACAAGAAAAGTAATCTAACAATATATATTTGAGTTAGTTAAGGCTCATAATTAAGACAAATAAAGGATAAGCTCAAAACGGCTTATCCTTTATTTTTAGTCCCTACTTTAATCCGTTGCTATGATTAATATCCTTGTGTGCTAAGATGTTATGTGGTGGTGTTCGATTACCTAAACAAAGATAATAAAATAATAGCTTTAATCAAAATATATCAAAAAAGAGCCGTGTTCTCATTAAGAAAACACGGCTCTTTTATTAAATTTAAAAGGAAGTTTACTTCTTGTAGTGGAATTGAAGTCCTTTAACTTTCTTCCATCCGCCACGAGTGAAGTCAGGAATCTCTACAGGAGCAGAGTTGTTCTCTAATGATAGTTCTGTCAAAGCTCCTAGTGTTGACCATTCTGCAAGGTCATATACGTCCATATCTAGAGGTAATCCATTTTGCAAGCAGTAGATTAATCTATAATCCATAACGAAGTCCATACCTCCGTGACCTCCTACTTTCTTAGCAAGAGCTTCTGTTTCTTTATGGATAGGGTGTTTATACTTATCCATTAAAGCTTTCTTAGCTTCTTGACTTACAAAGTTATGAGTGTTTAAGTTTTCGTGATTTGGCACAGACTTTTTAGCTTGCTCTGTAGGACGCAAGCAGTAGCCTTCGAATGGGTACTTATTAGCATATCCATTTGTGCCGATTGCTTGATAAAGACGGCTATAAGGACGATAAGAAGCAACATTATGCTCGATATACATTGTTTTACCTTGAGCTGTCTTGATAAGCGTATGTGTCATCTCCCCATTCTTTACTTGAGGATTCTTTTCGCCACGTTCTTTCTCAAGATACATAGGAATACTTGTTGCTGGAACGTCCATAGCTACTAGAGAAGTCATTCTGTCGCCACGGTGAATGTTCAACAATTGACAAGCTGGACCCATACCATGAGTAGCATAGATGTCTCCACGATGTTCTTTGTTGAACTTCATTCTCCAGTCATTGTAATAAGCATTCCAATAAGGTTCTAGGTTATGGATATAAGCACCTTTAGCACTTAGCACCTCTCCGAATAGACCTTGTTGAGCCATATTAAGAGTTGTTAGCTCAAAGAAGTCATAGACACAGTTTTCTAGCATCATACAGTGCTTTTGAGTTCTCTCTGCAGTGTTGATTACTGCCCAAGCTTCTTCCAAAGATGTAACAGCAGGTACTTCACAGGCAACATTCTTACCTTGTTCCATTGCGTAGATCATCATTGGAGCGTGGTTTGCCCAGTCTGTTACGATATAGATAAGGTCAAGGTCTTTGCGTTCACAAAGCTTCTTCCATCCATCTTCACCTGTATAAACATCAGCCTTAGGGCAACCTCTTTTGATAAGTGTTTGTTGGCTAGACTCAACATACTCTGGTCTAATATCACAAAGAGCTTTAATCTCCACACCTTTAAGGAAAGTGAAACGATTAACGGCACTATGACCACGCATACCTAGTCCGATAAATCCAACACGTACAACAGGTATTGGAGCTAGTCTTAGACCTAGTACATCTTTTTGACCATTAGGACGTTGTGGCACATCTGTCTTGATTAACTTGACAGTCTGCTTGCCATAGTGGTTGATTGTTTTGTTGTTGCTGTTTGCTGTATTGTTGATCATACAAGATGATACTGAGATAGCAATAGCTAAACAAAGTGAAATTGATTTGAAAAATCTCATACTTTAATTTGTTATAAGTTAATAATTCTATTTTCTTGAAAACTCAGAAGTAAAGTGAAACTTTATATCTGGGAAGTCTTGTTGTGCCATCGTTAGCACATAGCCCGAGTCTGCTAGATACACATCTCGTCCAGCAATGTCCTTTGCCATATATTGAGCTTTACGTTTCTTGAATAGCTCAAGAGCTTCTTCGTTGTCACTTTCTATCCAACAAGCCTTGAATAGGTTGATTGGCTCCCAGCGACAAGCTGCTCCATACTCATTAAGCAAACGATATTGAATCACTTCAAACTGAAGCTGTCCGACAGTACCAATAATCTTACGACCATTGAATTGATTCGTGAAGAGCTGAGCGACCCCTTCGCCCATTAGTTGGTCAATACCTTTAGCTAATTGCTTTGTCTTTAGTGGGTCTTGATTCTCAATATACTTAAATTGCTCTGGTGAGAAGCTAGGTAATCCTTTGAAATGTAACAGTTCTCCAGAAGTTAGTGTATCTCCAATACGGAAGTTCCCAGTATCAGGTAAGCCAATAATATCCCCAGCATAAGCTTCATCAACAGTTTCTTTTTTCTGAGCCATAAATGCTGTTGGGTTATT
>PDWI01009754.1_pt1 | contig 10931 bp, 12 predicted proteins | sample 1430891 | NCBI WGS metagenome assembly PDWI01 (sample SAMN01162508, study PRJNA174530) | Oral metagenome, whole genome shotgun sequencing project. | biome: Marine environment; feature: Marine mammal; material: Swab sample of the gingival sulcus; isolation source: swab sample of gingival sulcus... | reverse complement strand
GCTGGTATCGCATCGCCGAAGCCGGGATGGAGGCCGCGGGCGGCGTGGCCTGCGATTTCAACGGCGCGCAGGGCAAGCGCTATGAAACCGGCGACTGGGAAAGCGAGGTCGTGCGCGAAACACCGCCCGAGGCAGAAACAGTGCCGCTTCCCGCCTGGGCCGAACGTCCCGCGCCCGCACCGGAGACACCGCCCCGCCCGCTCGTGCCGTCTGACCTTGGCGGCGCCAAGATCGTCCCCGCCCCGAACGAGACCCCGGACGAAACCCCGGACCCCGAGGACAGCGACGCCGCGAAACGGCATGGCCGCCAACTGCACCGGTTGCTCGAATTTCTGCCCCGCTACCCGCGCGAAGACTGGCCTGACACCGCCCGCGCCTTGCTCGCCCATGGCGAGGATGCCGCCACCGAAGCCGAAGCCGACGCACTGCTCGCCGAAGCCGCCCATGTGCTCGACGCCCCGGATCTTGCGCCGCTTTTCGCCCCCGGCACCCTCGCTGAGGTCGAAATCTCCGCGCCGGTCTCCACAAAAGCCAGCACGCAGCGCATTCACGGGATCATCGACCGGCTGATCGTCACCCCGGACAAGGTGACCGCGGTGGACTTCAAGACCAACCGCACCCTGCCCCCCACGCCTGATGCGACGCCCGAGGGCATCCTGCGGCAGATGGGCGCTTATGAACGGGCGCTCGCCGAAATCTACCCCGGTCGCACCATCGTGACCGCGATCCTCTGGACCAGAACCGCGCAATTGATGGCCCTGCCACCCGGGCTCGCGCGTGGCGCATTTGCCCGTCTTGACGTTGAGAGACGCGGTTCCTAGGTTCTGCTCAACCAGAAATTCAAGGAGCCCGATATGACCACCGTGACCGTGACCGACGATACCTTCGAACAGGAAGTCATCAAAAGCGACCTGCCCGTCGTCGTGGATTTCTGGGCCGAATGGTGCGGCCCCTGCAAGATGATCGGCCCCGCCCTCGAAGAACTCGCCACCCAATTCGAAGGCAAGGTCAAGATCGCCAAGGTCAATGTCGACGAAAACCCCGCCTCCCCCGCGATGATGGGCGTGCGCGGCATCCCGACGCTGTTTCTGTTCAAGGACGGTCAGGTCGTGTCGCACAAGATCGGTGCCGCGCCGAAAGCCGCGCTGGAAAGCTGGATTTCCGAAGCGATGTGATCGCCGCGCATCGCGATGTCACCAATGCGCCCCGGGCTTTCCACGCCCGGGGCTTTTCCGTTAAAGCCCCGCCTCCGTTAAGGCCCTGACAACAAAAGAAAAACCCCGCCACATGGGCGGGGCCTCCCCGGACCGGATGGTCCGATCATTGACCGACTGGATCAGAGGAGCCAGATCGCGGCGCCAACAGCGGCCAGGAACAGCAGCGGCACGATGACGCCACCGGCCGACGACGACGTGGTGGTCTCGACCACAACTGCCGGCTCGATGACCGGGGGAACCACATTGCCGGCCTGCGCGGCCGTGGCAGCAAGAGCGGCAACGGCCGCAACAAGCAGAGCTTTTTTCATATTGATCTCCAATTTCCTTCCGCCGCTAAAGGACGGACCAAGGGATTTCTGTACCTCGTAGGTTCGAAAAAACCAAAACCTTGAGTTTTTTCAACAGGATTCGCCCGAATCCCCCTTGAGGTGTCAGATAAGCAACACCTGGGTCCCAACCTTCGTGAGCGAAAACAATTCCGCGATATGCTGATTATAGAGCCCGATGCATCCATTGGAGGCGCGCCGCCCGATCTTGCGCGTATCGTGGGTGCCATGAATCCGGTAGTATTGCCAGCTCAGATACAGCGCATGGCTACCGAGCGGATTGTCGGGCCCCGGCGGAATATAGGACGGCCATTCCGGATTACGCTTGCGCATGCTCGGCGTCGGGCTCCAGTCCGGCCCCTCGACCTTGCGCACAACGCTCGTGCGTCCGCGCCGGGTCATTTCCTCGGTCAGCGGCACCGATGTCGGATAGAGCTTGTAGATCGACTGGTCTTCCGACCAGAAATGCAACGCCCGGCTCACGGTATCGACAAGGATCGCCCCGTTGCGGGTGTTGGTGAAATAGGGCTGCCAGTCCAGCGACCGGAAGCTCGATATGTTGCGCCGGACGATCTCGCGTTCCGCCGTCACATATTCGGGTTCTCTCTCCGCAAGCGCGGGACCGGCCGCGGCGCCTGCGGTTGCCGCCAGTGCGGCGCTCAGAAAGCCCCGGCGGTCGATCTTGTCAAACGGTCGTGACACCATCGCTTCCATTCCTGCATTGCCTCAAAAACGCGACCATTATATACGGCCAATAAGCCGGTCTCGCAAAACAATCCCAGGTGCCTCGGTTCAAATCCGCGTGCATGTGATTGAAAGGACGCGTAATCCGGGTTGAAACCGTGGATTGTTAACGACTTGGACTGATCCGATGAAAACCCCCCTGGCGATGATCCTCGCCCTCGGCCTCGGCCTCACAGCCTGTTCCACCCCTGCCCCCACCCAGCTCGGCCCGGACGGGAAGCCCCTGCCCACCATTTACCGAATCTCCTCGGGCGCGCGCAGCAAGGTCACATACCGGATGCTTGATTCGGTCAACGAATTGCGCGCCGCCTCGGGCGCACCGGCGCTCGTGCTCAACGCCCAGCTCACCGCCGCCGCCGCGACCCATTCGCGCGACATGCATGTGCAAAGCCGGCCCTGGCATTTCGGTTCCGACGGCTCGTCGCCGATCGACCGGGTCGCACGCAGCGGTTATCCGGGGCGGATGCTGGGCGAGAACATCGCCGAGACCTACGAATCCGAGCTTGAGACCCTCGCCGCCTGGATGCAGGAGAAAAACACCCGCGACGTGATCCTCGACCGACGCGCGCGTAACATGGGCTTCTCATGGTATCAGGAGCCGAACGGCAAGCTGTGGTGGACCCTGGTCACCGGACGCTGACACCATTTCAGATCAGGGCAGAATGTCGATCGGCGTTCCCAAGCGGATCATCGCCGAAATCTGTTCGATTTCATCGTCGCTGACCGAAATGCACCCCGCCGTCCAATCGGCGCGGCCCTTGTCGCGTTCGAGAACCGGCCCGCCGTGGATATAGATGTCGCCGCCGGGGTCACGCCCCGCCGCCCGCGCCGCACGCCAGTCATCCTTGTTCGGATAGGACACCGCGAGCGCGTGGTGATACTGACTGTTCGGGTGCCGCCAGCTGATCGAATACCGCCCTTCGGGTGTCTTCCCGTCACCCTTCTTCTGCTTGTGCCCAACCGGGTCGAAACCGAGGTCGACTTCCCATATCCCCACCGGCTGGGCCCCGCTCATCAGCACAAGCGTGCGTTGCGCCTTGAACAGATAGACATGGGTGATCTCCGGCCCGTCATAGGCTTTTGTCTTGCCGGAACAGGCCGCAAGTCCGAGAAGTGCGGCCAGAGTGACGGCCGTCAATACCATGCGCATGTCGTGTTTTTACCTTTTGCCCCGCCCGGGTGTAAGCCATATGCGGATTTGCGCAAGATCCGGCCGCATCACCGGCTGAACCCCGCCACCAGCTCGACATGTGTCGACCAGCGGAACTGGTCGACCACTGTGAGCCGCTCGAACCGGTATCCCGCCGCCACGAGCAGCGCCGCGTCACGGGCGAAGGTCACCGGATTGCAGGACACGGCCGCGATGCGCGGCACCCGCGCGCGCGCCAGCTCGGCGAATTGCGCCTCTGCACCGGCGCGCGGCGGGTCGATCACCACGGCGTTGAACCCGTCAAGCTCATCGGGAAGAAGCGGACGGCGGAACAGATCCCGTGCCTCGGTGGTCACCCGCTTGAGGCCGCGCGCATTGCGCCAGCCAAGGTCAAGCGCCGCAAGCATCCCGGCTTCGCCCTCCACCGCGTGAACCTCGGCCCTCTCCGCCAGCGGCAGTGAAAACGTGCCGCTCCCCGCAAACAGATCGACCACCTTTTTCGCCGGCCCCACCGTCTCGCTCACCCCGGCCAGCAGCGCCTGTTCGCCCGCTTTCGTCGCCTGCAAGAACGCCCCCGGCGGCGGCACAACCCGCGCCTTGCCGAACCGCTGCACCGGCGGCTCGACCAGCGCGATAACCTCCCCCGCCCAACTCAGCCGGGCAAATCCATGCGCCCCGGCAAACAAGGCAAGCGCGGTTTCGAACTGCGCATCGAGCGGCCTGCCGCCGCTGACCGCCACATCCGGCCCGCCATCGGTGAGCGTCACATTCAGCCGCAGCATGTCCTTGCGCGACCCGCCTTCGCGCAGGAGCGCTTCGAGCGCGGGCAGGGTCACGAGCAGATCCGGGTGGAGCAACTGGCACTCCGCGATCCGGGTGATCGAATCCGACCTTGCCCCGTGAAACCCGACCAGAACCCCGCCCCGGGTGCGGCGCCCCGAAAACACGGCACGGCGGCGTGTACGCGGTGGAGATGTCTCTATTCTGGCGGAAATCGGCCCCAAACCCCGTACCGCCAGCGCTTTTTGCACCACCCCGACCTTCCAACCGGCCACAAATTCATCGCGCGCATGTTGCAGGGCACAGCCGCCGCAGGCCTTGTAATGCGGACACGGCGGGCGCACGCGATCGGGCGACGGGGTGACGATCCGGGGCTGGACAATCCGGTCCCCGCGAAGCTCGCCCTCGACCACCTCGCCCGGCAAGGCACGCGGCACAAAGATCGGCCCGGGCGCGATACCGTCACCCTGATGGCCAAGCCGTTCAATCGTCACCTGCATCGGCCCCTCCCAGAAGCTCGGCGCGGGTCAGAGCAAACCCGGAGGCGATCCAGGCCTGTTCCAACTCGGCGAGACGCGCGCCCAGCGCCGGACCCTGAAACCCGGGCATCAAATCGGCCGGCCGCAGCGGAAACACCGCAGCGGCTCCCCGGGCAAGCTCGGCCGTGACGCCCTCAGGCAACAGCCGGCCGAACAGCGCCGCCGCCAGAAGCACCACGTCGCGCCCCTCCTCCACGCCCAGCCGATACCCAAGCTCCGCTGCGCCGGCCGGGCCTGCCGTGAAATCCCGCAGCCGGGCAAGGTGTCGCGCCTCGGTCCGCGACAGCCGAAGCCGCCCGGCAGGATCGTCACCGCCAAGGCTCGCCAGACGCCGCATCACCCCCGGCCCGACCCCCAGCGCAACTTCATGGTGAACGAGGATCGGCAACGCATCCGCCGTTGCGCCCGGCAGAACACGCCCGAGCACACCCGTTTTCGCCATCGCCGCAACGCTCGGTCCCGGATCGGGCGCCACCAGAAGCTTCTTCACCTCAGCCCCGACCCGTTCCCGCGAAAGCGTCTCCAATCCGGCAGAAAGCTCCGCAATCGCCGCAAGCGCCTGCCGGTCCAGCCCGGTTTCCGGGTCGCCATACCAGGCATGAAACCGGAAAAACCGCAGGATCCGCAAGTAATCCTCCCGGATCCGCTGGTGCGCATCGTCGATGAACCGGACGATGCGCGCCTCAAGATCCGCAAGGCCGCCGAGCGGGTCGGCAATCACCCCGGCCGCATCGGCATAGAGCGCATTCATGGTAAAATCGCGCCGATGCGCGTCTTCCTCGATACTGCCCGCATAGGCCACGACCGCGCGGCGGCCGTCGGTCTCGACATCGCGCCGGAACGTGGTGACTTCGAACGGCGCGCCGTCAACCACAACCGTAACCGTGCCATGCGCAAAACCGGTGGGCACGGGACGGAATCCCGCGGCTTCGGCCAGCGCCATCACCCGCTCCGGCAGCGCGTCGGTAGCGATGTCGACATCGCTGATCGGCACTCCGATCAGCGCGTTGCGCACGCATCCGCCGACGAACCAGGCCTGATGCCCGCCCTCCGCCAACATCGCGCAAACCGCTTGAGGCGCCGCGCCTGTAAGCCAAGCATCAGTGATTCGCGTCGTCATGTCACCAGCCCGTCGGCCAGCCCGCGCAGGATTCGCGCCGTCGCGCCCCAGATGTAATAGGGCCCGTATGGCACCGTGTAGAACTGACGTCGCACCCCGCGGAAAAACCGTGATTCCACGATGTAATTCGCCGGGTCGGCAATATGCTCGAACGGCACGGTAAACACTTCGTCCACCTCACCCGCCTCCGGCTGCGGCGTAAACCCGGCGGTAATCCGGCCAAGCACCGGGGTCACGCTGAAACCGGTCACGGTTTCATGCGGGGCAAGACTGCCGAGCACCTCGACGCACGCAGGCGGCAGGCCGATTTCCTCCCTGGCTTCGCGAAGCGCCGCGGCCGTCGCATCGTGGTCGCCCGCGTCGATCTTACCGCCAGGAAAGGCGATCTGGCCCGGATGATGTTTTAGCCCGGACGATCTTTTGGTGAGATAGAGCCTGACTCCACGCTCCTGCGTCTCGAACCCGACAAGCACCGCCGCATCCCGCAAAGCCCGGTTTTTCGGGCGCAAATCGGGCACGAGATCGAAATCCGACGATGCCCGGCTTTGTCCGGCCGCGCGGGCCAGCCTTTCGAATGGATCACCCGAGGTCACCCGGCACCTCCCCGGCCTCGAAACCGAGCGTCTTCGGGTCGAAGGTGTAATGCGCGCCGCAGAACTGGCAATCGGCGGTGACGATCCCTTCGTCGGTCGTCATCCGGGCGATGTCCTTCTGCGAATAGATTGACAGGCTCTGACGCACCCGGTCGGCCGAACAGGAACACCCGAACTGCACCGGATGCGGATCGAACACGCGCGGCTGGTCTTCGTGGAACAACCGCACAAGCATCTGCGTCGGCTGGATTTCGGGACCGATCAGCTCGTCGGCCCGGACCGATTCGAGCAGGATATTGGCCCGGTTCCAGTTCTCCAACGCTTCGGGCTCCGGCAACAGATCGCTTGCCGACAGTAACGCCTGCCCGGTCGTATCCCCGGCCGCGTCCGGGTTTTCGGCCACGCGCGGCGGCACGCCCGGCATCTTCTGCAACATCACCCCACCGGCCCGCCGAGACCCGTCGATCTTGTCGAAACTGAGCGCAAACCGCGTCGGCAGCTGTTCGGATTGAGCGAAATACGTCTGGGCACAATCGGAAAGCGAGTGCCCGGCGATCGGGGTCAGACCGGAATAGGGCGTGGTGTTCTTGCCTTGGTCGATCAGGATCGCGAAATAGCCGCGTCCGATCTGCGGGAACGGGTCCGCCCCCGCATCGAGCCGTTCTCCGTCGAACCCGGCATAGGCCCGGATCCGCGCAGGCTGCCCGTCTGCCTCGGGCGCGTAATAGTCTGTCGCGACCAACCGGGCCGGCCCATCGCCGCGGATTTGCAGCGACAATTTCCAGCGCAGCTTGATCGTCGGACCGATCAATGCGGTGAGCAAGGCCGCTTCCGCGACCAGCCGCTCGACCGCCGGAGGATAAGCATGTTGCGAAAGGATTTCGTCGAGCGCCCCGTCGAGCCGCACAACCCGGCCGCGGATATCGCTGCGGTCGAGCTGAAACGGCAGGACAGTATCGTCCCAGGCGATTTTCGAACCAAGGCTCATGTGCATTTCCCGTTGATTTCGGCCACCGCATACTCTCTCTAGATGATTGGGGCAACCGAGGGGAAAACCCATGATCCGGCGTTACGGCGCGTCCATTCAGCATGGCAGGAAATATGTTTTGCGCCGCGGGGCCTATGCCATCCTGCCGCGCGACAGCGGGGTGTTGCTGACCCACCAGGCCGCCCCGAAGCCCGAATTTCAACTGCCCGGCGGCGGTATCGACCCGGGCGAAAGTCCGATTCAGGCGCTGCACCGCGAAGTGCTGGAAGAAACCGGATGGCACATTTCCACACCGCGAAGGCTCGGCGCTTTCCGGCGGTTTACCTGGATGCCGGAATACAGGATCTGGGCCGAAAAGATCTGCCATATCTATCTCGCGCGGCCCGTGCGACAGATCGGACCGCCAAGCGAACCGGATCATCTCGCCGTCTGGGCACCGGGCCGTGCCGCGGCGGAGATGGTGGGCAATTCCGGCGACCGGGCCTTTCTCAGGCATTATTTCGCCCGCTCCTGAGGCCCGCGGAACTCGATCATCGCCGCCGACAGATCATCGGCAAACTCGCCTGCGCCCCGGAACATGTCGAGATCCCAAAGCAGGGCATCGAAAAACACATTGCCCGGCAATGCCTCGTTGGCCCGGATAAGCCGCGCGAACCCATCTTCTTCAAGGAGCGCGCCTTGAGGATCGGCGCATTCGGTGAACCCGTCGGAATAGAACATCAGCCTGTCGCCGGGCGCGAGTTGCATCCGCCACTGGCTGTATTCGCCGTCCTCGATCAACCCGACCGGCAGGCCCGGCTCCCCGTGGTATTGCGGCTCCTGGCCTTCCCGTATCAGAACCGGATTCGGGTGGCCACATTGCGCGATGTCAACCGTGCCGGTGGAAAGGTCGAGATAGCCGATCACGAAGGTGAAATAGAGATCGGATTTCATCTCCTCGATCATCAGGATATTGAGCAGCGTCGCCACCTCCTGCGGAGGTCGGGGCACATAGCTGCCATCCCGGTCCTGCACCAAGGCGATGTTGTGCTCGGGCGCACCGTCGGACAGATATCCGGCCAACCGCGCCGTCAGCAGCGCGGAGGCAATGCCATGGCCTGAGACGTCGATCGAATAGACCGCAAGCCGGCCCGCCCCCGCCCGGAAAAACCCGACCAGGTCACCGCCCACATGTCCCGAGGGTTTCAACAACAGCGAAACATCGGCGCTCCCGAAATCGCGATATCTTTCGCGCACCAAGGATTGCTGCATCTTGCGCGCTTCGATCAGATCCCGGTCGATGGCATCATAAAGCGTGCTGATTTCATTGAGTGTCTCGGTGATCAGCCGGTTCTTTTCGCTGAGCTCGCGTGTCATCTTCAGGATACGGTCGCCGGCATTGATTCGCGCGCGCAACTCGTCGCCGCTGACCGGCTTGGTCAGGAAATCGTCTGCGCCGATGTCGAGCCCGTGGGCGACCGCGTCCTTTTCGCTCTTTGACGTGAGCAGAATGAAATAGACATAACTCTCCTGCGGCAGTTTCCGCACGTGCCGGCAAAGCTCCAGCCCGTCCATCCCCGGCATCATCCAGTCGGACAGCACCAGATCAACCGGGCTGTCGCGCAGAATGTCGAGCGCCTCTTTCCCGGAGCCCGCCTCGACCACATCGAACCCCTGTCGCTTGAGCGAGACCGCCACCACCTTTCTTTGCGCCTGCGAATCATCGACCACCAGCACCCGATGCACGACTTCAGCGCGCCGTTCGGCACCGAGTTCGGTCTGTTTTTTCGCCAGAGCAGACACCTGCAACACTCCTGAATCGGGGCCGATCGACCCATGACCGCAATAGCCCTGAGGTCTCTAACATGCGGTTAAACCGAAAATTTTTTGTGTTTCACCGAATTATTTTTCGGCCATCAACCGAATGCTAACCTCTCGCTGCCACGCTCAGGCGCATTGGAGGCCAAGATGATCGACTGGAGCCGTGTGCGTGAACTCAAGGATGACATTGGCGAGGAGGATTTCGGCGAAGTTGCCGAGATGTTCATTGCCGAAGTCGAGGAGGTGATCGAGCGTTTGAAAGCCACGCCGGACCCGGCGCGATTCGAGGAGGATTTGCACTTCATCAAGTCATCCGCACTCAACCTCGGCTTTGCCGATCTCTCCGCGCTCTGCCAGGCGGGGGAACGGCAAGCCGCTGCGGGACATACCGGAGACATCGATCTTGCACCGGTTTTCGCGAGCTACACCGCCTCCAAGGCGGCGTTTCTTGCACAATAGGCCATCGGACCGGATCAGAGGATGAATTCCGCGACCGATTCGTTGTCGGTAATGTCGGTAAACGAGAACCCGTTCTCATCGAGCCGTGCGAAAAGGCGTTCGAAATTCTCCGGCGCCGTGGTCTCGATTCCGATCAGCACCGAGCCGAAGTTGCGGGCCGATTTCTTGAGATATTCGAACCGTGCAATGTCGTCCTCGGGTCCGAGCATCTCGAGGAAATCACGCAACGCCCCCGGACGTTGCGGCAGGCGCAGGACGAAATATTTCTTGTGTCCCGAATACCGCTGGGCCCGCTCCTTCACCTCCGGAAGGCGTTCGAAATCGAAATTCCCGCCCGAGGTGATGCAGACCACGCGTTTGCCGCGGATCTCACCTACCAGATCGGTCAGCGCATCCACCGACAGCGCCCCGGCGGGTTCGAGCACGATGCCTTCGACGTTGAGCATGTCGAGAATCGTCAGGCAGATCCGATCTTCCGGCGCGATCAGCACATCACTGATCGGCACATCCGAGAGGACGTCAAAAGTAAGATCCCCCACCCGCGCCACCGAGGCACCATCGACGAAGGAATCGATTTCGCTAAGCGAAATCGGATGCCCAACGGCCAGCGCCGCCCGCAAACTTGCCCCCCCGGCGGGCTCGACATAGCGAAGCTGCACGTCCGGCGCGGTTTCAGCGAGATACCGACGCACACCGGCCGCAAGACCGCCGCCGCCCACCGGCAACACCACCATGTCGGGCATCGCCGACATCTGGTCGTGCAACTCGACCGCCACGCTCGCCTGACCCTCGACCACGTCTGCATCGTTGAACGGCGCCAGAAAATAGCCGCCCGCTTTGGCACAATAGGCTTGCGACGCCGCCAGGGTATCGTCGAAATAGTCGCCCACCAGCCGGATCTCGATGGCATCGCCCCCAAAAATCCGCGTCTTCTCGATCTTCTGTTGCGGCGTCGTCACCGGCATGAACACCACCGCGCGCACCCCGAAGTGCCGCGCCGCATAGGCCACGCCCTGGGCATGGTTCCCAGCAGAGGCGCAAACGAACAGATCCTGCTCCGGCGCCGCAGCCAACACCTTGCGCATCGCATTCGACGCGCCGCGCAGCTTGTAGCTACGCACCGGCGAAAGATCCTCACGTTTCAACCAGATCTCGGCGCCGAACCGCGCCGAAAGGTGGTCGTTCTTCTGTAGTGGCGTCGGCGGGAGCAGCTCC
>PDWI01009753.1_pt1 | contig 10932 bp, 11 predicted proteins | sample 1430891 | NCBI WGS metagenome assembly PDWI01 (sample SAMN01162508, study PRJNA174530) | Oral metagenome, whole genome shotgun sequencing project. | biome: Marine environment; feature: Marine mammal; material: Swab sample of the gingival sulcus; isolation source: swab sample of gingival sulcus... | reverse complement strand
ATAATTTGGCATGGATACTCGCCTCAGAGCCGGAAGGAGACTTGGGAAGGGCGCTTTTGCTGGCCATGACAGCAAAAAAAATATCACCAGAAGACCCTAGTATCGCAGACACTCTGGGTTGGGTTTATTTTAAACGCGGATCGTATCCCCTTGCAATAGCTCAATTTGAGCTTGCATTAAAACAAAAGAAAGATAATCCTATAGTTCTCTATCACCTTGCACTAGCACAAAATGCAGACATGAAAAAAAACAAGGCATTCAAAACAATTCAAAAAAGCTTAGAGAAAGACACGCCTTTTCCCGGTCGAAAAGATGCTGAGAAGCTGCTGCAAGAACTTGAGGCCTCACAACCTCAATAGCATTTGAAAAATTGTGTTTTGGCTACAGAAAAAAACCCACCGATCTTTCGGTGGGTTTTTCACAGATGTTCTCTACTGTACAATGAAAATGTAACCAAATCTCTTCAAAATCAATTAATAATATTCCCGATATTCTCGATATAGAAAATTCTTATCTTTTATAATTGATTTCTCAAGGTAGTTTTGGGAATGACCATTAAAAACAAGACCCAGGATTTTTTCTTCACCTACTAGGTCAACAACTTTTCTTACCTGACTTTTTCCAGCTTTCCCCTGACCGACAACTAATATAATTCCGTCAACATGCTCAGCCAAAACGCTTGATTCTGCAGCGATAAGTACTGGGGGGCTGTCAAAAATAATTATTCTGTCCTCATAGCGGGAAGAGAGCTCTTCAACAACTTTTTCCATTTTAGCTGAGCTCAAAAGTTCAGATGGATTCACCGGAGGATCACCTCCTGGAATTAAAGAGAGCTTTTTGATCGATGTTTTTTTTATAAGGTGAGCAAGATTAACGTTATCTCTTAAATAGTCAACAATTCCTTCCTCTTCAGTAAAACCAAAATTTTTCCCTACGCTAGGAGCTCTTAAATCACATTCAACCAGCAAGGCATATTGATCCAGCCCTTGAGCAAACGACACAGCCAAGTTTGCAGCCACAAAACTCTTGCCCTCAGCTGGAATTGCCGAAGTGATCATAATGGTTTGAGGAGACTTTTTACCATCACTAGGATGAAGGATTCGAGAACGCAACACCTTGAATATTTCGGGCATAAAAGGCTCATCATTAATCGCCTTTAACAACCTTTCATCCCAGGAGCCACTCATTGTTTTTTGAGCACGCTGTATTTTTGGAGATGATATCCGGTCAGTTTGTTTTACTTCCCGCTTTTTCATAACGAGCTGACTTTCAGATATCCTTGCTTCTCTCCTGATATCCTGTTGCTGCAAACTATCATTATAGCCAGCCTTATTTAATGCTTTTGAAAAACGTCCCATAATAATTCCGTATTTTTTATTCCATATATGGTAAATGATACGTATGGATCAATGCGAAGGTAATCTTCGGAAAAGACCCGTCTCCCAGTTAATTACGGCCAAAAAGTTTTCGTAAACGTTTCCACATGGTATTTTTCATATTACTCGATTCAGAGACAGAAAGACTTTGTTCATCTTCAAGTAAAATCGCTTTGACACTCCTGTTGATAATCTTTTTCGAGATTTTCTTTTGATCGCGAGTAAACCCATCAACCAATGCAGAATCACATACAATATTTATTAATCTAGGGTTACCCAAACTGGCCTTATGAATAATCTTTACCGCATCTTTTGCAAAAATTCCAGTATTGGCTGCTCCCGCATTTTGTAGACGAAACACTATATACTGGGCTGTATCTTCTTCAGTAAAAGGATTTAAATGATATCTCACACCAATCCGTTGTCTAAGTGGTAACAACTTAGGATCCTTGAGAATTTGCCGTAGCTCGGGTTGACCAACCAGAAAGACACCTAGACTGCTGGACTCACAGGCCTCATTGGACAATAAACGAATTTCTTCCAACATTTCCACAGAAAAAGCTTGGGCCTCGTCTATGATAATAAGGAGTTTTTCCCCATCCTTTGCCAACTTATCCAGGTAAACTGCAAACCTGAACAAGAATCGAGCCTTATTCCCATCATGCACAATATCAAGCTTCTGACCAAGATAACAATAAAATTCATCCTTTGTTAACTTGGGATTATTTATCAAACATACATGAGTTTCATCACTTACCATTTGTATCAACGCATTAAGAATGGTTGTCTTACCCATTCCAACTCCGCCAGTCAACAAAACAAACCCCATATCGGCGAGGATACCATACCGCAACATTGCCAGCCCTTCCTCATGGGTCTCACTTAGATAAACCACATCACCTTTAGGAGAAAGCTCAAATGGTTTCTTTTCAAGTCCGTAAAAGTTTTTATACATCGTTAAAAGATTGTCCCGTGTATTTTTTATCGGGTTAAAAAATTATTTTTCCAGTTTTCCAAAAATAAAACATCACTACCAGAATTGCACTAAGCCACGCGAGAAAGAAAACAATTTTACTCACCGCTATAAACCTTTTTTTAACCGTTTCCTTCCCAAGTTCAAATTTTGGCACTGAGCAGATTACAGGGATCCCGACAATCTGTTCCAACGAGTCTGGATTTTGAAATGAACTGTCCAACATATTTAAACCAAAGGCAATCACTCCCCCCGAGGCTAAGCCAGCAGCAAGGGCAATTGCCATTATTTTTATAAAGTTTGGTTTCACTGGTTTGGTAGTTTTTCTGGCAGGATCTTCAATCTTAAATTGGCTACCTTTCTGTTTCCTTTCCAGATTTAAAGCAGATTTAGCCTGTAAATTCTGTCCAACCAAAAAATCGTAGCGCCTTTTAATTTGATCATATTCTCTTGTTAAAGCCGTCCACTCGGCTTCTCTCACAGGAGCAGCATCAATCCATTTCTGAGCTTCTTCAATCTGTTTCTGAAGCATCTCCCTTTCTCGTTGCAATTTATCAACATTTAATTGTACGCCTTTTAATTGAAGCTCAAGTCCAAACAGAACCTTGTCGAAAGATTTATTGGTATTTCCTGATTGATTTTTATTATTCGAATTTGCTTGAGACAATGAGGCTTCAAGTTCCGCGATTTTCCTTTTTAACCTTTTGATTTTTGGGTGCTGTTCAGTATATCTTACTTGAAACATCCTTAACTGTTCCTGTGCTCTTTGCAATTCATACTTGGAAATATCAATGTTAGTAGGAGGCTGGCCAGATTCATCTTTTGACAATTCTTCAGTTCCCGAAGCCATTAACTGCCTATGAGCGACCAGCTGTTCACGGATAAGTACCTTAGTTCTCTCAAGATCCTGAATCGACTCTTGCTTCATTTGATACTGGCTCTGAATCGCATTCAATCGGGAAATATTTATTGCCAGATTTTCAGGCATTTCATTATAATGCTTCAACTTATAATCCCGCATCACTGTCTCTTTCTGATCAAGCATCTCTTTTGTCATATTCAATTCATCCTGGGTATAGACAGATGCTTCAGAAGCTCTCTCTTCGCGGTATTTGAGATTCTCCTCAATAAATCTTGCCGACAGGCCATTTGCTACCCGAACCACCTGGTTGGCATCATCTCCTGTAAACGCAATTAAAAAGGTATCGCCCTCCTTGGAGGTTTGGATGGAAATGTTCTCTCGCATCAGGTCAACAACATCCTCCATGGGGATCTCTGCCCGTTTTTTCAGATATAGTTTTTCATCAACAATGATTTTTTCCAAGCTGGTTCTACTGGTAACAATCTGACTAAGTGTGGAGACAATTTCTTCAATTTTGGCTTTGCTGCCATGTGATCTTTTTTCGGTTGTTATCTCCTGCTTTTGATAGCTGAGCAAAGCAGCTGCCCTGTATATTTTGGGTTGGACCAGATAAAAAGCAAGCCCTATTGAGATTCCCAAAAAGAGAAAAAAGGCTATTAGCCCCTTTCTCCGGTCAAGGATATCGAAAACGACTCGTAACTGTTGTAAATTCTGATTTTCCATAAAAGTGTGTAGATCATTAAAGATTCAAAAAATATTTCCTGTAAACTTTGCCAAATCTAAAGCATAAAAAAAAAAATCCATTTTTTCAAATAATGTTTCCAAAATTCCCCAATAGCCTTCAAAAATTATACCTATCAGCAATCAATAACAAAAGCTAACAAATTTTCACTTCGATTTTATAATATTCTTGGGAAAATCTATCCTAAGAGTAGAAAATTTTTTAATGAAAATAAAAAAATATAAATTTTAAAACACACTTGCTGCTTATATTTCCAGATTTTTTTCCAGGTAAATGGAATTTTATTGTTTTTACAGATTGTTTTAATAGTAAAACATGATAAAATCAGGTCATGCTTTTATGTAGTGAATAATGAATATGGGAATAAAAGCTTTTATTAAATAGCCTTCTCACATGATGAACAGTGACTATGCAATACGATGCTGAACGATTGTCTGTAAACCAAAAAACCTTGTTGGGTACTTTGCCTGAGATAGTACTACTGGTTCATACAAATGGTATCATTGAGTACATGAATCCATATGCTGCTCAATTTTTTTCTGAGCAAGGTAAAGATATAGACAAAGAACAGCTACAAGAACAACTTGATGATATCCTGAGCATAATTCTTGAGAAAAAAAAGAAAAACGCAGTTGTACACTGCAATATAAATCAACACTCTTTTGAATGTTATCTTGCCCCATTCACTGGCTATAACGGAGACAGTTTACATTGGTTGGTATTAAAACACTGCTTTTTAAAAAAGCCCGTTCACAAAGATCCAGTTGTGACACGCAAAACAAGTTATGATGCGATTGTGGGCTCCAGCGCAATAATGCAAGATCTCAAAGAGTTAGTTCAGAGAGTCGGAAAAACGGATGCCCCTACCTTAATTACTGGTGAATCTGGTACTGGAAAAGAATTAATTGCAAACTTGCTATACTCATGCAGTGGACGATCTGACCAGCCCTTTTTGACCATAAACTGTAATGCACTTAACGACTCAATATTGGAAAGTGAATTGTTCGGGTATGAGAAGGGGGCATTTTCAGGTGCTTATACACAAAAAAAAGGGAAGTTTGAGTCCGTTGATGGAGGGACTATATTTCTGGACGAGATCGGTGATATCTCAACAAAAATGCAAGCTGTACTTTTGCGGGTTATACAGTACGGTGAAATCATAAGAGTTGGTAGCAACACACCGATAAAAGTAGATGTAAGGATTATTGCAGCAACCAACAAGGATTTATCTATTGAAGTTCACAAAGGCAGATTCAGGCTAGACCTGTTTTATCGACTTAACATTATTAACATAAAAACGCCTCCTCTCCGGAAAAGAGGACATGATATCATTGAACTAGCGGATTATTTTATAAAAAAATATAACACTATTTTTGAAAGAAATATTTCTTATGATACCAAACAGATAGAAAATAAGCTTATGGGCTATAACTGGCCTGGTAACGTAAGAGAATTGGAGAATGTTATACAGCGAGCAATTTTGATAAACAGTTCAGGCGTACTGGATAACAACTCAATAATCTTTGACATGCAGGTCGGCCACAATGAGACTACTGAATCACTAGTCTCTTATCTGAGAAGATTCAAGGATGCACCGTTAAGAGGTATTGTCGAACAGATTGAAAAGGAAGTTATCATTGACAAGCTTAGAAAAAACAACGGTAACGTTGCCAATGCAGCAGATGAGCTTGACATTAGCAAAGCTGCTTTATACGAGAAGATGAAACGCCACTCTATCTCGGCAAAAAATCTTCGTTGGACTGGTTAAGATCAAAGCAGATTCTTTGTCGTTAAAATATGAAAAATTAATAGCCAGAATTGACACCGCTTTTATTACAAATAAAGTTTCAGTTCATGAAGTAAAAGAAAGATTGCGAGGATAACTTTTTTTTTTATTCATCGTATTCTTACCAGTAATGTTGCCAGACAGAAGTTTTTCCAGTCTTTTTCCTTCCAAGTTAATTTGGTTGTAATTATTAAGGTTGATTACCCATACAAAAGCTATTTGTTTAGTAATACAGGCAAGGGAGTCAGTATGTCTAGCTGGATTCCACAAGAAGTCCCCTGTGTACACAGTTGTGACCTGTTTCTGTTATACCTCCGCGTTTAGTTAGAGATTGCTGCCAAATGGTTTTCAAACAACTAAATACGAGAATAGACTGCAGTAGAAGTATGTTATTCGTGCCGAAATTACTTGAAGGTAGCCGCTCAACATCCATATCAGATTTCAATTCACTGTGGGGTTGTTCACTAGTACTGTGACTTTAATAGCCTGAAGATTTTCAGCATCCTCACACAGAATAGGTCAATAATTTTGAAACCGAGTTCTTTAATAAGCCCTTTTCCACGCTCCAAAAACTTAACTGTTTCAACCTGACAATGTTGTTTGGCTGGTTGAAGTTCATAATCAGGTATAAAACCTTCCTTGACAAGGTAACCAAACAGCAGGGAGTAACCATCATAATCTTTATATTTGCGAGACATATTTTTCTTTTTGGGAAAAAATTATCCAGGGGAGATATGTCGCAATTTCATGGACTAGCTAGCGAGCTGTGTCTCCACACTGCTAAATGTTTGATTGCCTGGCAATTCAAGATTTACTTGCCGAATACTGATATCAAATAATCCTGCACCTTCAGCAAGTTGCGGCCTTAAACTTTCAACAGATGGTACAGCCAGTTAATGTTTGATGAATCTGTATAAAACTCATTATTACTGTAAATTGGTCGTCCTTTGCCTGTTGGGCTTGTATTCAATACTTTATTGAGTCCGTCTTATCAAGCAATGTACCAACGAGAACTCTGCTGCCGATGCTGCTGATTTTTTTCGGAGTTTTGTTCTATTTTGAATTTTATAGATAATCTTTTGCGTGAGGCTATGTAGTTGTGGAGAACAAATTATATGCCTAAATTTAAAAGGTTACTTTGTATTTGGTTATTTTCTCCTATAGGCGCCATGGATTCGGGAAAAATAAAAAGAAATCTTTTTGGTTAAAAGAATACAATATGATCGGCAAAAAGACGTTGATAAGCAGACTGATTTTTAATTATAATCAACCTTGTAATCGAATCATTTAGGGTTTCGACTCTATAATAGGAGGATCTCTTGGAAACGAAGATTGGTTTGCAAAAAATAGTATTAGTTGCTTCACCGGGAGGGCATTTTGTTCAGTTGAGTTTGTTAGCAGAAGAGTTACCTGAGGAGTGTCTTGTGGTTGTTGGTACCTATGCGGTTAAACCAAAGTTTATGCCTGGTTCATGTTATGAGCAGGTGCCTGATTTTAACAGAAATAGTTTTTATAAAGCGTTTGAGGGTTTTTGGAAAAGTCTGAGAATTATAAAAAAACACAAACCTCAACTTGTTGTTACTACTGGGGCTGCTCCAGGGCTAATGATGCTGTTTGTCTCAAAAATGTTGGGTGTTCAGGCTGTTTGGATTGATAGTCTGGCAAATTCAAATAAATTGTCCTTGTCAGGTGCAATTGCCAAAAAAATCGGTGGAATTGTCTTGTCTCAATGGGAAACTGTGGCCTCTGATTCGGAGGTGTTATATAGGGGGCGAGTGATATGATATTTGTCACTGTTGGTACACAGTTGCCCTTTGATAGGTTCATTCAGATGGTTGATACATTGGCAGTTGATACAGAAGAGGAGATTATAGCCCAGATAGGTCAGGCTGAATATTCTCCATCCAATCTTGAATGGAAGAAGTTTTATAGCCCAGATGAAATGGATGATATCTTTAAAAGAGCCAGAATTGTTGTTTCACATGCCGGTATGGGATCGATTATTAATTGTATTCGTAATAAAAAACCAATAATTATTTTTCCACGGCTAAGTGCTTTTGGAGAGCATAGAAACGATCATCAGCTTGATACAGTTAGATCTTTTGCTAATGTGAAAGGTGTTTATCCTGTCCATGATCATGACGAGCTGAAACAGCTTTTGTTGGCAAAAAAAACGTTGGAATCTTCTGAAGGACTGGAGTCCCCTGAAAGGCAACAGCTTTGTGATTATATTTTGTCTCTTTTAAATTGATAGTATTATGAAAAAGCTAAAAAACTTTATACATATTACGGTTAGACACAAAATTCTTGGTCTACGCATTTACATTCTGAACCGATTTTATGGAATGCAGATTCATCCGAGGGCGAGGATTTCATTGAAATCCAAACTTGATAAAAGAAACGGAAAGGGAATGATTATTGGTGAAGGAGCTTATATTGCATTCGGGGCTACTTTGTTGGCCCATGATATGTGCAGAAAAATAGCCGATTCACCCGTAGTAATTGGAAAAAACTGTCATATCGGTTGCAACAGTATTATATTACCTGGGGTCAAGGTTGGCAGGTCGTCAATTGTTGCTGCCGGAGCAGTAGTAACAAAAGATGTCCCGCCTCATTCTATTGTTGCAGGAAACCCTGCAAGGGTAATCAAGTCAGGGATAAAGCTTGGTCATCTTGGAATACTAGAGGAATAATTCCGGTTGCTAAGTGACGAAAACACGTTGTTTTTTTTGTATAGTTTGTTCTTGTTACATAAAAAAAGGCAGGAGAGAATGCCATTCCTTTCCTGCCACATATCCTCATAAAGAGAAAAATTTAGTTTCTTCTTCTTGTCACACCAGCAAGGCCAGTAATACCTGCACCCAATAATAACATTGTTCCTGGTTCAGGAGCTGGAGAGGGATTTTGTGTCGGTTTTCTCAAAAGCTTTATCGTACCGGCAATATACTGTTGGTTGCAACAAGGTGGAAGTTTGCTAAAAGGACCCTCAAGGTCAATATTACTGAAAGAGATCTCAAGCAAACCATCGTTTTCGAAAGCAAACTGGACTGGTTGGTTCCAGCTAACTTCCCATCCTTGCCAGAAACCACCTCCTCTGCTTGTTCCTACGGACTCACCAAGAACATTTACAGTAGACATGCCTGGTGTAGCAAAATCTATTGCTATTTCCAAGCTCTGAGGTACTAGATCATCTGGGTCTACTTGGTACTCGTTGGTTCCCAATGTGCCGAAATAAAAAACATAAGAATCATTTACGTCATTCAATTCAAAGGTTTCGCCACTAAGATTTTGCAGATTAGCTACTACTTCAAGTCCAGCATTAGTCAGGGCACTTCCTGTTATTTCAGAGTTTGCTCCAAACTCAAACATATATGCATTAGCGGTACCTGCCATGGTTAAGGCTAATGCTGCTGTGAGTACTACTTTCTTCATTTTACCTACCTCATTTTTTATTGAATTTACGGTTTAAATAACAGCCTAACAACATTTCAGCAAAATACGTGCCGTTTTTTTTTGTTATTGAGTTTTTTTGTTGTCTATTAACATCGGTAATACTATTTGTGCAATGATATAGAGTGTTACAAAGAAATTGCTGTAAAAGTCTACTGTGGCATTTCAATTTTTTATTATTGAATGAAGTGTTGGATTAAAGAGAATTTCTTGAATCCAAGAAAAAAAAACATATTTGTGGAAAATTGTTTCTGGTTTGTGTGGTGCAGCCAGCAACCCCAGTTTAAGAGGTGTGAGTGTCGCCCCAACGATAGGGCTAATCCGAAGTGTAGATAAGCGGAGACTTTGAGGGAATTGTTGGTAGTAGTGGGTCTGAAGGAAGTGATAGAAAATTGGTGGTATCAGCGTGATCGAACCCGGTTTGGCCGCACAGAATGATAGTCGTGCACAGGGTGGCTGGGAGCCGAGCAAAATCATTTTGCAGCAAGGGAGGGTGATAAATTTACTTCTGGCTAATATTTATCTGGACGAGTTTGACCTGTTCAGAATGAAGGCAAATCGTTGTATCGTGGATATGTTGATCTTGAATGAAGGCAAATCGTTGTATCGTGGATATGTTGATCTTGTGTCAATCAAAGTCAGCAGTGGGAAATACGCTCAATAAGTAAGCAAACTAGACATAATGTTTGTAGTCAGTATAAGTGAACAGAAAGCCTGCCATCCTTGCCAGGGTGATTTAAAATGTAAGTAAGAAACAAAACGTTCCAGAGCCAAAATCAAGGTGGGTGTCATGAAAAAGCATACTAAAAAATGCATAGGAATGGATACTTATAAAAACACAATCATCATAGCGATAGCAGACCAGGAACGCGATGGTGAGATTCGAAACTACGGCACAATCCCTACTCACCAAGAAGCTATAGACAGATTTATCCGTAAACAGACTTCAAAAAACATTTAACTTTGCTGTGTCCATGAAGCAGGATTCACAAGTCTTGGGCTGTGTAAATATCTTTGTGGTAACGGAATTGATTATATCGTGTTGGTTCTTTCCTTAATTCCAACGAAAGAGGGAGACAGAATTAAAACAGATACCCGTGATGCCTGTAATCTTGCCAGGTTGCACCTTGCGGACGAATTGAAGTCAGCCTTATTTTACTATCAGAAATCACAATGGAACATCCAGCGTAACAAATAGCGTTTGTGGGATAGTATCGAAGCGATTAATGAAACAATTAACCTTATAAAATGTTTGGATAAAGAAATCAGCAACCCTACCAAGGAATGAGAGTGATCGCCTCTTGTACATGCAAATCAGGCAATGAGAGGGATTGCCGAATCAACCGTGGTAACAAAAGTAATATTCAGCTCGCCCTGGACGGCCTCCATATACCCTGTACCGGGAAGCTGCACCCAAAAAAACAGATGAGTGAAGTTAAGTGAAATTAGCCTTTGGAATAACTTTACTCAGATCTATTATCGACAGATGTTAAGTCAGAGAAAGATTGTTTTGAGAGGATACTGATGGAAACAATTAGATATACTGCATCATATCTTCTACCTGGAATCAGCAAACAGCGGAGCACAAAAGTAACATTCCTGTCGGAATTGGGCTCGGAAGGAGTATCTGAAATATGCCAAAAGTTAATTAGATTCTCCTCAAAAACAAATAACCACTTGATAATAATAGAATAATTGTCAAGAATATGTTTTAATGTGCAAGTAAAAATGACAAAATCCCAC
>PDWI01009752.1_pt1 | contig 10932 bp, 10 predicted proteins | sample 1430891 | NCBI WGS metagenome assembly PDWI01 (sample SAMN01162508, study PRJNA174530) | Oral metagenome, whole genome shotgun sequencing project. | biome: Marine environment; feature: Marine mammal; material: Swab sample of the gingival sulcus; isolation source: swab sample of gingival sulcus... | reverse complement strand
ATATAGCGACAGTATTCCTGTGTATTATTATGCTTTATCGCCAAATTCACCAAGCTATTTTTTAAAAACATCTATTCACAATCACATCATAGACGCTTATTTGTATTCAAATCGGGATATTAATGATGATTTTACTTTGTCCTCCGGTGTGAGGAGTAATTTGCCGGTAGAAAGTCAAAAGTATTATTTCAGCTACCAGCTGGGATTAAAGTATCGTTTGGGTAACAGACAATCATTTTTGCTAAGTAGCGGAAAATACCACAATTATTCAATGCCCAATTATTATTCAAAGTCATACCACTTGCTTTCCGCTTATCAAATAGCCTTAGATTACGACTATAGTTTGGAAAATACACTGCTAAAATTAGCAGGCTATTTTAAACATGAGACAGGTAAACAGCCTATTAGTACTTTTTTTGAAAGTGAAAAAATCAATACGTTTGGGGTTGAATTGTACGTAGAACATTATTTTTACAAATACTTTAAAGTGGCTTTATCGAACTCCTTCATCGACCAAAAGATGACCATATACGGTAAAAAATACAGAGGTGCAAGAGATTTTAACTATTTCCTAAAAACATCCATTCAATACAATAACCCCAAGCTTTTTTCATTGGCGTTGACCTATACAAGTCGTCCCGGCATTTCTTACAATGAAATAGTAAATTCAGTATTTGATAGTCAAACTAACTTTTACAAACCTATTTTTTCTAATGATTTGTACAGTTCTCAATTCAAGAATTATAACCGCATTGACATCAGTTTAAGTAAGTATATGAGATTCGGGGAAAGTGCTTTGATTGCCTTTGTTTCGATAAACAATTTTTTTGACTTTAAAAATGAAAGAACCGCCTTGTACAACACCGACTATTCCACCAAATATTTTGATTTTTACCAACTTAGGACTGTTTATTTTGGTATGGTTTTTAGTGTTTGATTTGAACTTCAAGAAAATAAAAAAGTAATTGAGGAAAAAGACAAAATGATACTTGATTTGGCTAAAACATTAAAATAAACCTTTGAATAACCCAAAATATGAGGCGAGTTTGAGGCTAGAGAAAATTTTACCCCACAGCAACCTTGTGGTTGTGAGGACTTAAAATTTTTGACAACGAAAAATTGTGAAGCAATCATGAACACCTTAATCGAAAAATTATAAATTTCGTGAGCTAAATCATCCATAATTTGGGTTCTTTTAATACTTATTCAAAGGTTTCTAAAAAGCACCGATAAATCAACAGAGGATATTCAAAAACTGACAAAGCTGTCAAGAGAAGAAATTGAGAAATTGTGGCAAATTAATTTTTCTTTACTCCACTTTCTCTATAACTTTTCTGAAAAGTTAAAAACAGCAAATAAAGCAAAACCAGAATGCTCAAAACAGCAGAAGGTATAACAGCACTATCATTGAACAATGAAATAGCAGTAACTACCGAAAATCCTGAACTCTTTATTGTTAGTAAAAGGTTTAGACTTACTCTATTTTGAAGACTCACTCCCATTTTTTTTATCAAAATATCAAATAACTGCCCTAAAACAAAAATAGCTATGAAAAAAATAAAAGCAATATTCAAAATAAGTTTGAAATCATTTAGCAAAATATCCCTATTAATACCTACTGCAGTAAAAATAATTATAGCAAAACCCCAATTCACAACATTTCCTCTTACTGTTTCTGTAAATTTTCTAAGAGGTTTTATCAAAAGTACTCTAGATAATAACAAGGGTAAAACCACTATTTCGTGCATACCTATAAACAAGTTTAAGAAACTCAAGCCTTCCTTTCCTGTGAATAGCTTTATTATAATCGGAGCCATAATAACCGAACCCAAAAATCCTCCCAAAGTACCAAGTATAGACTTTTTTAGATTACCACCCAAAATATAAGAAAATGGAATTATAGCTACTCCTGGAGGTGTGGCAGCAATAACAACAAAACCGTAAAAGATACTATCTTCAGGAGACAAAAAATAAGCAACAGGCAACAATATAAGCGAAAAAACCACATAATTCAAGAAAAAACCAAGCAGTAAATCCTTGAAAGTTTCCCGTTTTAAAGAGAATTCGGAAGTAGCAATTCCTGTCGTTGAAAAGCTTAAAACCATTGCCAGAATATAAAAAGTCAAATGTTTTATACTGTGTGCCCAATCCCCTACAGTAAGCCCCAATATTATACTCAATACCAAAATTGTATTCCTGCTCTTTATCATATTAATCAAAGTAATCATAATATATATTAGATTTTAACATCCCATTATCTGCAAAACTCAAATTATTTATTTTATACCCCTCTTAATTTGTATTCAAAATGATGCGTTTGTATGTGCCAAAAGTAGTAATAACTAAAAAATATTTACCTGATATAAATCAAAAAGTAAAAAATATTTTTAGAGTTTTCATAAACTCCTGTATAACATTATTAAAAGCAAATATAACAATTGGATTTAAATTTCATATTCATATTAAAATAGCAATCGGCATTATCAATTGCGTATAAAATAATATTTATATCTTTGGGCATTGATTGAGTTTAATTGCAATGCGTTCAAAATTTTCGTATCTTGTGGCTAATATCTTTTGTAATCGTCAAGTATTGGAATTAAGTTATTTAAAAATAGAAAATATGAAAATAATTTTACAAAGTGTCTTTTTGGTTTTTATCCTTAATTATTCTTTTGGACAGAGCATATCTGTGATGGGTAATAGCAAAACACATAGAATCGTAAATAGATTAAAAATAAAATATGGCGGTGAATTTGATTTACATACATCAATAAAACCGTACAATTTAAATAACATTTTCTACAATTTAAAAAATATAGTAAATAGTGATGAAGAAATATCCGTGAGAAAAAATGAGGCCATAAATTATATAGTTAGTGATAATATTGACCTTATTAATTACATTTCTAAGAATAAAGATTTATCTCCATTGTCTTCAAGGATAGAAAAAAAAGAAAAGGGAATATTGAAATACTTCTATAAGACATCTTCTTCATTTTTGACCTTTTCAAACGATGATTTTTTTATTAAAATAGATCCGGTTCTTTGTCTTAATTTTGGTAAAGATTTAGAGAACAAGGGGAATTTGTTCGAAAATACAAGAGGATTTAAAATATCCGGGTTATTGAATGACAAAGTATATTTTTATACATCTTTGTTTGAAACACAGAAGTCTTTTCTTACTCATGTGGTCAGAAGAATTAGCAGAGATAAGGCAATTCCAGGACAAGGATTTTACAAAACTTTTAACAGTAGTGTACTAGACGGATTGAAAGGTTACGATTTTCTAAATGCACAGGCATACGTTGGTTTTAATCTTACTAAGAGTATAAGCGCTCAGTTTGGACATGGTAAGTTTTTCTTGGGTAATGGCGTGAGGTCACTATTTTTATCGGATTATGGTCACAATTATTTTTATTTGAACTTTGATACAAAAATATGGAAATTTCACTACAAAAACATATTTGCAGAATTGGCTGCTAACGGACATTTAGACCAGGCAGGAGATAAAATTATTCCAAAGAAGTATATGGCTGTACATTACTTAAGTTTTGATGTTTTCAAAAACTTTCAAGTTGGGCTTTTTGAGACTGTAATTCTGAGTAGAGATAATGGCTTTGAATTGCAATATCTAAATCCTGTTATATTGTACAGAACAGTTGAGCATTTTGTAGGTAGTCCGGACAATGTTTTAGTAGGATTAGACTTAAAATATGATTTTTTAAATAAATTTTCAATATACGGTCAAATACTACTTGATGAATTTAATTTCAAAATATTGAAAGAAGACGCCACTTGGTGGGCAAATAAATATGGTTTGCAATTGGGATTGAAATATATTGATGTATTTGGTATAGAGGATTTGGACTTCAATTATGAATATAACATCGTACGCCCTTACACCTACTCTCATAGAGAGAAACTTACAACTTATAGCCATTTCAATCAACCTTTGGCGCATCCTTTAGGTGCTAACTTTAGAGAAAATATATTCGTTTTGAATTATTCTCCGTCTGTTAGATTTAATGTTGAAGCCAAGGCTTTGTATGCTATGCAAGGCGAAGATTTCGATGAATATAGCCAAGGAGGAAATATTTTGCGCTCCTATAATTTGAGACCCGTTGACAGTGACGGGAAAAGGCGAGATTATGGATATAAGATAGGAAACGGATTAAAAAGAAGTATTTCTCAACTTTCTTTGAAGATGTCCTATATGTTTCTACATAATTACAATTTAGATTTTATGGCTGTTTATCGCAATGAGGTAAGTGAGAATAAAGATTTGAATCTGAAAGAATTTTATTTTGGAGGAGGTGTTAGCATTAATTTTGACTATAAAAACCTAGATTATTAAAGTATTTGATCCCTTACAAAAAAAAGAAAGATGACAAATTCTAACGTATCAAACGAGGAAAAACAAATATTTGGGCACAAGGTCGGATTATTTGTTTTATTTTTTACGGAAATGTGGGAGCGCTTTTCTTACTACGGTATGAGAGCCATATTAATTTTATTTTTGATAGCAAAGATAGACGATGGTGGTTGGCAATGGACGCGCTCGGAGGCTTACGCACTTTACGGTTGGTATGTTATGCTCGTTTATTTTATGCCTCTACTCGGGGGATGGCTTGCCGATAACAAGTGGGGACATGTAAAAACGGTACTAATAGGAGCGTCTGTAATAACTTTGGGGCATGCTTCCCTTGGTATATCCGATATAAAAGCGAGTTTTGACTTGAGTTTCATCTTTTATATAGGACTTCTCCTGATAATTTTGGGTACAGGTTTATTCAAACCCAATATGTCGTCTATTGTAGGAAAAATGTATCCACCTCAAAGTAAAAAGAAGGATGGAGCCTACACCATTTTTTATATGGGTGTTAATTCCGGTGCTTTTATCGGTACACTACTTGTAGGGTGGATTGGAGAAACATTCAGTTGGAGCTATGGTTTTGGATTGGCAGGAGTGTTTATGTTGTTTGGGTTGTTACAGTTCTATTTTGCTCGTGAGGTATTCGGCAAAGAAGCAAATCAACCAAAATTAAAAACTGTGGAAAAAAATATTGATGAAAACATAAGCGTAGTTCCGTTTACAGGAGTTGATAAAATAATGATAGCTTTTGGTGGTATATTAGGAATTTCTTGGGTTGTAGATGGACTGTATTCTGTTGTTACACGAGGAAAACACTTTCTAACACAAGGGTTATTCGATATAAACATGTCGGGCACACAAGTTTCTATGGATATGTCCACTCTATTTTTTCTACTATCAATTGTCTTATTTATAATTTTGGGGATTGCGAGATTGCAAAGATTCAAGCCGGTGGAGCGGGACAGACTAAAAGTTGTTTTTATAATAGCTTTCTTTGTGATATTTTTTTGGGCAAGTTTTGAGCAGGCGGGCACTACTATGAATATTTTTGCAAGAGATTACACCAATCGTATTTTGACTGCAGAGTGGGCTGTGTTTTACAAAGTAGTTGATGTAATTTTATCATTGACCCCCATGTTTGTTCTTACTTTTGTAATTTTCAAATTGGCATCAGCCATAATAAAGAAATATCCGTTAACTATATTATTTACTTCAATAAGCTTTGTAATCATTTGGGGACTGGTAATTTTTAGAGTATATGACAAAGTTGTAGCTGATTCTCCATTGATAGATACTTCGTGGTTTCAAATATTGAATCCTGTGTTTATAATCTCATTGGCACCGCTTTATTCCAAGTTTTGGGAGAAATATAATTTCTCTGGACCACAAAAGTTTTTTGGAGGACTTACTTTGTTGGGAATTGGATTTGGCATGTTGGCAATTGGAGCATCAACCATACCGCCGGGCGCAAAGACAGCATCGGTTAGTATGATTTGGCTGTTATTAGCTTATTTGCTACACACTATGGGTGAATTGGCGATATCTCCGGTAGGATTGTCTTATGTTAGCAAGCTGGCACCAGCTAGAATGTTGGGATTTTTGTTCGGAATATGGTATGTATTTACCGGATTGGCAGGCAAATTAGCATCTATGATGGCGGAGTATTCCGATTCCATAGCCTCTAAAGTTGGTTTTTCTGGTTTTTTCTTGATTTTTACGATAATACCTATTGTAGCCGGAGTAGTGATGTTGCTTCTAAATAAACCGATAAAAAGAATGATGCATGGTATTGATAAGTGATAATACCAATTATAATAGGTAGCAATATTTGAATTTTTGTAAGTTTTATTATATTTGTGGTTGAATAAGTTGGAAGTGAGGAGTTGGAAGCGAAATGAGGTGTTGGGCATTAGGTTGTTTCAAGGGAAGAATGAGCTAATGAGTTAATGTGTACAATGAAGCTAATGTTTCAAGGTTTTTGTTAATGAAGAATGAAGAATTAGAGGCGTGCAATGGTACGCCTACCTTAGTGAACCTTAATTTCTTAATGGTTTAAAAAATACGTGAGAGGGTGAACACGAGAGAGCTCATTAACAATTGACCGTTGACCATTAACCATTGACAATTAATTTAACTCTTTGCGAACTTTGCGGTTAAACCGAGCGAGAGGGCAGTGCTTCCGTCTTCTGTCTTAGATTTTTCGACTTAAAACTTTTTAACTTTTAATTCAAAAAAGCAAAAGGCTCGTACGTTTGCGAAAAAATAAATCGATGAAAAAAATATTACTTCTGGCAACTTCGGTGTTAATTTTGTTTACCGGGTGTAGTTTTGATGAGTGTTCGTCAAAGAAAATGTTTTTAAAATCCTTTGACAAATTTGTCGAAAACGTCAAGGACGATTATTCCGATTTTACTAAAGAGGATTGGGAAATTAAAGATGAAAAGTTTAAGAAATTTTCTGAAGAGTGTTACAAAAAATTTGAATCAAAACTGACAGGAGAAGAAAGGGAGCAATTTTTTAAGAATACCCTAGAATATACCTTATATAGGGTGAAGTTTGAGATTCCGATAAATTTAAGTGATTTGAATATTAATGAGATTTCCAAAAGTCTTAATTTAATAGGAGATAAAGCGCAAGATTTTTCTGAATTTCTTGAAAAGTTGGAAAAAGATGAAGATTTTAAAAAATCACTAAAGAATTTTCAAAAGGGTTTGGAGAGTCTTGGAAAAGGAATGGAGAGTCTCGGAAAGGGATTTGAAAAATATATGGAAGACCTTGAAAAAGCCTTTGATAACATTGATAAAGAGAAAGGTAACTGATGTATAACATAATATTGGCATTTATCACTTCTTTTTTGCTTACCTACAAGGTGATACCTTCTATTATAAATATTGCAAAAAAGAAAAAGTTGTACGATGTGCCTGATCACAGGACTTCTCATACAGAGGTGACCCCAAGACTTGGAGGAATAGGTATATTTGCAGGATTATTATTCTCTATTATACTTTGGGCACCTTTTACCTACTTAGGAGATTTGCAATATATATTGTCAGCCTTTATTATTATATTTTTGATAGGAGCGAAAGACGATATAGAGCCTATATCTCCACTTACAAAGTTTGGAGCCGAGTTTTTTGCGACGATGATACTAGTATTCAAGGCAGATGTCAGGATAACCGGTTTTTATGGCATTTTTGGAATAAATGAAATTCCATACGTTTGGAGTGTTTTATTCTCAATGTTTGTGATTGTTGCAATAATTAACGCTTTTAATCTGATAGATGGCGTAAATGGATTATCAGGAACCATTTCTGTTTTAGTTTCTGTTGTATTAGGATTTTGGTTTTATAAAATAGATAGGCTTGAGCTTTCTATAATCGCTTTTTCGATGGCAGGAGCATCAATAGCATTTTTAAAATACAATTACACTCCAGCTAAAATATTTATGGGCGATACAGGCTCTTTGTTGCTGGGAATTGTATCTGCTATTCTTGCAATAAAATTTATAGAAATAAATAGTGATTTGAAGGATAGTAGATTTCATATTCAATCAGGACCGTTATTTGCTGTTTCTGTACTTATAATCCCTATATTTGACACCTTGCGGGTGATGACTCTCCGTATCATAAAAAAACAATCTCCCTTTCATCCGGATAGACAGCACCTACACCACATGCTTTTAGATGTTGGACTTAGCCATATGCAAGTTACATTTACTTTGGTGACGATGAATGTTATATTTGTAGCTCTAGTTTTTTTATTGCAGGAAATAGATATAAACATACTTTTTGTTATTCTAGCTATATTGGCACTATCTCTAGCAGGGATACTGTCTTTCTACAAAAATAAAAAACAACGCAATTGATAAAGTTATTATTTGTATTTATGGGAGGTGGACTGGGAAGTATCTTAAGATACTCAGTATCTAGGCTTTCTTTGATTTTAAACCTGAGTTTTCCCCTTGGTACTCTTGTGGCAAATATAGTTAGTAGCTTTGTTTTAGGGCTTTTGGTAGGATATAATATCAATAACAATATGTCCGAAAATTATCGCTTGTTTTTTATGGTTGGGCTATGTGGCGGATTTTCTACATTTTCTACTTTTAGTTACGAATCGTTTGATATGTTGAAAAATGGGTATTATTTATTATCGCTTATATATGTTGTAGTGAGCTTTATTTTAGGACTTTTAAGTATTGCTATTGGTATAAAAGTTATGCAGTAATTTTTATTGTATATAAGCTTTTATACCACTCACTTACTTATAAAAGTCTTATTTGTGCGTACATAGTAATAACATGAATAACCCAAAATATGAGGCTAGTTCGAGACAAGAAAAAATTTCATGCGATTTGCACTTACGAATGTTGCATTGGATATGGTAAGTAAAATGAGGCAAGTCGAGGCATAAAATGCAGACATAGCCGTAAAACTATGGCAAGGCTTTAAACGAAGATATAACTTATTTCCCTCCATTTATATGTGACAATTTATAGTTCAAATGGTATAGACCCAGAGCAACCTTATGGTCGTGAAAATTTAAAATTTTTAATAACGAAGAATTAGTAAAGCAACCACGAACACCTTAACTGCAAGATTGTAAACATCGTGAGCTGAATCGTCTATAATTTGGGATGTTTTTTTGTTCTTTTCAAAGGTTTCTATAAAAAAATAAGGGCTAAATTTTCAGCCCTTATTCTTTCAACTATTTAATATTTTCAACAAACTACTTAAACGACTTCCCCGCTCTTGGCTTGGCAGAGTAGTTAACTTTTAATTGATTACTCTTTCTCAATTGCTCCTTAACATCAGAAACAATACCCATTGTCATTCCCTTATCAATTTTGAGCGAAGAAATTATCATATTTCTCTGCTTTTCCGGAACTTTAGCTTTATGTTTTTCCAAAAACAAAGGTATATTGGAAACATCTGAAAACTTATCTCCCAACTGAATCTGAGGGCTCGTACCCCTTACAGCTTGGTATTGAAGCATGGGCTTTCCGATAAATATAAAATTCACCAAAGATTTTTTTTCCAATTTTGTCAATTCCGTAGCTTCGGGAATAGTAACATTTACTTTTAGAGAGCTATTTCTCATCACAGTAACTGTCATAAAGAAAAACAAAAGCATAAAAATAATATCGGGCAATGATGCTGTTGATATTGCTGGAGAAGATTCCCCTCTTTTCTTTTTAAATTTTGACATAATCTTAAATTTTTATTTTTCTTCACCAAAATTAGAAGATTCTGCTTCTGATAGCTTCATAGGAATCATTTTCACTAGTTCTTTTCTCTTTGCTTCAGGTAAATCATCCAAATGCTTGCTGTATTTCCTCATTGCCAGCTCATCTCTTAGCTCGGTATAAGCAGCCTTCAATTCATTATATACTGCGATATATTTTTCGTAGTGCGTACCCCTGTCATTTTTCAACGATATGATAGCTTTGCTTGGTGCTTCTGCCATGTTCTCAAGCTTATTAGGATTGCTAATGAATTCTTTTGCTTTTGTTCTAAGCATATTTATATCCATAGGCTCTCCACGTACCAAAAGCTCATCATAGTGGTTCACAAGTACAGAAAATACATTTCGCTTCTTCAATTTTACAGATTCCGGTTTCTCATCGGACCATGGCGGCAACTTTACAAGCACACCTTTATCCTGATCCATAGTAGTTGTAACAAGGAAGAATATCAAGAGCAAAAAAGCGATATCTGCCATTGACCCTGCATTAACCTCATTACTAGCCCTGTCTTTTGCGCTCTTTCTTGCCATAATATCCTATTTAAAGAAACTTAAAAACTCACTAATTATCAATGCTACTATAGACAAACCAAAAAGACTAAGCATTGTCTTCAATCCTGCTGATATATGTTTTGTTATATCTGCATTTATATGGTAATTAGGGTCGTTCAATAACTCAAACAATCTTCCTGAGTTTTCAACCTGCGCTGAATTGTAAAATACAAAATACAATACAACAATTACGGCAAAACTAGCAAGAAACTTAATAGAACTTTTGAAGTTTGTAAATAGGCCCAGAATACCAAACAATACCCAAAATAAAGCGGCAATAACAACCATAACCATACCTGCCTTCAAAGGAAAATTGAAGAATTCTATCTCCTTTTTGTGCTGGATAAGGTCAGTATTGGAGTCAAACCCCATAGCACTGAAGCCGCTGTTTACATTTATGAAAAATATAGCCAGTATCAGTATGGATACTCCCATTACCAAGTATGCACCATATTTTCTTAAAAAATTATATAAATAAGTCATAATCTCTATTTTTTGTAGATTACTTAATAACTTCCTTTTCTATCAACATGTCAAGGAATGAAATGGAAGCTTCCTCCATACCTATGACTATACTGTCTATTTTAGACACTATATAATTGTAAAATATTTGAAGAATAATCGCAGCTATCAAACCGAAAACTGTTGTCAACAATGCGATTTTAATACCTCCTGCAACAACTGTAGGAGCAATATCTCCAACTTGCTCAATCATATCAAAAGCGGTAATCATACCGATAACAGTACCAAGGAATCCCAACATC
>PDWI01009751.1_pt1 | contig 10933 bp, 6 predicted proteins | sample 1430891 | NCBI WGS metagenome assembly PDWI01 (sample SAMN01162508, study PRJNA174530) | Oral metagenome, whole genome shotgun sequencing project. | biome: Marine environment; feature: Marine mammal; material: Swab sample of the gingival sulcus; isolation source: swab sample of gingival sulcus... | reverse complement strand
TCACATGCTGTGTAATAAGATGCAACCATTTCTTTGCCGTCAATCATATATTCTATAACTCTTAAACAGCCTGTATTTATAAGCATTGCGTGATCTAGTTTGTCTCCTTTTCTGGCAACTATTTCATTAGCTGCAAATTTTTTCTTTTTTATTGCAGCTTGTTTTAGTTTTTCCTTGCTTGTTTCAGAAATGTTTTCAAATATTTTGAATTTACTTAAGTTTATGTTTTTTTCTTTTGTAGCCATTATTTACTCTCCTTATATTTTATCTTTGCACTCGCCCTGAACCATCTCCCATTGCAAGTGTAAGAACTTCATCATATGAAACTTGGTTAAAGTCTCCGTTTATGGAATGCTTTAAGCATGATGCTGCTGATGCAAATTCTATTTGCTCCTGTGGTGAAAAGCCTTCAAGCTCTGCACAAATTAATGCTGCGGCAAAGCTGTCTCCTCCACCAAGTCTATCGATTACTTGCATGTTATATTTTTTACTGAAATATGTTTCGCCGTTTTCGTAGAGCATAGCAGACCAATTATTTTCGCTTGCTGAAATTGATTCTCTCAAAGTGATTCCAACTTTTTTAAAATCGAATTTTTTGCATAAGCTTTCTGCCACTTCTTTATAAGCTTGCTTGTTTAGCTTGCCGTGTTGTACATCACTGTTTTTTGATTTTATTCCAAAAACTTTTTCAGCATCTTCTTCATTTGAAATACATATGTCTACGTATTTGCAAAGTTCTGTCATGGCTTTTTTTGCTTCTGCAGGTGACCATAATTTTTTGCGATAATTTAAATCACATGAAACTGTCAGTCCCATTTTTTTAGCTGCCTTACATGCATCAAGACAAAGTTTTTTTGCATTTTTGCTTATTGCAGGTGTAATGCCTGTAAAGTGAAAAAAGTGAGCATTTGCAAATATTTTTTCCCAATCAAAGTCTTTAGCCTTTGCTTCGGCTATAGCTGAATTTGCTCGGTCGTAGATAACCTTTGAGGGCCTTTGTGCGGCTCCTTTTTCTAAAAAGTAAATGCCGACTCTGTCTCCGCCTCTTACTATTTGGCTTGTATCAACTCCGTATTTTCGCAAAGAGTTTATGGCTGCTTGACCAATTTCGTGTTCCGGCAGTTTTGTTACAAAGCTTGATTGAACGCCAAAGTTGGCAAGAGATACTGCAACATTAGCTTCTGCACCCCCAAAGACTAAATCAAAATTTTCAGCTTGAATAAAGCGATTAAATCCTGTAGGAGAAAGTCTAAGCATAATTTCTCCCATGGTAATAACTTTTTTATTTGCAAGTTTTGCTTTTGCATCTTGTTTTGTTATTTTAGCTTGTTTTGCTTTTGTGTCAGAATTTGTTTTGTTAGGCTTTTTTCGTATTTCGCTTATTATGGCTAAAGCTTTTTTTGCTTCTTTTTTTATTGTTGAAAAATCTCTATCTGCTATAAGTTTCTTGCTGACCATCCAAGAACCGCCACAGGCAATTACTTTTTTAAAAGCAATATAGTCTTTCAAATTTTCTGAGTTAATTCCGCCTGTAGGCATAAATTTCATTTTTGGATAAGCAGAAGAAATTGCCCTTATAAACTTGATTCCGCCCGTAGCCTCAGCAGGAAAGAATTTTACCAAGTCCAAGCCAAGTCTTGTAGCATGATCCAGTTCACTTGCAGAAGAAATACCGGGAACTATCGGTACTTTAAACTCTTGGCAATATTTTACGATATCCTCGTTTAGAGCAGGGCTAACTATAAACTTAGCACCTGATTCTACGGCTAGCTTTGCCTGTTCTTTACTTAGAACCGTTCCTGCACCTAAAATAAGTTCAGGAAATTTCTTAGATAAAGTCTTTATGCCAACAGCTGCCGATTCCGTTCTAAAACAGACCTCTACACAATTAAGCCCTGCTTCAATTAAAGCCTTGCCTACAGGAATTGCGTTTTTGCTTTCTTCAAGAACCAGAACCGGAACAATACCGATTTTTTCTATTTGTTGTAAAATTTTATGCATATGTGCAACCTCTTATTATTAAGATTATAACTCTTTTTAGCGTCTTTTTCAAGGTGCTTTTTACGGAGCTTGACAATTTTTAATATGATTATTATAATTATCTAATGAAAACTTTTACAAATATTTTTTTTAGAAAACGAAGTCTCGTCTTTGTTGTATTAATTTTTACATTTACATTTACTGCCTTTGCTGATTTTAATTTTGACTTAACTGTACAGCCGTACAAAAAGACTGAATTTTTTGCAGATGGCAAAAAGATAAATGGAAAGTTATTGTTAAGAGATAACAGTCTTGGAAGACTCAGATTTAAACTTCCTGATAATATAAAAGTCTTGAATATAAAACATAAGGGCTTTAACCCTATAAGCCTTTCTGTCAATATGCTGAAAAAGAAAAACGCCTTTGTTGTTTTGCAGAAGTCTGATTCTAAATATAAGACAACTAAGGTTTTTAAAACGGGTGGTCATCCTAAGAGTTTAGTCTTTGTAAATAACAATACTATTGCTGCGGCTTTGTTGCAAGGTAATGGTTTTGATCTGATAAATATTGACACAGGTAAAACTAAACGAATTACACCTCCATTGAAATATGCAAAAAAAGAGGGCTTTGTTGAATTTCTGATAATGAAAAGTTTAAATGAACTATGGATTAGTCAGATGTCTACAGCGACAATTCATGTATTTGATTTAATCTCGTTTAAATATAAAAAAACAATTCAGTCTTCGGGTCAGTGGAGTAAGGTTATGGCTTACAACGATAAAACAAAAAAAGTTTATTTGAGTAATTGGATTAGCCATGATATTAGCGTTATAGATCCCTATAAAAAAATAGAAGAAAAAAAGATTAAAGTGACGGCTGTGCCTCGTGGTATAGAATTTTCAGAAGACGGTAAATTTATTTATTGCGCTCAGTTTGAAAATTCTGACGGTCGCTCTTATTGCAGGCTTTTGAAAAAACGCTTGTCTGATTTTAAGACTGTAAAAGAAAAAGGTGCACGTGGAGCAAAACGCCATATTGTCGTGGATTACAAAAAAGATAGGCTCTACCTTTCTGATATGCTTAATGAGAGTGTAGAAGTTTATTCTTTAAAAGATGACAGTCTTATCAAGACTATAAGAGTTTTTGATCATCCGAATACAATAGCCTTATCTCCTGACGGTAAATTGCTTTTTGTTTCTTGTCGTGGGCCTAATAATCCTACTAAGGGCTATTTGTACAAGGGGCTTGTTATGGGGCATCTTGACATAATTGATACAGCTACGCTTAAAGTTATCGAAAGCATAGAAGCCGGAAATCAGCCGACGGGTTTGGCTGTTTCTCCTGATGGTAAGAAGATTGTGCTTTCCGATTTTTTGGATAACAGAGTACGACTTTTTGAAAAAGTAGAAGATTAATGCTTTAAAAAACGGAAAAAATAGGAAAAATTAACGATTTTTTGAAATTTTTTGGCCACGAATGAAAATAGCGTATAAGTATTTTATAGAGGTACTTATATGAGAAAAAATATATTTTTGAATCTAAAAAGATTTTTTATTGGCCTTTCGTTTTTGACGATTTGCCTTTTGATTTTATCTGCTTGTGATTCTTGCAGTAATTCATTTGTAACTTATGCTTCAGGGAAAGACGGGATTTCCATTGTTACATACAACACTCAAACTTTTTTTGACGCTGTAGATGATGGCTGTGAATTTCGCCAATTTCGTGGTAGCAAAACTAAGTGGTCGCTTGAAAGATATCAAGATAGATTAGCTAAATTAAAAGAAGCCGTTGAACTTGCGTCTTTCAAGCTTGGCTATGAAGATAATATTCCTGATATTTTGATACTGCAAGAAATTGAAAGTCTTGCTGTTGTTGAAGACTTTTGTAAAATATTGCCATTGCATAATTCATACAAATTTGCGGTCTTTTTTTCTCCTGAAAAAAATGCGCCTTTCAGTACAGCGATTCTTTCAAAATTTCCTATTGTAGAAAGTAAGGAATATTCACTTTACTGCGAAGAGGTAAAACTTCGACCTCTTATTGAGGCTAGAATTAAATTGCAGAATAACGATGAAGAATCTGAACTTGTGATTTTTGCCGTTCATTGGAAGTCAAAAAGTGGAAAAGTTGTCAGTGAGCCTATTCGAAAGATGCAGGAAAGACAGGTTTATCAAAAACTTACGGAACTTGCAGAATCAGAACCTAATACCCCGTTCATAATTTGTGGTGACTTTAATCAGACGCAAGAGGAATTTTCTGACCTACAAAATATTGCGAACTGCTGGGACTTTGAAGAATTTCAAGAAGCTCTAAGTTTTGGGGAACAGAATAGAGGTTCTTATTTTTATAAGAATAAGTGGGAGGCTATAGACCATTTTTTCTATTCAAAAAATTTACGGGATGAAAAAGACTTAGAACTTATACATTTTTCAGTGATAAATTCTTCACCCTTGGTCAATTCTAAGGGTATTCCTTATAAATATCAGATTTATTCCGGTAGAGGTTATTCCGACCATCTGCCCATAGGTATAGTCTTGAAAATTTAGCTTTTGTGTTTTCTTTATTGCATTTAGCTTGTAGTATTAGCTTGATAGAAGTTCTAAAATAATATATAATCGCTTTATGAAAAAAATAGCCATAGAATCTACTAGCTTGTTTAAACAAGGCATAATACAAAAAGACTTTCCACTAAAAGAATTGACCAGTTTTAAGCTGGGCGGTAATGCTCAATTTTTCTTTGAGCCAAGCTCTAAGGCTGAACTTATAGAAGCTTTGCACTTATTTATAGAAGAGGGCATTTCGCTTTCTTTGATAGGTGGTGGAACTAACTTGCTGATTTCGGATAAGGGCATTAGCGGAGCTGTTCTTTCGTTAAAAAAGCTTAATAGCATTGAAATTATTGATGCCACAAAATTGCAAAAGCAAAATACTAAAAATGATGAGAATGCTGATGCTGTCTTTGTAAAAGTTGGAGCCGGACTATTAATCACAGATTTTACTCAGTGGGCTATTGATAATTCTATTTCGGGCTTGGAAAACTTTGGTGGCCTGCCAGGTTCTGTCGGGGGAGCCTCTTTTATGAATGCTCGCTGTTACGGTTCTTCTATTTCGGATATTATTTATTCTGCGCAAACACTTTCTATAAAGAATAATAAAGTTGAAAGCTCGGAATATCTTTTTGATAAAGCTGACTGGGCTTATAAAAAATCTCCCTTTCAGAAAAATACAGACGGTATAAAAATAATGCCGGAGCGGGAAATAGTCTTGTCTGTTGTTTTTAAATTGGCGAAGGGCATTCAAGCTGAAATAAAAACGCAAACGGAAGAATGTTACAATGACAGAATTCAAAAGGGGCACTTTAAAGCTCCATCAGCAGGCAGTACTTTTAAAAACAATAGAGACTTTGGCAAACCGAGTGGTAAGATTATTGAGGAAGTAGGGCTTAAAGGGCTTTCAAATGGTGGTGCTCAGGTTGCTCCTTGGCACGGAAATTTTATTATCAACAAAGATAATGCTTCATCTAAAGAAATATTCGATTTGATTTCTATCGTGCAGAAAAAAGTATTTGAAGAGACTAAATTTCTATTAGAACCCGAAGTGATCTTTTGCGGTGATGATTTTTAGTTGTTTCTTGGCCTTTTAGTAATTAGCCGTTTTTCAATGTTGCAGAACTTCCTAATTTTCGTTCTTATGTTTTATAAGCTCTTTTTTTACTTCCTTGAGTTTCTTGCTGAGTGCTACTTTGTAAATGTGCGGATTTAAGAAACGCTTTGAAGTCGGATCAATGCAGTCAATTTGCTTTTCTGCATAAGCCTTTATTTCATCTAAGCTTGGGCTTTTTCCAACCGGCTCTCCGTTTTCGATTCTCTTTTCAAGTAGGGCTTCAACCTTTACAGGGCTTACAGTGAAACTTTGATAATCATTTGCCGGATGATAAAATGTTTGCTTTTCACCGACTTTAATTTCTTCATCTTCAAAAGCCAAAACATCTGCATAGAAAGTTCCGTCGTCGTTGTAAATGCGCCAGACTTGTTTTAGTCCGGGATTAGTCATCTTTTTGGGATTATCGGAAAACTTCATAACGGCTTGCCAGTCATCTTCTTCATTAGCTTTTATTGCTGATAACTTATAAACCCCATTAAATGAAGATTGATTTCCACCTGTTACCATGTGCGTACCAACGCCCCAAGAATCAATTGGAGCCTTATGATAAACCAGCGATTCTATAATTTTTTCGTTGAGTTCATTTGAAACAGAAATTTTTGCATTAGGACAACCTGCCTCATCAAGCATTTTTCTGACAGCCTTACTTAAGTAAGAAATATCGCCCGAATCTAGTCTTACACCGAAATTTTTTCCCTGAGCCTGTAGTTCCTTTCCTACAGTTATGGCGTTTATAATTCCTGATTTTAGAGTGTCGTAAGTATCGATTAAAAATATAGAATTATCAGGATAGACCTTTGCGTAGGCTCTAAAGGCTTCTTCTTCGCTGTCAAAGGACATAATCCAAGAGTGAGCCATAGTACCAAGAGCCTTAATCCCAAGTTTTTTTGCTGCAAGCGCATTGCTTGTTCCGCTTGCGCCACCAATATAGGCAGCCCTTGTTGCGCTCATTGCGCCATCGTAGCCCTGAGCCCGCCTTAGCCCAAATTCCATAATCGGCTGTTTTTTAGATGCAAACCAAATTCTGGCTGTCTTTGTTGCAATTAAACTTTGGAAGTTAATGGTGTTTAAAACCAGCCCCTCTAAAATAAGAGCTTCAATCTGATTAGCTTCAATTCTTATAAGCGTTTCATTTGGGAAGATAACACTACCTTCCTTCATGGCCCATAGATTTCCTGTAAATTTAAAATCTTTCAGATATTCTAAAAATTCGTCCTCAAACAAATTTTGCTCTGCAAGCCAGCTTATATCATCATCACTGAACTTAAAATTTTTAATATATTTTAAAAGAGGCTCTAACCCTGCGAAAACTGAATATCCGCCATCGAAAGGATTTGAGCGAAAGAACATCTCAAAAGCCGTCTTATTTTCTATCTTATTTTTCCAAAAACCTTGAGCCATAGTCAGCTCATAAAAATCCGTAAATAATGCACTGTTAATCATAATAGCTAAACAGTATACCCAAAATATTGATTCTGTCTAGTGTGCAACGATGAAGATGCCCTTATAATTTCAAAAAGACTTGATTTTTTTATCTTATGAACTATAATAATAGTAGATAATAGTATTATTATAAGCTTATGGAGGGCAAACTAATGAAAGAAAAACATTCAGAAATTTTTATGTATCTATATAGAATTTTTATGCTTTTGATATTTATACCAGTCTTTATTTTAATTTCTTGTGATGCACAGGTATCAGCTTCTAAGTTGAAAGGAGAAGATACAGCCTATTTAATTATTAATCTTAATAATTCTGATAGATCTAGAGCTATTGGAAATAATGGTCTACCGATTATCAGTGCAGAAAATACAAAAATTTCTATTATTAATGATGAGTCTAATGAAGTAATAAAATCAATTAATGCTACTAGTGGCACTGTAAAAGTAAAGCTTAAAGTTGGCTTAAAGATTAAAGTAAAAGCTACTGTAAGTACTATGACTGCTGACTGGATTGGTCTTTCAGACCCTGTAACTATAGAAAAAGGTAATAATAAAGTTGATGTAAAAATAAGCAAAAAAATAAACACTTTTGTACCAATTACCTACTCAAATAAGCATGGATACGAAGTTGTCGCAGGTAATCCTAATCCTCAATTGATTGAAAAAGTTACTGTAAATTATGGCGATAAGGAAATATCCGGCGTAGACATTCCTAATCAGCATCCTAATATTGTACCGGTATTTACTCGTGATAATAAGGGCTATTTGTATCTGGCATATTCTTTTTATAAAGCTAATAAGAATGAGTTTTATGTCTACGATCCGGAAGGAACAGAACAAACGCTTAAAATTCTCGATTCTACCGGAAATGAAGTTTCTGATATAAACGGCAAGAAAAAGGGCTATTTTACATTTGATCAGAAAACCGGTTCTGTTTATTTCTTTTTATGGCTTACTGCTGATAAATATACAATATACAAATATGATGCTGAAGCTTCCGATCATAAGAATATAGAATTTAGAGAGCTTGAGGGCAACCCTATATCCGGAAAATATAATGAGATTGTAGCCTTAGCTGTATATGATGATACTTTCTTTCTTGTTAAAAGTTCTGATGACCATAAAAGTTCTACTCTTATCTCATATAAGCTTGCTTCTACATCTATTGATATAAAAGATGAGATAAACCTTAAAGAGAAACTTTCTCCCGGCATTGATCCTGAGGTTGAGATGTTATACTATATTAGCGATATCTATGCAGAAAAGGGTGCAGATGAAAATTCAGTTAATCTATATTGTCTGGTATCCAGAGGTATGGTAAACCATACTACTGTTTCCGTGGGGATGATAAGTGAATTTACTTATAAGAGCACAATAGGCTCTGAATCTTTTGAATATAAGGACTCTTATGGACTTAGACCGGCTAAAACCGGCAATGCAAAAAATTCTATTATGGATTTAGATGCAGACGGAACGATTGATTCTTTTGATCAAAATAATGTAGGGGCTCAAAATCCTTATGTATTTTATGGAGAAAACGGTAAGTATTTTTATGGCCCTAAATCTTTTATCGGAAGAGACTCAGATGCTAATTTATACATTGCTGATGATGGTGTTCTTATAAGTGAAGATAAAAAAGAGAAAGGCAAACATGTAGTTTTGGAAAATAAAAATCTTATATGCAAATTTAACACCAAAAGCAAAGAAATTTCTTTATATAAAAACTTAAATGAAAAAGACTCTCAAGGAAAAAATAAGGTAAGCTTTTATAGCGACAGTGAAGCATGGATAAAGCCTACAATGATAGGTAAAGAAAAAATAATGCTATGGAATAAAATTGACCCGCCTACAACTCCACCGGCTTGGCCTTTTAAGACATTTTGTTATTTTGCAAATAATGCTAATGTTAGCCCTGCAGAGGGTGATAAATATATTCCCGGACAGGCAAATTTCCCTATGAAGCCTTTTGATTCTTCTTATCCTGTATATAAATTCTGCTTTGATTCAAAGGGTTTTTTACATATTGTAGCTAAGCGAAATACTAATGACTTTGCCGTTCTTGATACTATTATACGAGGTGATTTTTCTGAGGTTTTATATGATAACTCCCATCCAAGTTTTTATCCTAACGGTGAATTTAACAATCTTTACGATATAGCTTATGATGCTACAAATAGAATATTTTATGAAGTTAGCTTAAGTTCTGATAATGCTAAGTATGAAATAAAAAGTTATAAGCTTACTTTAAACGATTCTGTCGATGAGTTATCAGAGCTAAAACAAGCTCAAATTGATGTTAATCCTGCTCCAGACTATGTGACTATATCAGCAATTGCAGCGGATGATAACAATAATGTATTTGTAGCTTGCAAAACTGACACTAATGGAAGTTCTTATAGTTTAAAAATATATAAATTTACAAGAACAGAAACAGGAACAAATCTTGAACATAAAGGTATTGTTGATGTTCGTTCCGAGTCTTCAACCTTGACAGGGGATAGTGTAAATGAGGATATATATGATATGCAGGTTAGAGATTCTACACTATATTTTACTCTTGTAAAAACTGAAGGTGTTAATTCAAGTAATACCGATGCAAATAAAATAAAATTAAGTACTGCGTTATGTATGATAGAAAATATTGGTGCCGACAATTTTTCAAATTCAACTTGCACATTTACCGAAAAATGGACAAAAGATGCCGGCTATGCACTTACTCATTTTATCTCTCGCCAAGATGATAAACTTACACTTGCAAGTGATGCCTTTGTCATGGATGGAACTCAAATAAAAAATAATAATAAGGTTGTATTTTTCAATTTGCAAGGTGAATTTTACCATGAAGAAGAAGCCGTTTGTGAATTTTCAAGGAAGGCATCAAAGACTGCTACAGGAACTTATGTCTGGAAATAGAAAATTTTTATAATTTCCTATAAATATTAATTTTAACTCCTGCTATTGCTTACTTAGCATTTTAAATAGCAGGAGTTTTTATTTTATTAATGAGTTATTGATAATAATAAGCGAAGGTTTTAACTTTTGCATATTTTTTCAAAATACTTGATTTTTTTTTTATTATGCTATAGTATATGCCTAATCTAAGATATAAATAAATCATCTTTATTATCGCATGGAGAAATTATATGAGTATTTACAAATTTTGTGTTGAATTAAAAGACAATGACTTTATTGAAAAGTCCGGCAAATCTAAGCTTGCTAAGCAGGCTAATCTTTTGGGCTTTAATAATGTAGACGACATTCAGGCTAAAAAGCTTTACTTTGTGCGTGGCTCACTTTCTGAGGGCGAAAAAGAAGAGCTTGCAAACTTTTTGTTTTGTGACGAGCTTTATGAATATTGTAGTCTGGAGGAGCTTACAGAAGGGGCTTCATCAAAGCAAAGTTCAAGTGATGAAAACACTCATATTATAGAAACTTCATTAAAACCGGGTGTAACCGATTCTGCATCTCGTGAGGCTGTTCGTGGTGTTCAGGAATTGGGTATGAAAGGTATTGAAGAAATTACCGGTGGTATGCGCTATAAGATTACAGGCAATGTAAGTGAAGCTGAGCTTAAAAATCTTGCTGAGAATTTGCTTTGTAATGCCGTAATTGAGCAATACAGTCTTAAAGCTGTCAGCCCTGCTTGGACTTGTGAAAATACTCCCGATACAAGTGTGGAAGAATTTGATATTGCAAATATGAGCGATGACGAGCTTATAAAATTCTCTAATGAAATGCGCTCGGCTCTAGACTTAAAAGAATGTCAGGCTATTCGTGAATATTACAAAAAAGAAAATCGCCTTTGCAGTGACGCTGAATTTGAAATGATAGCTCAAACTTGGAGTGAG
>PDWI01009750.1_pt1 | contig 10933 bp, 14 predicted proteins | sample 1430891 | NCBI WGS metagenome assembly PDWI01 (sample SAMN01162508, study PRJNA174530) | Oral metagenome, whole genome shotgun sequencing project. | biome: Marine environment; feature: Marine mammal; material: Swab sample of the gingival sulcus; isolation source: swab sample of gingival sulcus... | reverse complement strand
CGATGGGGACAGAGTCCTTTTACAAATGTTACTATTGATTGGACGGTGCCCGAAGATTTAAAAGAGCAGATTCCAACGGCAAATGATATTCACCTTTTTAAAGGCTTACAAGATGAAGAGTTAGCTAAAAAAGCAAATGAAAGAGGCTTTAAAAATTTAACCGATATGACATATAAAGCTTTTCAAAAAGAGATGAATTTGATAAATAAAGCTTACTATGAAGTGATGACTGAAGGTGATAAAACGGGGCAACCTTTTACTTTTCCAATTCCTACGGTAAATATTACGGAAGATTTTGATTGGTATGGTGAAAATACAGACTTGCTTTTTGAAAACACTGCAAAAATAGGCTCATCTTATTTTCAAAATTTCATAGGAAGCCAATACATAAAAGATGAAAAAGGCAATTTAATACAAAATCCAAAAGCTTATAAACCCGGACATGTAAGAAGTATGTGTTGTAGGTTGCAACTTGATTTACGTGAGCTTTTAAAACGAGGCGGAGGTCTTTTTGGAAGTGCTGAAATGACAGGAAGTATCGGAGTAGTGACCATAAATATGGCGCGCCTTGGATACCTTTACAAAGAGGATAAAACCGCCCTTTTTAACGCACTTGAAAAACTTTTAAATATGGCAAAATCCACATTGGAAAAAAAGCGAGTTTTTGTTGAAAAGATGTATGAAAGAGGGCTTTATCCTTACACGGCGAGGTATTTACCGGGATTTAAAAATCACTTTTCAACCATCGGCGTAAACGGTATGAATGAGATGATACGAAATTTTACAAACGATTGTGAAAATATTGCCACAAAATTTGGTGACGAGCTCGCAAAAGAGATACTTGAATTTATAAGAGATAAGATGAAGCTTTTCCAAGAGCAAACGGGAAATCTTTACAACCTTGAAGCCACACCTGCCGAAGGAACAACATACCGTTTTGCAAAAGAGGATAAAAAAAGATTTGATGATATAATTCAAGCGGGAAGTGGAAAAAATATCTACTACACAAACTCATCTCAACTTCCGGCAAATTTTACGGATGATCCGTTTGAAGCCCTTGATATGCAAGATGATTTACAATGCCAATATACAGGCGGAACAGTTTTGCACCTTTACATGAAAGAGAGAATTTCATCAGCCGAAGCAGCAAGAAAAATGGTAAAAAATATTATATCAAATTATAAGCTTCCGTACATCACCATAACTCCTCTTTTTTCCGTATGTGAAATACACGGATATATAAGTGGTGAACATGAGTTTTGTCCAATATGTGATGAAGAGTTAATAAACGAATATAAAAGGAGTCAAAATGAAGCAAGTGCTTAAAGAGTTTGAACATAAACGCACTCGTTGTATGGTTTACACCAGGGTGATGGGTTATCATCGTCCGGTTGAGAGTTTTAACATCGGAAAAAAAGGTGAACACAAAGAGCGCGTAAAGTTTTGTGAAAAAACCCATTAGTTTTATCACCCCTTTTACAACCTTAGACTACGCTGATCATCTTGCATGTATAGCGTGGTTTTGCGGTTGTAATATGAGGTGTGATTATTGCTACAACCCCCAAATAGTTTTAGAAAAAGGAGATGTGAGCGAGGAGGAGCTTTTATCATTTTTAAAAAAACGGCAAAATCTTCTTGACGGTGTGGTATTAAGTGGTGGAGAATGCACGCTTTACGGCGGTTTAAAACCCCTTTGCGAAAAGATAAAAGAGTTAGGATTTGATATAAAAATCGACACAAACGGCTCAAATCCAAAACTTTTACAAGAGTTAATAGAAAAAAATTTAGTGGATTTTATAGCCCTTGATTTTAAGGCTTTAAAAGATAAATTTACCGCCCTAACCCACTCAAATCTTTTTGAAAATTTTCAAACATCTTTAAAATTGCTGATAGATTCAAATACCCCTTTTGAAGTAAGAACAACTATTCATGGGGATTTGTTAAATGAAAACGATATAAACAAGATGATAGATTTTCTTTTTTTAAGCGGATATAAAGGGGTTTACTACTTGCAAAATTATTTACATGTAAACAATTTGGGCAATATAAATGAGCCCAAAAAAAGTTTTGAAAAAACCAAGATAAAAGGTACTCTCAAAGTGGAATTTAGAAATTTTTGATTTTTAAAAATTTTGGCTATAATTAAATTTAACTAACATTTGGAGTTATCGGTTTTGAAAAAAATTATGTCGGATAAAATCTCTTTAGTTCTAAGCGGCGGGGCTTCAAGAGGCGCATTTCACTTAGGAGTTTTACAAGCTTTAGACGATGCAAATATAAAAATAGACTCCATAAGTGGTGCTAGCATAGGTGCAATAGTAGGTGCTAGTTACTTAAGTGGAAATTCTCCCAAAGATATTTTAAAAATTTTTACTTCTGATGAATTTAAAAAAGCCATAAAATTTAAACCTTTTAATGGTGGTATATTTAGTGTCTACAAAGAGTCGACAGTGGTTGAAAAAGTATTAAACGGTTGTAAAAATATAGAAGATTTATCCAAACCTTTATATGTAAGTGTTGTAAATTTAAAAAAGGGAAAAGTAAAGTATTTAAATCGTGGTGATTTGAAAGATATACTTTTAGCCTCAAGCGCCTTTTTACCAATTTTCCCGCCCGTAAAAATAGGCGATGATTTACATGCTGATGGAGGAATTATGGACAATCTCCCCGTAGCTCCTTTTAAAAACTCCCCCTACCCCATCTTAGGAGTAAATCTCCATCCCAATAAACCGCCCGTTAAAGAGGGGCTGATGACAAATTTTAAAAGAGCTGTATTTCTTTGTTGGTACTCAGGTGTTACGGAAAATATAAAAAAGTGTGATTTTTACATATCACCAAATGAACTAACCGATTTTCCCATACTAAAAATGAATCGCTTTGAAGACCTTTTTGATTTGGGATTTGAAAGTGCAAAGAAGATATTATGAAGCTAAAAACCCTACTAATAATTTTACTAATCTTTTTTACATGTAAAGCAGATGATTTAAACTCTTTAGTCCTTTTATCTCCAAAAACTCAACCTTTAAAAAATGAAAAATTAGTTTTACATGTAAAAAATAAAAAAGGAAATTTTATAGATAAAAATATAACTTGGATAGTAAAACCACAAGGAAGTATAAAAGAAAACGGAACAAATATTATAACCCCTTTGCAAGACACAAATATAACTTTACAAGCCAAATACAATAACAAACTTTCAAATAAAATAACTTTACATGTAAAATGGATAGTTAATAACCATGAACTCCCACCAAAACCTAATCCTAAAATAAATAATTCAACTCTTTTAGGAATAGATGTAAACAACAATGACGTAAGAGATGATGTGGAGAGGTGGATATATGAAACTTATAAAGATAAACATCCTGTGCACATAGATATAGGGATGCAAGCGGGAAGAGCTTGTAAAAAAGTTCTTGTGATGCCTGAGAAGGCTTTGGAGATAGAAAAAGAGATGGGAGCTCCATTTTATTGTTTAAATTATGTAGAAGATTATACAAATTTTATCAAAGATAAAGACGTGTATAAAACTCCTATAAACATTAAAGTCGAAAACAAATACTTCAACACCAAAGAGAGAATTAGAATATATCGCGAAGAGTATGATAAAAGATTAAGCGGTCATGTGTTTACACTTCCTTGGGCAGATGAGAGTAGAAAATATTGTGACTTTGATACTTCCAAATATGATAAGAAATAGAAAATGAAAAGGATAATTTTAATTTTATTTATTGGTTTTGTATATGACATTGAGGGTTTTAAAACTGATATCTGCTTTACAAATGACATGCTAAGATACAAGTAAATACAACAAAAAATACATATTTTGACATTTTTTGATATAATGTTTAAAAATAAAAAGGCTTAAAATGAATGTAACTATTACAAATATAAACCACGAAACGCTACACGCTATTGAGGTATTGTTAAAACCCCTTATGGCTAAAAATAAAATGCAAATTATCAAAGAAGATGAAACCGAACAAGCCATAAGAGAGTATGAGGATGAGAAAAAACGGGGCAAAACAAAGACATACAATACTTTGGATGAGTATAAAAAGGCAATGAGTGTATAAGCTTGAAACTTCATCACGCTTTGACAAACAATATAAAAAAATCTCAAAGACTAAAGATATTGTATTGGTTGATGAGATTATTTCAACCTTGTTAAGTGGAAAATCCCTATCCCCAAAACACAAAGATCACCATTTAAAAGGCAACTTTAGAGGGTATAGGGAGTGTCATATTAAACCTGATTTACTTTTAATCTACAAAAAAGATAAAGATATATTAGTACTAACATGCATACGCTTAGGAAGCCATAGTAAGCTTTTTTAGTTTAATATTTTTTAAAAAGTTATGATAAAATGCATAAAATGAAAAGCTATTGTTAATAATTTGCACTTGTTGGTTTCACATTTAAAACCACATCAAAAAAAAGGATTGTCATGAGAGCCAAAACCCTACTAATAGTTTTACTAATCTTTTTTACATGTAAAGCAGATAATTTAATCCCCTTAACTCTTTTATCTCCAAAAACCCAACCTTTAAAAGACACAAATTTAACTTTACATGTAAAAAATAAAAAAGGAAATTTCATAGATAAAAACATAACATGGATAGTAAAACCAAAAGGAAGCATAAAAGAAAATGGAACAAATATCATAACTCCTTTGCAAGATACAAATATAACCTTACAAGCTAAACATAATAACAAACTTTCAAATAAAATAACTTTACATGTAAAATGGATAGTAAATAACCATGAACTCCCACCTGAACCTGATCCTAAGATAAACAATTCAACTCTTTTAGGAGTAGATGTAAATAACAATGACGTAAGAGATGATGTTGAAAGATGGATATATGAAGAGTACAAGGATAAACATCCTATTTATATAGATATTTTAATGCAAGCGGGAAGAGGATATAAAAAGGCTCTTGAAATGCCTGAGAGGGCTTTGGAAATAAGGCTTCAAGTTAATTCATCTATGTATTGTGAGTGGTACTATTCTTATGATGCAAAATTTTTTGGTGAAAAAAATATAGTGGACAAAAATGAAATAAATAGAAAATATTTTAGAAACATTATATATTTTAATACAGAAGAGAGGAAGAGGGCTCATGATGAGTATTCTATGAAATTAAGTGGGCACGTTTTGGTTTCGCCTGAAATAGAATACGAAAAGTCGTATTGTGATTTCAACACTTCAAAATACGATAAAAAATAAAACACAAACAAGTTAATTTTAATACTCTAAATTTTTTACATGTAAATTTGACAGGGGGTTAAAAATTAATTTAATTAATTAATATATAATCATAAATCTAGTATGATGAAATAAAAATTTATAGGAAGAAGTATGAAAAAAATAGTATTGATAGCAATAGTGTTGCTTTTTGCGGGGTGTTTATCTAGTACCACAAGTGGTGGAACAGTGGGGGCTGATAGAGGTCAGTTGATGTTGGTATCGTCTGAAAAAATGCGTGCAGATGCGGCAAAAAGTTATGCGCAAGTTATAGCAAAGGCGAGGAGTAAAAATGCACTAAATGTGGATAAAAATCAACTTAGAAGAGTTAGACAGGTAGCGAGTAGGTTGATTTCACAAGTGGGTGTTTTTAGAAAAGATGCCGTTAAGTGGAATTGGGAAGTAAATATCATAAATAGCAAAAATTTAAACGCTTGGTGTATGCCCGGAGGAAAGATCGCATTTTATAGCGGAATTATAGAGAAATTAAATCTTAGCGATGACGAAATAGCGGCCATAATGGGGCATGAAATATCCCATGCACTAAAAGAGCATGGTAGAGAAAGAGCTTCACAAAATTCTTTGAAAAATATCGGTTTTGCCATAGCTTCTATCGCAGGTGTTGATGATGGGACGTTGGATTTGGCAAATACGGCAGCTACTTATGGTTTGCAACTTCCTTTTGGAAGAAGCCAAGAGAGTGAGGCTGATAGAATGGGTGTTGAGTTAGCGGCGCGTGCGGGATATGACCCAAGAGCTGCCATTAATGTGTGGAGAAAAATGGATAAAATGTCTTCATCTCAACCTTTAGAGATAATGAGTACCCACCCCTCCCATGATACTCGTATAGCTGATTTGAAAAAGGTATCAAAAAAGGTTTATCCTCTTTATCTGAGTGCCAAAAGATAAAAGGAACATTTTTTGCTTCCTTGCTTTAAAGAGCAAGGAGGCAAAATGAAGGTAAATCAAAGTTATGCCATAGATGAGATTATCCAAAGGCAAGATACGAAGATTAAAACGGAAAATGAGAAATTTTTAGCCACTTTAGATAAAGCAGTTTCCCAAAAAGCCGATACAAAAATTTTAAATAAAATAGACATGGTTTCGGATGCAGATGTTGAGAATTTTTTAAATAAACTTACATCCATGGGTGCAAGCGCTTTTTGGTTCAATTATAATCTTGAAAAAATTCAAGATAAGATAGATAGAAAACGTGAAGAGCTTATGAAAGAGCTTGGAATTGACGATGAAACAGCTAAAAAAGATGTGGCATTTGAGATTTTAGATGAGATGTTGGAAAAATATATTCAAACTCTTCTAGAACAGATGGAAAAAAGGTTTGAGCTTAAAAATATAAGCGAAAACAGCCCTTTAAATGAGATATTTGGAAAAAATAATCCGTTAAATATTTAACGGATTATTTTGTATAAGGGGAGAGTTTATATCCTTGAGCCATAAGAGCTGTAACTCCCCCTTTTAGATTGATTACGTCGTAACCTTTATCGCCTAAAAATTTCGCAACCACTGAAGTTCTACTTCCTGTTCTACAAACCAAAGCAAAAGTTTTATCTTTGCTTACATGCTTATCAAGCTCTTTTATAAACGCATCTGCGTCATAATCTCCTCTGACATTAAAAAACGTTATGGGTATGGAGTTTTTGATAATTCCCGTACTTTCCCATTCGGGCTCGGTTCTTATGTCTATGATAGTCATACCGCTATCGGCAATTTTTGGAGTTATATTTTCATTTTTCATATCTGCAAATAAACTAGATACAAAAAGCAAAAATATGGACATTACTTTTTTTATCAAGTTTTTTCCTTTTTGTTGAATTTTGGCCCTTATTATAGTGGATTTTCCTTTAATTTAAGTAAATTTAACACACTTTTTAACTTTTTTTCCACTTCTTTTGTTGGCTCAATCTCTTTTGAAAAATCAGCTCTTATGTTATCGTAAGTTCTTAGTTTATATACCTTTTTTATGATGTTTTCATCTTTTACATGTAAAAAACAATCCCACCCGTATCCCATGTCAAATCGTTTTGAAGATATGATATTTTTTAAGATAAGTATATTTTCATTTTCATCAAAATCAAGCTGCATAAACGGATAAGATTTTGAAAGTTTCTCTTTTAGCGCTAAGATGTTCATTTGCACTCTTTTATATTATGGCAGACAATATAGGACTGTATTAAAAATCTCTCAAAAGCCCTAAATAAGGTATTTTTCTCAATTTGCAGTATCATAGTATACCTTAAAAATTATTTAAAGTATCTTAACCAATTTTTGCTTATTTTATGTTTAATTTTCACAAACTCAAATCCACTGTTTTTTTATATTATTATAATTATTTTTAATAATTTTCTCACGTATTCAATAATTTTTTCTATATTATCAACTTTTTTATTTGATAGTAAAAATCTTATTAAAAATCCTAAAATGGTTTAAAATAATGAAAAACATTATAAATGTGAAAATTTATTTTATTTATGCTATAATATGCCATATATGACATAAAAAAAGGTTTTACTATGACTAGGTTGGAGTTGATAAAAAAAATAAAAACTAGAAAAAAACAGATAAATATAACCGTAGAACATTTATCAAATCTATCAGGTGTAGGAATACGAACTATAATGAGATTTTTTGCAGGCGATGATGTAAAACTAAGCACCGTTGAAAAGCTAACTTCACTTTTAGGTTTGGATTTTGCAGGGAATGAAATAGTAGATAGTAAAACACTAAAAGAAAAAAGAGCTGATCAAAAAGCAAGATACATAGTTTCACTTGTTCAAGATACATCGGCTTTAGAGATGCAAGGTTTAGAAGATAGTTACATACAAAAACTAATAGAAGAAACAAAACAAGAGTTTTTAAACGGACAATATACAAAAAATCTATGGGCTAGCTAAAAATGAAAGATACCACGAAAATACAAGGTACTACGTACAATGATGATATATCAGGACTACTTCTTGATACATCTAAAAACTATACTTTGCAAGATATTTATTTTTACGAAGCAAAAAATATAACAAAAGCTATATTAAAATACCTATCTGCAAAACCTAGTAAAAAATTAGCTCCATTTTCTTATGAATGGTTTTTAACTTTACATAAAGAGATGTTCGGCGATGTTTGGGGATGGGCTGGAAAATTAAGACAAGTTGAGCTTAGTATTGGAGTAAAAGCTTATTTAGTACCAATGGAGTTAAAGAAACTAGCTGATGATTTAGCATTTTGGGATAAAAACAGAAGTTTTTCTACGGTTGAAATATCTGTAAGACTTCATCATAGAGCCGTACAAATACACCCTTTTAAAAATGGCAATGGAAGATGGTCAAGAATGTTAGCAAATATCTATCTAAAACAAAACGGACTAAGTCCCACAAAATGGAATGAAAATTTACTAGCAAAAAAAAATCCAAAAAGAAATGAGTATATAAAAGCTTTGAAGTTGGCTGATGTGGGAGATTATTCTAAGCTTATTAAGTTGCAAGAAAAGAAAATTTAAAATAAAAAATCATTTTTTAATAAAATTGATAAGAGAAAATCCTCTTAAGTTCCGTTGAGCTATAAATACTATTAACTTTGTAAAGATACTTTGTATCATATTTTTTAAAAAAAGTATCATAATGATCTTTTTTTGTACTTTTTACTGTTTTTTTTGTATCTTTTGAAGCCCTAAATTTAGGGATTTGTGAGGCTTTTAATGGCAGAGAGGATGGGATTCGAACCCACGAAGGCTTGCACCTTACACGCGTTCCAGGCGTGCTCCTTCAACCACTCGGACACCTCTCTAAAATTTTGAATGATTATCTTAGCTAAATTTTTCTCAAAATCTGTTTAAAGATTTGTAACTTTGTGTATTATCCACAGGGCGAAACCAATAACACAAGCTGTTACAACCATAAAGATTATCGTTCCTAATTCTAAATTCATCTTAATTCGTCAAATCCACCAAAGACCACATTGGCAAAAATATACCAAGCGCTAAAACGATAACAAACCCTGCTATTGCGGTTATCAAAACAGGCTCTATAAGTGTGGATATATTTTTCACTATATAGTCGTACTTGTTGTTATACACTTTGTTTGCTTTAGATAGCATTTTTCCAAGTGAACCTGTGCTTTCTCCCGCATTTACCATTTGTATTACCATATTTTCAAATTGACCGCTATCTTTAAAGCCCTGTGTTAGGGTTTTTCCATCTTCTATGGAACTGTTTATCATATCAAGTTTGCCCTTGATATAAGTGTTGTCTATGACGCTTTTTGATATGTCAATAGCATCAAGCATAGGTATTCCAGCATCCGTTAAAACTTGAAAAAGATAGGTAAAACGCCCTATCATGGCATAGTAAGTTACTTTTCCGACGATATAAACTTTTAGTAAAATCTTATCCATAAAGTGTCGCCATGAGTAATTTGTGTTGTACATAAAACCGATAAAAAAAGCAATTAAGATAGAAATTCCTATCAAATAAAGACCATAATTTGTTAAAAAATTTTCAAACCATAAAAGAACTTTTGTGGGTATCGGAAGCTCCATGTTTGCCTCTTTGAAAAATTGTTTAAATTGTGGTACTACGAAGGTTATAACTACGCCAAAGGCTATTATCATAGCTACAATGATAAAAAGCGGATATCTTGTGGCTTGTTTAAATTTTTGACGGTTTTCGTGCATTTTTGATAGTATGTCCGAAAGTTGCATAACGGATGTTGATAGTGTTCCTGTTTGCTCACCAAGATTAAAAAGTGATACACTAAGATTTGTTAGTTGAGTTGTATATTTTGAGGCACTTTGTGTTAGGGATTGTCCGCTTTCTATATCTGATAATATATTTGCAAATACCATTTTTATATTTTTATTTTTAGTATCTTTTATACATTGATCCAAACAGACGTTTACGGGCATTCCCGCATCTAACATAGTGGCAAATTGGTCTAAAAAAGTTATATACTCTTCTTGATTTAAGCGTTTATTTTTTATGGGGTTTGTTTTTTTTCTAAATTTTAGAGTCATTGGCTTTGAAACTTCTTTTATATCCGATATGACTCCGCCCTCTTGCGTTTTAAATGATAATAGTGCTTTTTTTCTATTATCAGCTTCTATGACTTTTGATTGTTGAGTTCTTCCTTGTTTATATGTTATTTTAAAATACGCCATTTATTGCTCTTTTGTTACACGTAAAACTTCATCAATAGTAGTAATTCCATTTAAGGCTTTAGATATGCCGTCTATTAACATAGGCTCAAAGCCTTCTTTCTCTTTTGCGTATTTTGATATGGCGTATTTTGACTCGCCATTGGCTATCATTTTAGCTATCTCTTCGCTAATTTTTAAAATTTCAGATATCAAAATTCTTCCCGAATATCCTGTGTTATTGCACTTAATGCACCCTTTTCCACTATAAAATTTGGCATTTTCGGGTATGGAGTTTCCAAGGCGTTTAAGTATGCTTTGATGTAGTTTTGTTTCCGTTTTACAATAAGTACATATCTTTCTAACTAGCCTTTGTGCAACTACCGCTATCATTGAATCGGCTATCAAATACGATTGTAAGCCCATTTGAACCATACGACCTATGGCACTTGGCGCATCATTTGTATGTAAAGTTGAAAAAACCAAGTGACCCGTAAGTGAAGCTTGAGCTGCTGCATTTAGGGTTTCGATGTCCCTT
>PDWI01009749.1_pt1 | contig 10934 bp, 6 predicted proteins | sample 1430891 | NCBI WGS metagenome assembly PDWI01 (sample SAMN01162508, study PRJNA174530) | Oral metagenome, whole genome shotgun sequencing project. | biome: Marine environment; feature: Marine mammal; material: Swab sample of the gingival sulcus; isolation source: swab sample of gingival sulcus... | reverse complement strand
TAAAAGCACTGTCATATAAAGGATTTAAGATTTGCATAACAAGAATATTTGAATTATTATGCAAAGATATACATTTTTCCGTAAAGTTGGAGTTTTTTTGTCTTTTTTATGACGCACAACACTTGTACATACGCAACTCTCATAGCACACCATTGCATACATACCTCAATCGGCGGCGAAGTTACCATTGTTTATCATAAAATCCAAAGAATTTTGAATATTGTTAAGTAAAAACACATTACACCTTTATAGACAAAAAATACAATTTTTATGATTAATTGAAAAAAATAAAGTATCTTAGCGGTTTTAATTGAGCTTATTTTCAGTAAAACAAAATTTTAATCAAATATAATAGACATGAAAACATTAACAAAACTATTACTTGCAGTTGCATTACTTATAAATTTTGCGTGCAACAATAAAAATGAAGAAGAACAAAAATCAATTGAAGCACCTGCACCAAGTTGCAATGCTTCGGCATCGGGCAGTATTGGCAAAGTGCAAAAGCCCGAATTAATTGCCGAATTAAAAGACCGATGGCATGAGTCGTGGAGCGCATCACCGGTAGTTGCCGACATTGACCAAGACGGGCAAAACGAAATAATAGTAGCTCGCAGTGGATTAGTGTTGGCGTGGCATTTAGATGGCAAAATCGTGTTTAAAGCCAAAACACCAAAACGAATTTGGGCATCGCCGGTAGTTGCCGATTTAGTACCCTCAAATCAGGGATTAGAAATAGCAGTATCGTCAGGTAATCAGATTTTTGTATGGGACAAAAATGGTAATAATATTTCGGGTTTCCCCGTGAGTTGGCGCGGCGAACTACGCTCGTTGGCAGCAGGCGACATAGATAAAGACGGCGAATATGAATTAGTGGCAGTTACAACAAAGTACTTGCAGGCAAATAAACGCAAAGACATAATTATAGCCTATAATATGAATGGTTCGGTGGTAAACGGTTTTCCGCCAAACACCACAGGAACAGCAGGTTGCGATGATAAATGCTATGTAACCAACGGTTACGACCAAAATCTTGCAATTGGCGATGTAGATAACGATGGAATTGATGATATTGTGGCAACACAAGACAATGCCTATATCAGTTTGCATCACGGTTCGGGCAAAGCATTTGATGCAAATAAAATTTTTGAAAGAGCTACAAAATTTGTCGGTATTCGCTTTTTACACAACTACGAGCGAGCAAAAAAAGGTTGGTCAAATGACGAAGACAATCAAAATCAAGCACATTTTACCAATTCAGCACCTGCCATTGCCGATATAAATAGCGATGGAGTTAATGAGCTGGTAGTTTTGGGTTCCAGTCAAAATGCAAGTCAAAAAGACAGGAAACGCGGTGTGAGTTTGTGGGTGCTCAATCACGATGGCACAAGAATAAAAGGTTGGGAAAAACCCTTTCATGCACCCGATTATTTAGCCGGATTGTGGGATTATAGCGGACAGAATATTGTGGCAGCTTGCAATCAGGTGAGCATTGCCGATATTGACCCTTCGCGACAAGGAGCCGAAATGATTTTTGCAGGTTTTGATGGAAAAATACATGCCGTAGATACTAAAAAGCAAGAAATGTGGTCGTATAAATACACAAATAGCGACAATGTATTAACCGGCGGCGTTTTAATTGCCGATTTGAATGCCGATGGTTCTCCCGAAATCGTTTTCGCATCATATTCTACTGCACCCAAGCGCAGTCATTTGTTTATTCTTGATGCAGGTGGAAATGAAAAATACAAAATACCATTACCCGGACGCGGAGCTATGCCGGTGCCAACTATTGCCGACGTTGATGGCGACAAACAGTTAGAAATAATTGTAAGTTTAAAAGATGCCGAAGACAAAAAACGTATGGTTCAAGTATATACGGTTAAAGGTTCATCTACAAATTGCTTGCTTTGGTTTACCGGAAGAGCCAATTATTTGCGCAACGGATATGTGCCTAATTAGAAAGTGTGTGAAGAAAATTAATATCGACGAAAGACCTCGCACAAGTATAAAAAATCGGCGAGGTCTTATTCCGAGAGCGATATATTTCCTAAAAATACAATAATTACAAAAAATTATAGCTGAAAAACGATAGGAATTGTTATCCAAACATTTACCTTTTGTCCATTTTGAGTTCCGGCTTCCCATTTTGGAAGGTTTTTCACAACTCGCAGAGCTTCTTTATCCACGAGCGGGTGTATCGAGTTAATGATAGAGGCTTTGCGAATTTCGCCATTGCTGTTCACAATAAATCTAACGAAAACTTTACCTTGAATACCTTGTTCCACCGCTTGGGTAGGATATTTTAAATGCTTGGCAATGTATTGTTGCAACCCGATTTTGCCACCCGGAAATTTCGGCATAGTTGGTGCAATCCACATAGTTGGCACTTCGGGGTCGTATTCTTCGGCGAGTTTAATTTGCGAAATTGGCACTGCCTCCGCCGGCTCAATTTCCGGACTTAAAATCTCGAAATTCTCCGTAATTTCGCTGTTGTCGGGTATAATATTAATTTTATTATAATTTTTAGGCATCGGCGGTTTTATTTCAGGCTTTCGTTCCACCGGCAAAAGTTCGGTTTCAAGTTCAAGATTATCAATGCGATAAACTACGGTAGCATTTTCAATCGGCGTTTTCCATTCCAAAAGAGCCAACACCAACAAACTGCTAACGATAATTCCGATTTGCAGAAAAATGCCACGCTTACCCTCCAAATCAAACTTTTTATTTTTTTTGTCAATCATTTTAGCTGTCTTTGTGCAAACAGGGCTTTTGCATCTGTTTATTTTTTTGTAATGTTTCCAGACACCAAAGGTTTTTGAAACCTTTGGTGTCTTATCAAATTTAAGTACCTGTCGTAAATCAGTGCTTATTTATTCAAATATTCCATAGGATTAACCGGCTTTTTATTTTTCAGCAACTTGAAATTTATCGTAGGATATAAACGATTATCGCCCGTTACACCTATTATTTGCGCTTGTTTCACCGTGTCGTTTTGTTCAACAAAACTTTTTTTAAGCCCTTTGTAAATACTTGTAAAACCTTTATTATGAGCTATTTCTATATTGATTTCTTCAACTCCCCAATTGTCGATAATTTCCACATTTTTAACCACTCCTTGTCGCGATGCCATTATTTTGCTGTGGCTTTTGGTAGAAATGCTTATTTCGAGATGAGACACCAAAACTTTGTAATAATTACCTTTTTGCTCGCTATTTTTAATATATTTTTTTTCAAAAAAAGGACTTACAATTTTATAATTTTCAGCCACAGGCATCACAAAATCATAATTATTTTTAAATTGCAAACTATTGGTCGATTTATTAATTTCTGATATTAAAAAACTGTAAAACAGCACGCTAACAATCATTAGCGGCATTCCTGAGGCAAATCTTATTTTACTCAAAGTCAGATTATTAGGGAATACTATCAACCAAATTCTGTCTAAAATAGGATTTTTAGCAAAATTATTAACAACCGACAAACTGCGCTTATTTTCAGATAATTTTAATAATAATTCAGAATATAATTTGGCATCAAATTTCGACAACATTATGCTATCAACTATAAATTCGTGGATATTTCGGATAGTTTGCTGCGCTTTTTTCACAAACGGACTAAACCAAAACCATATTCCGAACAATTCATACAATAATAAATCGCAAGAATGACATTGTTTTATATGGATTTTTTCGTGTTCTATTATGTAGGAAATTTCTTGCTCGCTCAACTGATGATTTTTGCTTATGAAAATATATTTAAACCAACTGTAAGCCGAATTTTCATCTTGTATTGGCACAAGTTTATATTGTTCAATATTCTGAATATCACATTGTTGTATAATTTTAAAAATTTTCAGATTTTTTCTTACAAAAACTATTGCAGCGCGTATAAAACCCGAAATATACACAACAAAAATGATATTTTGAATATTGAAATGAGGATTGCCGAAAATATTGCGCCAACTGTTGGCAGGCTCTTTAAAAAGGGCTACACCGAAGCCCGAATAAGTATTTAACAATAAAAAATTGCTATTTATATAATTGTCGGAAATACTGTAAGGGAATGGTAATAAAGGGATTAGAATGCTTATAAATATTGCCGACAACAAATACCACCTACTCCACACAAAATATGTAGTTTTATAAAGAGCATAAGCATAAAAAATATACATTATGGCAAAACATACCGCAGATTCTATCAGATATATTATAAAATTTGACAATTAATCTGAGAATTTCTTAGTTTTCACCTAATTTTTCTGTTAGTTTTTTCAATTCTTCTGCCTCTTCTTTTGAAATATTGCTTTCTTTTTCGCTTATTATAAAAGAAACAACCTCTTGATAAGAGCCATCAAAATAATTGCTAATCAGTTGTTTAAAAGTATGCTTTCTATACGATGCCTTACTTATCAATGGATAATATTGATGAGTTCTGCCATACGATTTGTAGCCAACAAACCCTTTGCTTTCTAAAATTCGCACAATAGACGAAATTGTATTGTACGGAGGTTTTGGCTCAGGCAATTTTGCAATAATATCGTTCACAAATGCCTCTTTCAACTTCCAAATAATTTGCATTATTTGCTCTTCTTTTTTTGTTAGATTTTCCATACTGCAAAAGTATAACTTATTTTTCAGTTATACAACTTATTGTTAAGTTATTTTTTTATTTTTATTAAAAATAAAAACTGTTTTTAATAGAAAGAATTGATTATGAACCTGTTATAAAAAATGTGGAAATTTAAATTTTTGGGGCAAAATAATAACAAATATAATCAATCACCGCATTACATTCCATACGGGGCTAACACTAATAGCTTTTTAGAAGCCAAAAAAATCGCATAGCGATAACATATCGGTTGCCCCGTATGCAGCCAACGGCGAAATGCAGGGATTAATACCAAAAAAAAACATCAAATCCGATATTTTTTTTCGAAAATAAAATTTCCACACATTTCATTTCATCAATCACCGCATTCAATTCTCATCATTTTCCCCGTATTTCTCCGAATGTCAAGACTTCACAAGTCTCTCAAAATCAGCTGACTATCAACTACTTACCAAGTTATTAACAATCTTTGTTTATAAAAAATGCTATGATATTGATTTCTAATTGATTATTAATTAAAAAAACATGCTAAATTTGCAAATTATCACTTAAATTTTGGTTTTAAAATGGTTATAGTAAAAGATAAGGGCAAAAACATGCCTCGCAAGCACGTTATTAAAATACAATTAAACGACAAAGAAAAGCAAGTTTTAGATAGTTATTGTAAAAAATATAAAATAACTAATCGTTCAAAACTGATTAGAGAAACTATTTTTGCATCAATGTTAGCCAAAATAGAAGAAGATTATCCAACCTTATTTGATAAATTATAGTTTTTTTTCCACTCTATAAAACAGAAAGAGACAAGGCATTAACCTTGTCTCTAAATTTTATGCGCTTCATGGTAACGACAATATTTCGATATTATCTACCATTAGAATTAAATCCATTTAACGCAAGCAGCGTCTTGGCGATAAGCTAAATTATCGTTCATTGGGTACACGCGAATTCCGTATCTATAATTGCCGGCAATTGGTGGCATAAATTCAAAGTTGAAAATAGCCTTTTCGTTGTCATGTGATACCAATTTCATAGGAATAACCTTAACCAATTGATTAACAGATACTTTTTCGGTAATTACTAATTCAATACCTATTTGATTGGCATTAAATCCATTTAAGTTAATCACAACCTCGCCGTGATATGTATTACCCAACTCTAATTGTGTTTTAAACGATTCTGAGAATTTAATAGACTCGGCTGTTACGTTTTCCCAAGATCTATTAATTTGCTGTTTCCAATCGGCAATTTCCATAGCCAATCGGTATTCGTTTTCTTTTATCTGACGGCTTCTTGCAAATAATTTATTGTAAAAACGCTCGTAATAATCATCAAGCATGCGTTTCATTGTGAAATGCGGCACAATTTCAGCCGTACTCTTCTTGATAAATTGTACCCAGCGTTCAGGAATATCCTCACTGTTTCGCTCGTAATACAAAGGTGCAATTTCATGCTCTAATTTATCAAAAATTGTAGCCAAATCAAGTTCATCTTGGTAAGCTTGGTTTTCAAAGGTTCTCTTCTCGGTAAGAGCCCAACCTGCATTATCTTTATAACCTTCAACCCACCAACCATCTAATACACTGAAATTTAACACACCATTCATTATGGCTTTCATTCCACTTGTACCTGACGCTTCTTGCGGACGAGTAGGCGTGTTGAGCCAAATATCAACTCCTCGAACAAGTTTCTTTGCCAACTCAATATCGTAGTCCTCTACGAATACTATTTTGCCAATAAACTCCGGACGTTTTGATACCTCAACAATATGCTTGATAATTCCCTGTCCGATACCGTCGCTCGGATGTGCTTTTCCTGCGAAAACAAATCTTATCGGATGTTCAGGGTGATTTACTATTGAGTTTAATTTATCTAAATCTTTGAAAAGTAAATTACCGCGTTTGTAGGCTGCAAATCGCCTTGCAAAACCTATTGTTAAACATTTTGAACAAATATTTTCGTTAATACTTGTTAATTCTTTGGCTACTTTATACGAACTAATTGCTTTTTCGGTTAAATATTCTTTCAAAAACTGAAACAAATCTGCCCTTGCTGCATTACGATGCTCCCAAATTAATTTATCATCAACATTATAAATTGCTTTCCAAACTTCTTCTTCCGATTGTTGTTCGTAGAAGTTTTTGCCAAAAGTTTTTTCGTATAATTTAAGCCAAGAGTTTGATGTCCAGCTTGATAAGTGTACACCATTGGTTACATAGCCAATATGCGATTCTTGTGGATAATATCCTTCCCAAAGCGGATTAAACATGTCTTTGGTTACTTCGCCATGAAGTTTACTCACACCGTTGATTTCTTGCGAAAGATGAGCTGCTAAATAACTCATAGAGAATTTTTGGCTCTTGTCTCCCGCCTTGCTTCGTCCCAAATCCATAAATTCGTCCCAGCTAATATGCAGTCTTTCAGGATAATGACCCAAATAGTGCATTACCAAACCTTCGTCAAAAGCATCGTGTCCGGCAGGCACCGGCGTGTGTGTGGTAAATAAACTCGATGAACGTACTATTTCTAACGATTCTGAAAATTTCAACTTCTCTTCTCGCATTAAAATATGTATTCGCTCAATTCCGGCAAATGCTGCATGACCTTCGTTTAAGTGATATACTTCTTTCTCAATACCAAGTTTTTCTAGCATTCTAACACCACCTATGCCCAATAAAATTTCTTGTTGCAAACGATAATTTCGGTCGCCACCGTAAAGATGCGCCGTAAGACCTCTGTCGGCATCGTCATTGTCGTGTCGGTCGGTGTCAAGCAAGTATAAACTGATTCTTCCCACTTGTACTTTCCACACCTGCACTTTTACCATTCGTCCTGCCAATGAAATTATAATGTAAATTGGCTGTCCTTCGCTGTCGGTAATTAAAGAGGCTGACGAATTGCTGAAATTTTGCTCAATATAGTTTACTTCTTGGTCGCCATAAATTGACAAACTTTGACCGAAATATCCATATTTGTAGTAAAGTCCAACTCCAATCATATCAGAATTAGAATCAGAGGCTTGCTTCAAATAGTCGCCGGCTAAAATTCCTAAACCGCCCGAATATATTTTCAAATTGTTGCTAATTCCAAATTCCATACTAAAATAAGCAATACCTCTGCCTTTTTCGGTATTTTTAACGCTCATGTATTTCTTGAAATTCTTAACTACTGTTTGATATAATTCGTTAAATTTTTTGTCAGATTTTAATTCAACAAATCTATCGTAGGAAACTTGATTTAAAAGAGCTATTGGGTCGGCATCGGTGCTTGTCCATGCTTCTTCGTTAATGTATTTAAACATTTCAATAGCTTCGGGACTCCACGACCACCATAAATTTTTTGATAATTCTTCCAATTCAGGGAAAATATCCGAAGTATTGGCTTTTACATCTAAATTTCGCCAGATTGGCTGATTACTTTTGTAAGAATCTATTATCAATGTTGGCTCAGTTTGTTCGTGCTGCGCCAATGTTGTTCTTTTTGATTGATTTCGTGTAAGCGCAATGTCGTAAGCTTCGTAATAATTGCTAATTAAATTTTTCCACAAAGCTGTTTCTGAAAGTTCAAAAGCATTTTTTCTTGCTTTTTTGGATTGCTCGTCGGTAAATTTAGCACATGTTACTATTGTGTTGCCTATTTCACGAGCTACATATTCGTAGTTGTCGTCATTGCGTTCTACCACTTTTGTACACCAACTTAAATCAATGTTGCTACTCATTACCCAACGTCCAAAACCTGATAATGAGGTAGTTATACTTGGCACATGAAACGCAAGACTTTCTAATGGAGTATATCCCCAAGGCTCGTAATATGACGCAAACACAGTCATATCCATACCTATTAGTAAATCCCAATAGTCGATATTGAAAATACCATCTTTTCCGTCGATATAAATTGGCGAGAAAATAACTTTAATTTTACTGTCTTTGTTGTTTGTTAAATTATTTTCGCGTAATTTGTTTAAAATAAGGTCGTAATGTGGGTCGTGCAAATTGTGAGTTAGAATTTTATCAGAATTTTCATCTGTAAAAGTTCCTTTTTGCAAACATTGTTGCACATCTTTTCTCGGACCATAGTTGTTTGCAGGAATTAAAAAGAATGCAACTACCTCGTTTTTGTCTTGCTTATCTTCCTGTGCAAGAGCAAGCCCGTCGATAAATACATCTAAACCTTTATTCCAAAATTCGTATCTTCCGCTGGTTGATACAAATTTTACATTGTCTTGAAGTTTATAGCCCAACACCGTTTCGGCAACTTTGCGCAAATGTGTGCGTGCGTATTTTCGTTTTTTGTCAAATTCTGGTTGTTCAGGCACAAAATTGTTTTCAAAACCATTAGGAGTTACTACATCTACCTCTTTTTCAAGCAATTGATGACATTCAACAGCGGTAGTTTCACTAACTGTGGTAAAAGAATTGGCATGAGTAGCCGCAAGTTTTTCAAGCGAATGTTTTGATACTACACCAAGCTCTTTTGCCATTTTATCGCCGTCAAAATTTTGCAAATTTTTATACAACGGTATTCTATTGCCCGAAATTGAGCGTCCTACGGTTGTGGCATGAGTTGTGAAAACGGTAGAAATATGAGGGGCATGGCTTTTTAAATAAAGTATTCCTGCACCTGTCATCCACTCGTGAAAATGCGCAACTACTGCGTGCTTAGGCGAAAGATAAAAAGAGGTGAAACTTTCCACTACCATAGCTGCCACGTATCCAAAAATTGCCGGACGAATATAGTCCCAATTTCCTGATATTGAATCTAATTTATAGTCTTTCCATAATTTGGTGAAAATTTCGTCTTTTTTTGTTACAAATGGGTTAAAATCAACGAGTAGTGCAATTGGTTGTCCGGGAATATTCCATCTTCCGACTTTCACTTTTAAACCTTTTTTGTCTGCTGCTTCTACCCAGCCTTTATATAGGTTGGGTTGTTCTTCAAATTCGGTATTTGAGTCGCCCTCTCCCCAAAAAAGAGGACCTATTGTTATTAAATTGTCTTGATTGTAAGTCTTTTGTAATGTAGTAACTTTGGTAGATACAACCGTGTGTATGCCGCCAACTTTGTTACAAACTTCCCAACTTGTTTCAAAAATGTAATCAGGTTTCAACATAATTTTATAATAATTTGTTAATATTGTAGATTGTAAAATGGTTAAGTTTTGTTGTTGAAAAGAAAATTTTATTTAACCAAATTCAATCATCTAAATTAATGAATTTTGTCTTTGATAAGAGATTAAAAAACTCATTTTTTTAAACTATATTGTTTAATTTTGTTTTGTTTTCTATAATTTGTGAGTAGTAGAATATTATTTTAGGTTGTAGTTAATGTTTTTTTTAAGTTAATTGTTTCAGTACAATACTCCGTAAAATTAAGAATGAAAAATGAAGAGTTGAAATTTATATTATTGATAATCAATAAGTTATACGGACATGTCATTGTTTTATAAAAATCTGATTATCAATTCATTCTAAAAAAGTAGCGGACTATTAATTCTACAAAAGAATATAAAAAAGATGTGATAAGCAAAAGTTTACAAACAAAAAGGATATTTTTTACTCTTGCCTAATCTATAACCTGTTAAATATCAAGAGCTTGGATAATGTTTAGTTGAAGTCTAATTTTTATATAATCAATTACCTCATTTCAATAATCCGTTATTTTTTTCGTAATTAACTTAAAGTCAATGTTTTGCAAAATGTGCTTTTTGTTATTCAATATTATTATTATCATCAATATAATTGTTAATTGCTCATTAGGGCTGTTCAGAGAAATATTATTCAATAAAATTTTACTTTTGTTCTTTCTTAAATTATTTTATATTTTTTATGTTTTTACAGGATATTAAAACACGTAAGGTTTCAGTTAAAGACTTGCTTCAATTAGTACCTTCTGATTTAGTTAAAGATTTGTCAGAGAGTTTAAATACCGATAAATGGGTTAGTAAATTAGATGGTTATTCATTTTTTAATTTACTTATTTTCAGTATATTAAGTTCAGATAGGTTGAGTTTACGTATAATGGAGAATAATTTTCAAGACCCTTTTTTTCACATTATTGAGGGAGGTTTAAAAACTGACGATACAGTAACTCATACAGGGATAAGAGAACGTTTACAGCATATCAATGTTGATTTTTTTAGGCTTATATATGAACATTTGTATGAAGAGGTTGAAAAACATTATTCTGCCAAAACCTTATCTAAATATAATATTAAACGTTATGACTCTACTATGGTAAATACATTTTCTCATTTATTAACAGGCATGAAAGTAGGCAATACTTCTTGCGGTAAGGAGCAGATAAAATTTACCACAGAGTTTAAA
>PDWI01009748.1_pt1 | contig 10934 bp, 10 predicted proteins | sample 1430891 | NCBI WGS metagenome assembly PDWI01 (sample SAMN01162508, study PRJNA174530) | Oral metagenome, whole genome shotgun sequencing project. | biome: Marine environment; feature: Marine mammal; material: Swab sample of the gingival sulcus; isolation source: swab sample of gingival sulcus... | reverse complement strand
CATTTGGGGCAGCACCTCCCTGCAGAGACCGGCAGAACCCAGAAAATTGGTATCCATTAGTTTTTTCATGGTAAAAAAGTCTGTTTCGGCAGCCAGACTCCGCTGACTGATTCCTGCATTACAGATCAAAACATCGATGGCCCCCCATCGCTCGACAGCCTGGGTTGTCCGGGGGGCCAGCTCTTCATGGCAGCTCACATCCAGAGGCAGGATAAAAAAGCGTTCTTTGTCCTTCCAGGAGGAAAACAGTTTTTGAAGTTTTTCTTCCGAACGGGCAGAAAGGATGACCCGCCCCCCTTTCCTGTAAATCTCACAGGCCAGAGCCTTTCCAATGCCCGATGAAGCCCCGCTTATCCAGCACACCTTGTTTTTCCAGAAAATTTGTCCTTTGTTTTTTAAACCTATGACTTTCATTTTATTTTTATCGGCAGCGGACTAATCTTGGGATGGCTTTTGGTGTCTTATAATCTTGGATATTGTAAAAAAATGGATTAAGATAACCGGGATTTGTAAAACAGTTGTAATATGTCGGATAAAATATTGCCGAATCTTCCCCAAAAGGGCAGGGATGTAAGGAGTGTTGTAGATGAAAAGTAAAATGTTGTTGACCCTGGCTGCAGTTTTGGTTCTGATTTCCTGCGGGACTACCCAGGTGAAAAGAACAGCCGATGATAAAGTGATTGACCTGAGCGGCCGCTGGAATGATACAGATTCCAGGCTTACTGCCGAAGCCATCGTTTCGGACTGCCTTTCAAGACCCTGGATTGAGGATTTCCGGGAAGACACAGGAGAGAAACCTGTGGTTATTGTGGGGAATATCCGGAATAAAAGTTCCGAGCATATTGAAGTCCTTACCTTTATCAAGGATATTGAAAAAGAACTGATTAACAGTGGAAGGGTCCGCTTTGTAGCCAGCAGTGAAGAGCGGCAGGAAGTCCGTGACGAAAGGCTGGATCAGCAATCCAATGCCACAGAAGACACCGCCAAGACTCTGGCTGCCGAGACCGGGGCGGATTTTATGATGAAGGGAACCATTACTTCCATTACCGATGCCATTGAAGGGAAAAGGGTAGTGAGATACCAGGTCAGTATGGAGCTTATCCATCTGGAAACGAATGAAAAGGTCTGGATTGGTTCCAATGAGGTGAAAAAGCAAATTAAGCATCCCAAAGCCGGTTGGTAAGAGGCATGAAGCCTGCTTTTCCTGCTGCCTGTCTTGGCTTTTCCTTTCTGTTTCTTCTGGGGGCTTGTGCCAGCAGCAGAACTTTACAGGAGCAGTATTTAGAGGCCAGGGAGCCTCTGGCAAGGCGTGATTTTACAGGGGCAGCCGCAGTAATTGAACAGCATAAAAGGAAAACCTATAAAAAAAAGGACAGGGTTCTTTTTTATCTGGATGCAGGGATGCTTTACCATTATGCCGGAGAGTATGAAAAAAGCAATGTCGCTCTGGAGGCGGCAGAGCAGGGCATTGAGGCCTTATATACGAAAAGCATCAGCAAAATACTTGCTTCCGGGGGCTTAAATGATAATGCCCTGGATTATGCCGGGGAAGATTATGAAGACTTGTACCTGAATGTGTTTAAGGGCCTGAATTATATGGCCCTTGGGCTTTATGAAGATGCTCTGGTTGAGGTACGGAAGGTTCAAATCAAGCTGAATATTCTGGAGGATCGTTACAGAAATGCTGTTGCTGAATATAATGCCTCCACAGAGGCGGAAGGTGAACTTCCAATTCCAGAAAGTCCTTTCCATAATGATGTACTGGCCCGCTATCTTTCCTGCCTTCTTTATCGTTTGGAAAAAAGCCCCGATGATATGAGAATTGAGTATGAAAAATTGCTTCATGCCTTTGAAGAGCAGCCTTCCCTTTATGATTTTCCCCCTCCTTATTTTTCCCGGGAATTGGGGGAGGACGAAGGGGTTAATCTGAGTATTATTAGTTTTACCGGGTTATCCCCTGTAAAAAAAGCAAAAACTTTTTATCTTACCACCGTTGAGAACGGGGTTATCCTGAATACCGCTGAAGAAGATGAAAGCTACGTGAAAAATCTGACCGGCTTTACAATCCTGCCCATCCCCGGTGTTCCCGGGGAATATCATTTTAAACTGGAGTATCCTGTCATGGAAAATCTGGGAAGCCGGGTGGATCATGTTGTGCTGAAATTGGGGGATAAACAGTATGATTTAAGCCTTATTGAGGACATGCAGGGTATTTGCCATGAGGTGTATCGCCGGAAACAGCCCCTGGTTCTGGGCAGAACGGTCATGCGTATTGTTCTTAAGGGGGTAGTCAAGGAGGCGGGAAAGGCAGCTGTTAATGATATGACTGGACAGGGGCCCATGTCTTTCCTTTTGGGGCTTATAATGGATGTTGCTGTTGATTTAACCGAAAATGCGGACTTAAGAATTTCCCGGTATTTTCCGGCCTTTGCCCATGCCATTGATTTGAGGGTTCTTCCAGGAGCGTATCCCTTGCAGATAGATTATTACGGACAGGGGCAGCTTTTATTTCGGGATGACCGGGGTATTGTGAACATTGAGCCCCGTAAAGCCAATTTTTTTGAATCTTGCTATTTGGAATAGTTTATTTTTCATCTTTTTTGGGCTTTGTTTTTTCAGCAAGGCTTTTTCAGTACTTTTTTCATTCTTCTCATGGCCTTTTCTACATTTTCCGGGCTGTTAAAAGCAGAAATTCGTATAAAACCCTGGCCGCATAAACCAAAACCGCTCCCCGGCGTGATGACCACCCCTGCTTCTTTGAGGATTTGATCAAAGCTTTCCCAGCTGTCTTTTCCTGTGTTAACCCATATGTAGGGGGAATTTTTACCTCCTGTACATTCATAACCTGCCTCCTCCATTTCCCTGAGGATGATGGAGGCATTGTTCATATAGCCTTTAATCAGGTCTTTGACCTGGGCCTGCCCTTCCCGGGAATAGACTGCTGCCGCTGCTTTCTGCACAGGGTAGGATACGCCGTTGAATTTTGTGGAGTGGCGTCTGTTCCACAATTCCTTAAGGGAATGTTCCTTTCCTTCCTTGTCTTTGATTTGGCAGGCTGGGGGAATCACTGTAAAGGCGCAGCGGGTTCCTGTAAATCCGGCGGTTTTAGAGAAACTTCTGAACTCTACCGCTACCTTGTCAGCCCCGGGAATTTCAAAGATGCTGTGGGGAATGTCAGGATCTTGTATAAACGCTTCGTAGGCTGCATCAAAAAGGATTAAGGCCTTATGAGCTATAGCCCAGTTCACCCAGGCTTTTAACTGCTTTCTTGTAGCTGTAGCTCCTGTGGGGTTGTTGGGATAGCAAAGGTAAATTAAGTCCGCTTTAAGCTCTTTTTCAGGGGCCGGGACAAAATGATTTGCAGAATTCCCCTCCAGATAAACAAAGCCCCCATAGCGGCCTCCCCGGGCTTTTCCCGAACGTCCAGCCATTACATTTGTATCTACATAAACAGGATAGACCGGATCGGGAACAGCCACAATGCAGTCCGGGGAAAAGAGTTCCTGAAAATTTCCTGTATCGCATTTGGCCCCGTCACTAACAAAAATATCATCAGCGGTAATTTCCGTTCCCCGGGAAGCAAAGTCATGTTTTGCAATAGCTTCCCTAAGAAAATCGTAACCCTTTTCAGGGCCGTAGCCCTTGAAGGTTTTTGTTGATCCCAGTTCATCCACCCCCTCATGAAAGGCCTTCAGGCAGGCCTGTGGGAGGGGATTGGTTACATCTCCTATGCCCATTTTTATGATTTCCCTGTCAGGGTTGTTTTTCCGGAATTCCGAGATTTTACGGGCAATTTCTACAAAAAGGTAGGATGACTGTAATTTTTTATAATTTTCGTTAATTCGTACCATAGGAGCTCCAATCCATAATTTGTCTACTTGCTTTTCGGTTCAAGATCCGAAATTTTCTTGTAAAGGGCATTGATTCTTTTTTCAAGTTTTTGATTTTGCCTGTTAATTTTACGCTTGATGAGCCAGGCCGCGGCTCCTGTTTTTTTGCGGATAAGCTGCCGGGGGAAGAATAACAAAGCTGTTTTCACATTTGTTTCTGTAATAAAATTTTTAAGGGGTGTCATGGTGTAGTTGTTGTCTGTGCTGCTTTTTTGATAGGACATAAGGATAAGTTCATCAAGAAAATCCCTGGCATCCCTGTTGGTTTTTTCCTGAGCTTTGTTTAGAGGAATTTGGCCTATTGGACTTTCTTTTAAATTCAGGGCACTATAGTGATCAAGGGGCCAGTCATAAATCATCATAAAATAAAGGCGGCCTTTAAAGGGAAGCTCCCAGCGTGTTTTCCCCCGCCGCAAGGGGCTGTGAAGAAGGCAGCGTACCCTGTCTTCGTTCCCAAAATCTCCATCATAAAGCCTGAAATCCAGAAAAACATCCTCCTTTCCGGAAAGCTCTATGCTCTGAGGATCTTCCAGACTCTGATAAAATTCTTTTATGGTTTTTAGAAGGTCTTCATATTCCTGAAACCCACAGAGCCGGGCATCTGCTCTTAAAAGAAGCTGCCTTTCATTTAATGCTCCTGGTTCATCTTTAAGCCAAGCCAGAATCTCCTTATCTGAATTATTTTGCAAAAACCACAGTCTCATGCTGAGATGTTCCTTTTGGTAAAGCAGGGGAACCATGTACTTTATGAACAAAAAGGATTCGGGCCCTTTGGGATTTCCATAGACCCTCATTTTCTTTCCTTCCTGAATAATCCGTTCTGTCATTTCAAAAATTTTCTCTGGTTTGAAATCCTTAGCCAGTTTCTTATGCAGCTTTTCATCAGGAATTACCAGGGCATGGCAGGAAACAAGGGCAAAGAAAGCAAAAAGCAACATAAGCCAGACTGACTTCATGAGGCAGTTTTTAGGCAGGGGATAGGGTTTTGTTTCTTTCACAATCTTTTTATCCTGATATTTTGGCTAGACAGTTCTTTCATAAGTTTTTTTAATCCTTTGGCAGGTAGATTCAGGCGTACAGGTTTAAAATCCCGGGAGTGGATACGGCAGCAATGGGAATTGAGCATTTCCACAAGGGTAATGCGCTGTAGTTTGTGAATCTCCGGTTCCTGGTAATAATGGAGGTTCAGTATGAGTCTATCTTCCTTCAATATGATATAGGGCCGTCTGTTACTGATAATAATGATGGCCAGAACCATGATTGTTCCCACGCTGAAAAGAATGAATTCAAGAGGATGGAAGCGGAGGATAAGAGGTCTGTAAGCCAGTATGAAAGGAATGAGAAAAATATAGTTTCCTCCCCTGGCCAAGGCATTTTTTTTCAGAACCACCAGTTCACATCTCCTTTAATTTATCACCATTAGCGCAGATTTTCCGGATTGAGGGCTGTAAGCTCTTCAAGGACAAAAAGACCATCTTTTCGTATAAGAACATCGTCAAACCAGATTTCTCCTCCCCCGGCTTCGGGAGTCTGGATGCAAACCAGGTCCCAGTGGACGGCAGAGCGGTTTCCGTTATCAGCATCATCATAAGCATTTCCCGGGGTAAAGTGAAAGCTTCCCATAATTTTTTCATCAAAAAGGATATTTTTCATGGGACTGAGGATGTAAGGATTGACTCCAATGGCAAATTCCCCGACATAACGGGCCCCTTCATCGCTGTCCAGTAATTTGTTGATTTTCTTATTGTCATTGGCCCTAGCCTCTGCAATCCGTCCTTTTTCAAAACGGAAAGCCACATGATCATAGGTAAAGCCTTGGTAGAGGGAAGGGCAGTTATAGCTGATGTGCCCTTCCACCGAATCCTTTACCGGAGCCGTATAGACCTCTCCATCGGGTATGTTCATTTTTCCATCGCACTTGATGGAGGGGATGCCCTTTATGGAAAAACGCAAATCCGTTCCGGGACCTTTGAGCCGCACCCTGTCTGTACGATTCATCAAGGCGGCCAGATTATCCATGGCACGGGACATTTTTCCATAGTCCAGATTGCACACATCAAAATAAAAGTTTTCAAAATCTTCCAGGCTTCGTCCGGCAGATTGGGCCATGGAACTTGTGGGATAGCGCAAAACCACCCATTTTGTATTGACTACCCGTTCCTTAAAGTGAACCGGCCCCATGTAGTGTTCCATATAAAGCTGCATATGTTCTGTTTTAACATCGCTGGTTTCAGAAGGATTATCAGAGCAGCCTATCCCGATATAGGCATCCATCCGGCTCATGCGCAGGCGATCGGCTTCTGCCATGATTTTCATTTGTTCCTGACTTGGCTGTTTTAGAAGTTCCCGCAAAATTCTGTCATTTTCCTGATTAAAGAAAGGGATGCCTCCGGCTTCCTGGACTGTCTGTATAAGGGCTGCGACCAAGGCTTCAGCGCCCTGTCCGTTCATCTGGATAAGAACCTTTTCTCCTCTTTTCAGGTTAATGGAATAGTTGACCAGAGTATGGGCAAGCTTTGTTAAACGGGGATCTTTCATATTATATCTCCTCAAGTTTCAGGAAACGGTTTAGATTTACGGCAGTCTGATTAATCAGCTTCTGCAAAGGAATGTTCAATTCTGCCGCTACGGTTCTGTAGCTCAGGCCGATAAAACCGCTGTGGTTATTTTTCCCCCGGAAAGGGTGGGGACAAAGGTAGGGGGCATCAGTTTCCAGAAGCAGACGGTTTAGGGGAATGGTCTGGAGGGAACGGCGGATTTTTTCAGCATTTTTAAAGGTTACATTTCCGGCATAAGAAATGTATAATCCTTTTTCCAGAGCCGCTTCTGCCAGGGCTTCATCTCCTGAAAAGCAGTGGAGAACACCTCCAGAAGGGAATGTTCTGTTCCTTATCCATGCAGTCATGGCTTTTTCAGCCTCTCTTACATGAAAAATTAAGGGTTTTTCTGCCTCAGAGGCCAGTTCATAATGCAGGTTCAGGATTTCATATTGATCCTCTGGTATGGAATCGGATCTGAAGAAATCCAGACCTGTTTCTCCTGCGGCTTTTACCCGGGGATGGGCCAGCTGGGTTTTCAGTATTTTCTTATAGTCTCGTGGCCAGGAAGTCCGGGGAATATTGGGATGAAGGCCTGCGGCAAAGTAGAGCTTGTCATACCGGGGTGTCCAAATCAGGCGCTCTTCAAAATCGTCCAGAATTACCGCAGCATCCAGAAGAACTCCAAACCCCCGGTTTTGCAGGGTTTCCAGCAGGGAGAGGACATCCATACCCTTGCGGAGCATTTCCATAATGTGAAAATGACTGTCGCTCATTCCCTTTTCAAAATTCAAATTTATCAAACCTTGATTCCTGCCTTCCTTGATGTTTTCCATCATAAAAAACAGCCTCCTGCAAAAACCGGGAGCTGCAGGAGGCCTTTTTACAAAGGCTTTTGCCCTTGTGGGTTTATCTTTAAGCCTGTCCAGCAGAACCAAGCACATTTTTATTTTTGTGCATATACAGTTCTTTCAGGGCTTCCCGTGCGGGGCCCAGATATTTACGAGGATCAAATTCTTCAGGTTTTTCATTAAAAGTTTTGCGCACAGCCGCTGTCATGGCCAAACGACCATCAGAGTCAATGTTAATCTTGCATACCGCAGATTTGGCAGCTTCCCTAAGCTGTTCTTCAGGAATTCCTACCGCATCCTTCAATTTCCCGCCGTTGGCATTGATAATGGCCACTTTATCCTGGGGAACAGAAGAAGAGCCGTGAAGAACAATGGGGAATCCGGGAATTCTTTTTTCAATTTCCTTGAGGATGTCAAAACGCAGGGGAGGGGGAATCAAAATCCCCTCAGCATTTTTTGTACACTGTGCCGGGGTAAATTTGTTGGCCCCATGGGAGGTTCCAATGGAAATGGCCAGGGAATCCACGCCGGTTTTTTTTACAAAGTCCTCGACTTCTTCAGGTTTGGTATAGGTGGATTTTTCAGCCACTACATCGTCTTCTACTCCTGCCAGGACTCCCAGCTCTCCCTCAACGGTAACATCGTGCTGGTGAGCATATTCCACAACTTTTTTAGTAAGGGCCACGTTTTCGTCATAGGGTAGATGGGAACCATCAATCATAACGGAAGAAAATCCGTTTTCGATACAGTCCCTGCACAGTTCAAAGGAATCTCCATGATCCAGGTGCAGGGCAATGGGAATTTCATGACCCAGTTCCCTGGCATATTCCACGGCACCTCTGGCCATATTTCTTAACAGGGTGGCATTGGCGTATTTTCTGGCACCGGAAGATACCTGGAGAATAACAGGAGACTTTGTTTCTGCACAGGCCTGGATAATGGCCTGAAGCTGTTCCAGGTTGTTGAAATTATATGCAGGAATGGCATAGCCACCGGCAACCGCTTTTTTGAACATTTCTTTTGTATTCTTCAAACCAAGATCTTTATAACTTGTCATTTGATACTCCTTGGGCAGGCCCTGATATTGTACTCAAAATATAGGTTTCAGGGACATGATGTCAAGGCGGGCAAAAATTAAAGGATAATTGCGCTGATAAAAAGTAATTCTTTGTATTGTATGGGTTTATGAGTTGAAGTCTTTCTTGGGGTTTTGGCTAAAGCATTATCCTGTCTGGATTTATAATTTTAACGGGATTGCCCTGGCGAAAATTACTGACAATATTCTTGAAAGAGTAAAAAAAATCATGATATGATGCCTGACATCATAAATTTATATTAAATTTTAGGAGGTTTTAATGATTAAGGACGGGTTTCAGTTTATCGCTTTTATGGTGCTGTTTTCCGGTGTTCTGGTATGGGTTGAGAAAAAGTACAAAAAAAGCAAGTTCTTTACTTATTGTCCTGCTCTGATTATTATTTACTTTGGTGCAATGCTCTTGTCCACATTCAAGTTTTGGGATATGAGTGTGGCTTCCGTTGCGGTTGCCAGGGGAACGGTCAAGTCGGCCATTCTTCCGGCCATGATTTTCCTTATGCTGCTCCGTGCGGATTTGCGTGACATCGCAAAGCTGGGGCCAAGGATGATTTTGTCCTTCTTTTCCGCCACTTTAACCATTATTCTTGGTTTTGTGGTTTCCTTTCTGCTCTTCAAGGGCTTTCTGGCTTCAAACGCAGCCAAGACTTTTGGGGCTTTGGCAGGAAGCTGGATTGGGGGAGTACAGAATATGGCGGCGGTCATGGAAGCTTTGGGTCTGAATTCTTCAGGAATGGGTTACACCCTTTTGATTGACTCCATTGACTACTCCATCTGGATTATGTTCCTGCTGGCCATGGTTCCCCTTCAAATCAAGTTTAACAAGTGGACCAAGGCAGATACTACCAAGATTGATGAAATCAACAAACACCTTACAGTGAAATTTGACAATATCAGTAAGGAAATCAGCTATCAGCATATATTATTGCTTTTGGGTATTGCCTTTACCATGACAGCGCTGGCCCAGTTTATTGCGCCCTTCATGCCGGGCTTTCTGGATCCCACCGCATGGTCCATTATTCTGGTTACCATTGCCGGTATTATCTGCGCCATGACTCCCCTGGGAGTCATTCCCGGTGCCCCGGCAGTGTCCAATGTTCTGCTCTATCTTTTGATTGCCCTGATTGCCTCGAACGCCAACTTTGCTGAATTAACTCAGGCTCCGGCCTATATTCTGGCAGGGTTTGTTATTTTGGCCATCCATGGTGTGCTTATGCTCCTCATCGGCAAGATATTCAAGCTGGATCTTTTTACCTGCGGTATTGCCTCTTTGGCCAATATTGGAGGGGTTGCTTCTTCTCCGGTTCTGGCTGCAGCTTATTCACAGGCTCTGGTTCCTGTTGCTGTTCTGATGGCTCTTTTGGGGGTTATTACCGGTACTTTCCTGGGAATTGGTGTTGCCAACATCCTGGCTCTGCTTTAGTTTTCCAACTTTTTGAACTAAATAGGGAATTCCCGAATTCAACCTTGCTGTACCTTTGCCGGGCACAGCAAGGTTTTTTTGCAAAATTAAAACAAGTCTTCCGGCCGGGGCTGGTTTAGAAGGTCTTTCATGGATTTTGAATATTCGCTGGGACTCATACCGCTGATTTTTTTGAACTGTCTGGAAAAGTAATGAATGGACGCATAACCCAGCTCGTCGGCAATACCGCTATAGTTCATATCGCCTTCCCGGATCATTCTTTTGGCCTCATCAATTTTTAAGCGGCAGTAATATTCCATAACAGACCACCCTGTTTCACTCTTAAAAAGCTTTTGAAGTACTGAACGGCCTATGATGCAGTCATGGGCAATCTGATCCAAACTCAGGTTATCCCCAACATGTTCCTGAAGGAAGGCTAGAATCTCCTGAATTTTCCTGCTGTCTTCCTTGACCTTTCTGGGGGAGGGCGGCGGTTTTTTATCAGGTTTGTCTCCTTCCCTTATCAGCAGCACAAGAAGCATGGTAAGGGCGGATTTTATCATGTCAAAGGATCCAAAGGGGGCCTCTGAAGAGACCTTCAAGCCTTTATAATAAGGGTTTTCAAGGCGGTTGCTGAAACAGCGGCGTGCTTCTGAAACAATGGTATTCAAAAGTCTTTTTTCCCTGTTTCCCAGGCTTAGGATGCGGCTGGAAAAAAAATCCATGGCGGGGGAGGGACTGTCAAAGGCGACTACAACCAGATTGGGAGATATTCTTCCGTTACAGACTACATTATGAAATTCCATGGGTTTATGGAAGATGATCTGCCCCTGTTTCAATACATGCCGGGCGGAAGCAGAGAATACCTCCACCTCTCCCTTGTCTACGTAGAGGAATTCCCAGAAATCATGAGCTTCTCCTTCAAAAAGGAAGGTGCTGGGGTATTCAAAATAGTGTACGGAGATAAGGGCATTCAGGTTTATATCTTTCAGAAAAGGGCTGAGTTCATAGCCATCCCGGATTTCTTCCATGGTATTATTGTACCACCAATTCAGGAAATTTGGGAGGTGATGCACAAAGTATGCTGTCTTTTATACGTACCCCCAATTTATATAAAAGAATGCTAAATCAAAGGCTTTTAAGTGATTATATAGTTTTTTA
>PDWI01009747.1_pt1 | contig 10934 bp, 9 predicted proteins | sample 1430891 | NCBI WGS metagenome assembly PDWI01 (sample SAMN01162508, study PRJNA174530) | Oral metagenome, whole genome shotgun sequencing project. | biome: Marine environment; feature: Marine mammal; material: Swab sample of the gingival sulcus; isolation source: swab sample of gingival sulcus... | reverse complement strand
CAGAACATCAGAACATCAGAACATCAGAACATCAGAACATCAGAACATCAGAACATCAGAACATCAGAACATCAGAACATCAGAACATCAGAACATCAGTAGTGTTTGCTTCAGAAAAATCAGTGATTTTACCTTTGCAGAAGAAGACAAGGGCAAAATAGTCCATGACCACTATCAGGGGATTGAGTATATCCGCCTGGATAAATTACACAAACAATGGCATGGCTTTACTTTTAATCCACATCTGGCAAAAATTGACTTATGGCACGCGGCTGATCGGCATTTTGCACAGTTTAAAAAAGAGCGGCATATCTCACGCTGGCAGAGAAAGGCTGGCAAGCATGCGGCCTTTATGATTTGTGGGGCATGCCAACATATCGGCAATGGTATTAGTGTTAGTCACAGTAATGCGCCACCATCGCGTTTAAAAACGACAAGAAGGGCAATAAGATCCTGGATAAAAACTCGTTTATTCAAAAGCAAATAGTGATTTTACATGGGAAATACTGCCTTAAAATCATAAGCTTTGTATAAAGGCTGATTAAATGAAGACCTTATGAAATTTATCACCTACCTGATTAATTTGGACGACAGTGCAGAACGACTATTTGGGGCCACACAACAGCTACAAGTAGCGGGCATTGACTTTGAACGTGTACCCGCATTTGATGGACGCAATGTACAACTTGCTGATATTAAAGAATATGATGAAAAAGCCAGCATTGCTTATATGGGCCGAGCTTTAGGGGGGGGGGAACTAGGTTGTTATTTTAGCCATATAGATTGTGCGAAACGCCTGTTACAAACTGATGCCGATTATGCCCTGGTGCTGGAAGATGATATGACAGCCCCGCAAACATTGCTCACCAGTATCACAGAAATTCTCGACTATCTGGAAGCTCACGCTATTGATTGGTATTTAATTAATATTGGCGCTCATAAAAATAAAATCAGTACACCCGTCAAGCAATTCCACGCACACACGCTGTACAAAGCACATTATTTCCCCATGACGACCACTGGCATTATCTGGTCACGCAAGGGAGCTGAAGCCTTTTTAGCCTATACACAAACACATTCTATTTTTTGCCCTGTCGATAATTTTTTCCGCTACTGGCTAACGGAAAACAACAAGGGACTATCCGTTTACCCGCCATTAACACCGCCTAGTGGCGCAGATAGTGATATTGATAGCACAGTCAGAAGAAAGACAGCCAATCGCCACCCCCTGTATGGACTAATCAAGCAACGTCGCTTGTGGGGCGATAAACTAAAGGCACTCAGGAGCAAATATCTATCCACAAGCTGATAAATAGTTATCCTTCGGCTGCCGCATCGCCATATTTGAAAAATCTATAATCATTCTTTTCAAAAACAGAAACTATGCATGATACGGTCATTGCTCTGCGGATCAACCGCGTTGAATTTGGGTTGGATATTCATGCCATGTAACAGGTTTAACCCACCATTCAAATAAGTATTATCGTTACTAGCCATAAAAAACTAAAAATGCTTTGGCGCAAACTTTACGCGTTGTTAGTAGTCCAATGATTACTGGTTACAAGGTAATTACTGAATATTTTATAACTATAAATGCGGGCTTTTTGTTGACGGTATTGCGCCAGTCTCTCAGACCTCAAAGTAACAAGGATGGTACGATGAAAAAGCAATTACTTACTGCATTATTACTCACTTTCAGTGTTGGTTCGGTGTGTGCTGATACTGCCAATGTGCTACCCACCACGACGGAAGTGACCTCGGGCAGGAATCTACGGAACAGTGGCACACAACAGTGCGAGGTGGTCGTTTCCAACGGTGGGCTGGGTCACGCTGAAGCCACAGTCATTATTCACTTACCCAAAGGAGCTCGTGTATTGAGTACGCGAGTGAAACGCCCGTCAGCGGCACGAAGTCACTGCAGTAAGTTGCGGTCAGGTACAAAAAATACGGTACAATGCAAGCTCACGCGACTGATACCTAATCAGAAAATTACGCTAATTACCCGCTATCGTCAGACCAATCCGGCACGCGGTCGGTGTTCCGGCTATATCAAGGCAGGTAGTGGGCACTGACTTATCTGGACAAGCCATGAATCTGATTGTTTAGGGCGTTGCGTTAATCGAAGCAATCAAACGGGTGTGATTTCAATGAATAGTGAGCAAAATCCAGTGCTGTGGTCTCCAAGCCAGGATACGATAAATAACAGCAATATGCAGGCATTTACCCAGTGGGTGGAGCAGCGTTTCTCGCAGACATTTGTAGACTATGCTGCATTACATCATTGGTCGATCACTTCCCCGGAGGATTTCTGGTGTGCAATCTGGGATTATTGCGGCGTGATTGCCGGTAAGCGTGGGGAGGTGGTGCTGGAAAAGCCCATACCAATGATTGATGCGCAATTTTTCCCGCAGGCGCGTTTAAATTTCGCTGAGAATTTGCTGCGTGGTGCGTTAGTGGATGACGGCACGGCAGAGCAGGATGCGCTGGTGTTTCGTGGTGAAGACAAAGCCGCCCACCGTTTGAGTTTTGCTGAATTGCGTGATCAGGCTTCTTGTGTTGAACAATGTTTGACTGCGGCGGGTGTGACCACCGGGGATCGGGTGGCGGCCATGATTCCGAATATGCCCGAAGCGGTTGTTGGGATGTTGGCAGCCAGCTCTCTTGGGGCAATTTGGGCCTCTTGCTCCCCAGAGTTTGGTTTAGAAGGCTTGCTGGATCGCTTTGGGCAAATAGAACCGACGGTACTAATCGTTTGTGATGGCTATTTTTACAACGGTAAAGTCATTGATGTGCGTGAAAAAGCGCAAGCTTTGGCTGCGGCGATTCCCTCCCTGAAGCAAGTCATTTGCGTAAACTATGCTGGCTTGGAGATGAGCGTTGATGTGGTGGGGGATAAGCCTGCGGTCAGTTGGGATCAGGTCTTACACCACCATGCACCTCAGCCCCTGGCATTCCGGCAACTGCCGTTTGATCACCCGTTATATATCATGTTCTCCAGCGGTACGACCGGCAAGCCCAAATGTATCGTACATGGCGCGGGCGGCACTTTGTTGCAGCATTTGAAAGAACTCCTGTTGCATAGTGATATTAAAGCAGGGGATCGTGTCTTTTACTTCACCACCTGTACCTGGATGATGTGGAACTGGCTGGTGTCGGCGTTAGCGGCAAAGGCAACGGTATTGCTGTATGACGGCTCGCCATTTTATCCATCTAAGACCACTGTTCTGGATTATCTGCAGGATGAAAAAGCCACTTTTTTCGGAACGTCTGCCAAATATATTGACGAGTTGAAAAAAGCGAAGTTAGTGCCTGCAGAGACACACGATTTAAGTGCCGTTCGCACCATAGCCTCAACTGGCTCGCCATTGATGCCAGACAGTTACGAATACGTTTACCAGCATATCAAATCTGATGTATGTCTGGCTTCTATTGCCGGTGGCACGGATATTATTTCCTGCTTTGTCTTGGGCAACCCCACCTTGCCGGTTCATCGCGGGGAAATCCAGTGCAAGGGCTTGGGTATGGCCGTTGAAGCGTGGGATGACGATGGCAAGCCAGCGGCCGATCATAAGGGCGAGTTAGTTTGTTCAGTTGCGTTTCCATGTATGCCGGTTGGTTTTTGGAATGATGATGATAACACCCGTTACCAGGCAGCTTATTTTGAAAAATTCCCCGGCTATTGGGCGCATGGTGATCTAATCGAAGAAATGCCAAGTGGCGGCTTGGTGATTCATGGTCGCTCGGATGCGACGCTGAATCCGGGCGGAGTACGCATTGGAACCGCAGAAATCTACCGTCAGGTGGAAATATTCCCCGAAGTAAAAGAAGCGATGGCAATTGGTCAGCAATTTGATGGTGACGTGCGGGTCATTTTGTTTGTAGTCATGCAGGCGGGGCAGACCTTGGATGAGGATTTTAGCAAAATGCTAAAACAGGCAATTCGTAAAGGTGCCAGCCCGCGCCATGTGCCTGCGAAAATCATACAAGTCGCTGAATTGCCACGAACCGCCAGCGGTAAAATTGTGGAATTGGCAGTGCGTGATGTGGTGCATGGTCGTGAGGTAAAGAATAAAACGGCACTCGCGAATCCACAGGCGCTGGAGCTGTTTAAAGACCTTGTAGAACTGCAAAGTTAATGGAGGAAGGAAATGAAGTGTAAGCGATTGATGTTAATAACGGCGCTGTTTATCGCATGCATGAGCGCCATCTGGACGCATGCTTACTCAAAGGAAGCAAGGCATAACCTGGCTGACATTCTAAAGCAGGTTAATCAATTAGAAGAAACATCGCCTTCTATTACTCAGTCAGCCTTAAAAAATATGGAACCGCAAATCCAGGCCATGGAGAGTGAGCGATTCGATGGCTACCAATTTGATGCTTATACAGAAGTGTTACTGCATAGCATAATGACCAGTCTGAAAGAGAAAAAATACGCGCTTGCCAAACAAAAAAATGAGGCTTTACAACAGCTTGTCCATCATTTTAAGGGAAATATGGGATCGTGGGAAACAGCGCACTTGGTTAATGCAGCATCAGGCAGCTTCCTTATATGGCTGTATACCGACGAAAACCAATATAAACAGCAAGCAGAAGCAGTATTGGAAGAAGGCGTAAAAAACGATATTGCGACCTACGAAGCCTTTTTAAATACCCCTTTGGGTGACGATAAAGAATTTTTATCGAAAGGCAAGTCTATCGCGGCCATGCGCCATATTAATTTGTATGTACAGGGCTTGGGAATCAAACAGCGGCGACTAGGAGCAAGCCAGCTAAATCTTCAAAAATTAGCATTGGAAGCTCGTGAGAAATACATAAAATACAAACAACGCCTTCAGCTAGAGTCTTCTACTACATTGGACAAGGAATACAACAATCTACTTGTTGCCGCTAAAGAGCTGCTGACTCCTGTGTACTTCAAACCTCTGCAAGAGGACTATGAGAAAAATATTACATCAGAAAAATAAAGAAAGTTGGTGTAAAAAACAAGCAAACCAAGGCACATCACGTTGCTGCCCTCCCGCCTTTTGATACAACAATGACCACTCTGGTGTCAGAAATTTCCTCAATACCGTTGTATCTGCCTTTTGTCAGCTAAATTCATGCGATTAATGTTGATTCAGTTTAGATTAATTTAGGATTGAACTTAAATGGCATTGTCAGGCCATATATTAATGACAATGAGAAGCTAATAAAAGCACAACACTTTATACAAACCCCCCAAAAAATTGTGAGAGAGTTCGAGTATGTCTGGAGTTAATGGAAGAGACCCGTCTGCTGAATCTATAACCGGATTTCGTTCTGGTCTAGCCAGTCGGTTTGTTTCTGGCACCCAATCACAAGATGCCGTTGACCTATACCTGAAAGATATTGAGGTGAATCCGTTATTGAGTGCACAGGAGGAAGTGCATTACGGTCGCTTGGTTGTTCAGGGCGATGAGGCGGCCCGCAAGAAGATGATTACCTGTAATCTACGTTTGGTTGTGAAAATTTCGCGTCGCTATCTAGGGCGCGGTTTGGGATTGTCCGATCTGATTGAGGAAGGCAATCTGGGCTTAATTCATGCCGTTGAGAAGTTTGACCCTGAAAAAGGGTTTCGCTTTTCGACCTACGCAACGTGGTGGATTCGCCAGAGTATTGAGCGTGGCTTGATGAATCAATCAAGAACCATTCGTTTGCCAATACACGTCAATAAAGCACTGAGTGGTTGCCTAAGAAAGCGGGCGCAACTGGGGCAAAAGCTGGGGTATGAACCCAGTTTGCAGCAGTTGGCTGATGAGATGGGTGCAACCGAGGATGAAGTGCAGCACTTGCTGAAACATACAGAACATACCACATCGCTGGATTATAAGGTTGGTGAAGATAAAGACAGCTCAATAATGGATTTCGTTGCAACGGATACGGTGAAAGGGCCGGATGAAGAAGTCATTAATGAGGATATTTGCGGCGCGGTTAATACCTGGTTGGGGCAGTTGGATGAAAAACAACAGGCGGTGATTGTGCGTCGTTTTGGCTTGCATGGCCATGAACATGCGACCTTGGAGCAGGTGGGAACAGAGTTAGCACTTACCCGCGAACGGGTGCGGCAGATTCAGCTGGATGCACTGAGGCGCTTGAAGTCCATTCTGGAAAGGGAAGGTGGTTCCCGTGAGGTTTATCTGCAAAGCTCATAGTGGCGATAGCAACAAAGCACTCGCGCAAAGCGTAGCCTAATTGCGAGGCTTACTTTATACTTGGCGCAATTTTTTCATCACACGATGCTGGAGTATTGCCAGTGTGTGGCTGATGGCTATTTGAGAATATTGCAATAGGTAGGTTAGATGACTCCAGTAAAGGTAGGCTTGCTAGGCTTGGGAACGGTTGGAAGTGGAACGGCAACAGTATTAAAACGCAATGCGGAAGAGATTGCGCGGCGGGCAGGGCGAGGCATCGAAATTGACTTTGTTGCTACCTCGAAGTCTGAGTTGCCAGCGGGACTTGGTCTTGCCAACAGTCGCATCAGCCATGATCCATTTGATATTGTTAACGACCCCGATATTGCCATTGTTGTCGAGTTGTATGGTGGCGATGAGCCAGCAAAAAGTTTGGTGCTGCAGGCCATTGAAAATGGCAAACACGTTGTGACGGCTAACAAGGCGCTGATCGCCAAATATGGTAATGAAATCTTCGCAAAGGCACAGGCAAAAGGTGTCATTGTGGCCTTTGAGGCGGCGGTTGCTGGCGGTATTCCGATTATTAAGGCGTTGCGCGAAGGTCTGTCGGCAAACAACATCAACTGGCTGGCGGGAATTATCAACGGAACCGGTAATTTTATCCTGACCGAGATGCGTGATAAAGGCCGTGATTTTGACGATGTTTTAAAAGAGGCACAGGCCTTAGGCTATGCCGAAGCGGATCCGACCTTTGATGTTGAAGGTGTTGATGCAGGCCACAAGCTGTCCATTCTGTCTTCCATTGCATTTGGTGTGCCGCTGCAGTTTGAAAAAACCTATATGGAAGGCATCTCCAAAATCACCAGTGAAGATGTCGATTATGCGGCTGAGCTGGGCTACTGCATTAAGCACTTGGGCATTGCGCGTCGAACCGCAAAAGGTATTGAGCAGCGCGTACACCCGACACTGATCCCTAAAAGTCGTTTGCTTGCCAGCGTTGATGGTGTAATGAATGCGATTCTCGTGCAGGGTGATGCTGTCGGTCCAACCCTGCATTATGGCGCGGGTGCAGGTGGTGAGCCGACTGCATCGGCGGTGGTTGCGGATATCATTGATATTACTCGCGCGTTGACTTCTGACCCTGAAAACCGTGTGCCACATCTGGCTTTTCAGGCTGATGCCCTGTCTGATACGCCGATTATCTCTATGGATGACGTGGAAAGTGCCTTCTATTTACGTTTAAGCGCAGCAGATCAGGTCGGTGTGCTGGCAAATATCACGCAGATTTTGGGTGACAGCAATATCAGTATTGAGGCATTTATCCAAAAGCAGACCAAGAACAGTGATGGTAATGCAGACATTATCCTGCTGACCAAGCGTGTGAACGAAGGTGATATGAATCGTGCCATCGGCAGCATTGAAGCTCTGGATACGGTGAGTGGCCATATCACGCGTATTCGCGTCGAGACACTTGGCTAAGTCATTATTTGGATCAACAGCAGGATACACAACTTATGAAGTTTATCGAAACGCGCGGTAATGACGGTGAGCACCCGCTTCAGGTCGGTTTTTCAGACGCTATTTTAGAGCCAATCGCCTCTTATGGCGGACTATATGCGCCAGCGTCTATACCGAATTTAGGTTTGCCCTTTTTGCAAAAGCATTTGTCCTCTGATTATAAGCAATTAGCGAGGGCTGTGCTGACGGCGTTTGAAATTGACATTGAAGCATCCGTTGTTGACGAGGCGTTGTCTTCATATGATGGCTTCGACGATCCGAGTGAGCCAGCGCCTGTGGTGAAAGTACGTGATGATGTCTTTGTAAGTGAGCTGTATCATGGGCCAACGCGCGCGTTTAAGGATATGGCACTACAGCCGTTTGGTGTGCTGTTGTCATCCTTGGCCAAAAAGCGTGGCGAAGATTATCTGATTCTTGCCGCAACCAGTGGTGATACCGGCCCTGCAGCATTGGAGACGTTTAAAAACAGCGAACGTGTGCGTGTGGCTTGCATGTACCCGGAAGGTGGGACGTCGGACGTACAGCGTTTGCAGATGATTACAGAGGATGCGGATAATCTGAAAGTCATCGGTATTCATGGCGTGTTTGATGATGCGCAAATTGCACTGAAATCCTTGTTAGGCTCTACGGAGTTTAAAGTGGCCTTAAAGGAGAAAAAGATTCATCTGTCCGCGGCAAACTCGGTGAACTTTGGACGCATTATTTTCCAGATTATTTATCACATTCATGCGTACCTTGAGTTGGTTCGTCGTAATGAAATTCAGTTGGGTGATCCGATTTATCTGGCTGTTCCCAGCGGGAATTTTGGGAATGCGCTGGGAGGGTACTATGCCATGAGAATGGGCCTGCCGATCGAGAAGTTCCTGATTGCTACAAATGATAATAATGTGCTGACTGGCTTGATTAACCGGGGTTGCTATGATTTCCGCGATACCAGCGTCGTGCCAACCCTGTCACCAGCGATGGATATTCTGAAAGCCTCGAATGTTGAGCGTGTTTTGTTTGATCTTTACGGTGCAGAACGTACTCGTGAGCTAATGAGTCAGTTGGATAAAGAACGCTATTATCAGTTGACGGATGCCGAACACGCTAAATTGAAGCAGTTCTTTAGTGCGGATAGTTGCGATGATGATGCGACGGTGGGTTATGTGAACAGCTGCTTCGATGAAGGTTATTTATTAGATCCTCACACAGCGACCTGCCTGAAAGTCATTGACACCTGCCGCGAGAAGCCGCTTAAAACGGTGGTGACTTCTACGGCGGAGTGGACTAAGTTTTCAATGACCATTGCCGAAGCGATTGGTGCAGAATCTGGTCGTGGTGATCTGGAGGCGTTGAGGAACATTTCAGCAAAAGCTGGAATCGAGATTCCAGCGCAGATTGAGGCATTATTTAATAAGCCCGTCACGCAAAAGACAGTGATTGATAAAGCTGATATTGAGCAGACAATTTTGTCCTTTCTGTGAAGTTGCGCGCTTGGGGCGACCTATTCAGCTTAGAAATTCATCTGATAGGCTAGGCCCAAATACGCATTAAATAACCGCCTACCATGTAAGGCAACACCTCGTGCCGTCAGGTGAGTTACGTCCGACTTTTCCAAACCGTACATGCTGGTTGCAGCTGTGTGCCTATCCTCCCGCGCGAGCCGTCGCTGAGCGGCGACTATTTGAGGACGTTGCTTGACTAAGGGGTGTTGTTCATCCACGCCAAGAATAACGGGCAGTCGAAAATTATGCGCGACATTTCGCCGAAAGTGCTGAATTAGACGCTTGAGATTGGCATAGTAGCGATTGGCCAGTTGATCATTTTGGGCATCCGTCTCACCCTGCACCCACGTAAATGAGCGAATATTGACTTGATGTCCCTGCCGTTTCAGCAAATTAATTGCGTATTGTAATTCGCGGATCATGCGATCATACAGTCCGTTTTTTCCCGGCGCTTTCCAAACGGTTTCAATGCTACTGCTACCAAAGCTGAACTTAAAAATCGCCGGTTTAAATCCATACCTTTTTGCAGCTCTGGCAAAGGTAACTTCTGGCCCGAAATGACCTCGTGAAAAATGCCCCGCCTGGGGCTTGAGAGGACCCCATCGCTTATTGCTTGATGCGTAGTTAACGGCTTCAAAGTAAAACAGAATCTGTTGGTCTAAGTGGCCCGGATCGTTTGGGTAGAACCGGGCGTCACTGCGCCAGCCTTGCATATTGGATTGCCCACCCATGACGTGTAAGTCAATTGTATCAGCATGGGCCACAGTCATTGTGAGGAGTAACAAGCCGTTCAAGAAAATCGTTAAAATTTTATTCATTATAAGGGTTTCTGATTGGTGTCTTTTCAGTGTTCAGGCTGAAAATCTGTTGGGGGAATAGTGATGGTTTTGCCGACAAGCCGACAAAAGTCTATGAAGGCTGTTAATAGCGTCATCCATCAATGTAGCGCGATATAAACAAAGTGACTTTTACAATGCTAAAAGGTTGCATAACAGCTGCTGATAGTGGTTATGAACTGAAATAATTAAGTGCCAAAAATGTACAGATGGCCACTATTACTAACAGCAAGCACCCCGCGCCCATCTTTAGTAGCAGGGACGGGGGAGGTGTTGGGTCACCAAAGCGGTTGGTAGTTGCGTTACCGGGAATAATCCAGAATAAAACACTGGCCAGCGGTAAAAGTAACAACAAAGTAATCCAACCACTGGCATTAAAATCATGGCAACGCTGAATGGTGAGTTGAATGTAAATGATGATGGCTACACAGAATCCCGCAGCCAGCAGGACATGGGCAATGGCACCGCCTAATTCCCCAAAATGACTGGCAATGCCCGCAAGGGCGACAATAATCCAAAATGCCAAGATTGGAATGACCGTGGAATAAAAGAAATACTCAAGGCGACCGATCCGACCATCTGTTGAGAATATGTTCACCTCACTGTAATGCTTTGTCGGTGTAGTCGTTGGGTGATAGTGGTTAGTATCAACGGTTGGGCCCATTTACATAGTCCTTTTAAAGCAGTTCCTGATTGGTACGACCTGTTTTACGATCTGCAATAAAAAAAATGTACGATTAATGGGATGAAAGTGGTGGTTTTAGCGCGGAACTGAATCATCGCTGAATTTGGCAAGTGTCATGTGTTCGCGTTGTGAGTAATAGTTTTAGGCGGCTACCCTGCATCCAGGGCAATCGCTTGAAACTTAGCAAGGAAATTAGGCATAAAGGAGTTTTTTTGGAATCCTCCCTATGTCAAAGTCTCTGAACAAGCTACTGGAATGT
>PDWI01009746.1_pt1 | contig 10935 bp, 8 predicted proteins | sample 1430891 | NCBI WGS metagenome assembly PDWI01 (sample SAMN01162508, study PRJNA174530) | Oral metagenome, whole genome shotgun sequencing project. | biome: Marine environment; feature: Marine mammal; material: Swab sample of the gingival sulcus; isolation source: swab sample of gingival sulcus... | reverse complement strand
ACCGTTATTGATGTGCCTGAAATGACATTTCATCTTGGCGGGGTCTATCGCCATGATTCTGGTTTTTTTGCAAGTCTGCTCTATCGGTATGTGGGCGATGTTACCATTGATATTGCCAATACCCATACGCAGGAATCCTATGGAATTTTGAATGGAAAAATCGGGTATGAGGCCGAGTCCTTTGACGTCTATGTGTATGCCCACAATATTTTTGATGAGGAATATACCACCCGGCAGTTTAATATGCAGGGAGCCTGGGTTGGCCGTGCTGGAGAGCCGTTGGCCTTTGGCGTGAATGTGGCCTTCCGTTTTTAGGATTGTCTGATTTCCGGGGGAAAAACTGTAAACAGCATTTTCTCCCGGAAATCATCTGTTATGAAGATTTTCGCATTAAAAGAAGGTATGTTCTCCAATCACTTCAGATAATCCCATTCCCCAGGCAGGAACATCTCCACCTGTGAGACGATACATTTCCTTGAATGAAATTTTCATTAGATATGGAGTGTGTCCCGTTTTCAGGGTATGCTTGTCGCCGCCCCACCATTCGTTGGTGTGCATATAAAAGCCTTTACTTCCTCCCATATCTCCATAGCATAGCAGCATGGGGCTTACGGGTTCGACTTCTTCGTTTTTGCCGAGAATTTCATTTGCCAGAACCTTGGATGCAACCGTAAGCTCCTGATGGCCCAAGGCTCCCAGTTTGGGGACGGTTACGGCCGCAGCATCGCCAATGCAGAAAAGTTCGGGATAATCAGGATTCCGCATGTACCAATCTGTAATAACAAAGCCTTTATCATCGGTAAACGGCTGGTTCTGCAAGATGTCATGGGGTACCCAATCGGGAATGACAATTTTGAGTTCCGCTTCTAACTGACTGCCGTCATTAAATTCAATACCTTCCCTGGTAAGACGCTTGATGCCCTGGGTATTATTTTTATAGCCATACCCCATATTTTTCAGCATGGGAAGCAGTTCGGCCAGAATGGTTTCTCCGGCATCTTCAACCATGACCTCGCCCGGAGTAAACAGGGTAATGCCGTCAGTTCCGCCAAAGCCATGCTTTTGCTTCCATTCTGCCAATGAAAAAGCCACTTCAACGGTTGGGCCTTCACAGGCTGCAATCGCCTGGGGCACTTTCGGAGTTTTGGGGGAAGAACCCTGATGAAAGGTATCTGAACCAATAACCGCAGGCCCACCTTTATATTCATTGTGCAGATAATTGCGAATTTTATTTCCTTGAAAGGTATCGGAAAAAGTGTGTCCGTATTCAGCAAAGCCTTCAATTTTGTCATAGGCCAAACGGCAGCCCAGGGCAATTACCACATAATCATAGGTAATTTTTTCTTCACTTGCGCCATCTCGTTCATTGGGTGTGTAATACACTATTTTATTGTCAGCATCAATACGAGTAACCATTGCCTGAATAAAGGCGGTTCCATCTTTTTTCAGATGGTGGTGAAATGGAAATTCCATAGTATCTGCCGGATTGTGGTTATTAAAAACCTCAATGGGAATATTCGGAATGAAATTCAGATAATTTTTGCAGTCAATAACGGTAAGTTCTATGGCATCCTTTGCCAATCTATGCATATAACGAGCCATTGTCAGGCCTGAAAAATTGGCACCTAAAATAAGTACTTTTGCTTTTTTGTCCATAATATCTCCTTCCTGATGTAAGTAAATGCCTATCTGCTTATCAACAATTACAGGATAGGCGGTTATTTTTTTTATGAAAGTATCTATAACCTATTAAATTACTTTTATTATTTGCCTTGGTCTGAATCTGATCATTGACAGACCAGAGCGGCCCGTGGCCGTTTATATGAAAGTCTCTATAAGTTACTTAAATACTTTCATTCTTGGTTGTGGACTGATCTGGAGGATAACATACCCAGTCAGCCCGTGGCTGTTATACAAAGACAGTCGATTTTATGGAACTTATCTGTGGCGTGATAAAAACAGCATTGCCACGCCATTGGAAATCAAATCCACAGCCAGGAATATTCCTAAAATCGTTTCGGCAGCCTGGGGAAAGTCGGCAAAGATAAAACCTGACAACAGCAAGGATAAAATTCCCGATACCAGCATGGGAAAAAATGCAGGAGTACCTTTCCAGAATAGGGCAAAGCTGATACGGCTGACACCGCCAAGCAGCAGCAATACAGCGATGATTGCCGTCAGAGCCAATAGTCCCTGTAAGGGCTTGAATAATAGAAAAAAGCCGATGAGCAGGCTTACCAAGCCTCCAATCATCAGCCACTTCATTATTGATGATTTGCGATATTGCCAGACAGACAGGATTTGTAAACTGCCCACCAGCAGAAACAGAAAGGCAATCAATTGTTCTGCGGTCAATGTTGCTGCCAAAGGATTGAAAAATGCCAGCACTCCGCCGACAATGGATAATAGCCCGATGACTATTAGAAAGAAGGTGTTATTCATAATATTTCTCCTTAGTTTTATCATAATGTAACAAATCAGGGAAAGTAACTCAATATACATTCTCGAATACAACAAAAAAAATCTGGTTCAGCTTTCTAAATCATGATAGTCTAAAATTATATTATAATAATCCATCCAAAAGGGGTATTCAATTTGACTGATGCGACAAATAAGACTGAGCCAACGATGATCAATGAAGTGCAATTGGTATTGGCGGAGAAAAGGACCTCTTTGGCCATGATGCGGACAGGCATAGCGGTATTGGTACTGCCATTAACGGTAATGAGTTTTCTGATCGCCACTTCAAAATATTATGATATTTTTCATGTGCTGTATTTGCTCATTCCATTAATCATAATAGGTATTATTTTATTTTTTCTGGGCAGTTATCTTATTATCCATTCAATTGTCAGGATGAAACAATATGACCGGTTTATACACAACATAAAACAAAGGCATAGTGTAATCGGCAGGTTTATCGAATAAGCTGCCTTTCCTTATTACCGGCAAAAATATTGAGCAAAACATCATTGGGCTTTGCGCAATAACCACCACGCACCAATAAAATAGACGATAAAAAGCCCCCACAAGTGAAGAATCCCTCTTGAAGCATAATGAAAATCTGCTCCCATCTGATTCAGATGCAATGTTGTGCCAATGGCTGGCGTGGACGGTGCCCATTGCACCAGCCAATGAATCCAGAAAGGAATTGAGGTAACAGGCCAGATAAATCCTGCGCTGAAAATAAGGGGCAAAGAGCTCAATAAAATCAGAAGTGTCGCAAGTTCCCGCCTGGGCAAAAACTGTCCAATCACAATCCCAAGGGCGGTTGTCGCAAGTAAAAAAGGAACCACAACCTGAATGATTTCTCCCAGGGATGCAAGTCTCGACAAGCCATAATAATGAAAACAAAATCCAAAATAATACATGATGATGGGAATGTAGATGAGAAAAAAGGCCAGCAATCTCATCAAAAGCAAATGCAATGGGGGAGCCTGCTGGGCATGAGTCATCTTTCCTGCCCGTTTTCTTTCTGCCTCGGAGGCTCCGTGAAGTGATGCGCCAATTAAAAGTGTTTGATGAAGAATCAGAACAAAAACCGCCGGAACCACATAATTGATATACCCGGTAGAAGGATTAAATACAGGACTTGCGTTCAATATGATTGGACTGGAACTTTCCAGGGAAGTATCCACAGACTTTCCGGCCAGCATGGAACGATGCAGTACAATACTGCTGTCCAGGGCAGCAGCCGCAGCGGTTATGCCTTCGGCAATGGCACCATACACCAGAAAATATGACCCGTCACCGGCATAAACAAGCACAGGGCTGGCCTGGAGAAGAATATTTCGGCCAAAATTTTCCGGTATCAGAAGAAGCCCTCTGATGCAGCCGGAGATGAGCATCTTCCTTGCCTCTTTCACATTGTTGGCAGTAACAGCAACATCCACCTGGGGCGTTGCCTGTACCATGCGAATTAGTTTTCGGCTCATGGCAGAATTGTCATTATCAATTACCGCAATTTTCTGCTCTCTGGGTATTTGATGGAGATAGGGCTGGGGATACAAAAAAGAGTAAAAGACTGTACCCATAATTAGCGTGAGAAAAATGGCTCTATTGGATAAAATCGCTTGTAATTCAAGCCAGAGCAGGCGGTACAGGCTCATAATACCAACCCCTTGTTCTCACTTCTCATTCGCCATATCTCCAGACCAATGAGAAGATAGACAAGTAAAAAACATCCCTGTTTCAACAAAAAATGCAATATTTCCGACAGATTTGCCCCATAGTTCAGCATACTGATTTGTACCTCCATATAGTGGGTTACTGGCAGAATGGCACTCCAGAAACGGGCAAATACATCCATATCCGTTACAGGAAAGGTAATCCCCAGAAAGGCAAAACTCGGTGCGGTGTAGGCCGCAGTCGCACTAAGTGCGGCAGCAGGATTGTGGAGAAACAGGTAAAAAAGAGTTCCCATTCCCTGACAGGCAAGAATGGTAAGCCATTGGGAAAAAATTACCCAACAAATTTCTCCCCGCATGGGCCAGCCCATCACATGGAAAATAGAGAGAAAAAACAAAGACATGACAAGAAAAAATACCTGATACACAAACAGCCGCACCAGCATTTTGGAAACAATTGGCCCCTGCATCCAGCGTTTCAGACTGCTTCTTCTGTCTTCTGCCGCCCATACCATTACCGTTGCGGCAACCATGATAATCTGCCAGATGGTGGGAAGAAGGGCCGTAACCAGAAATTGTCCATAATTTAAGCCAATATTGTACAGGGCGGTAATCTGCCGTTGACTGGGAATGGCAGCCCCCATAGCCCGTAAGGGTACGGTATTTCCACTTTTCATTTTTCGCCCAACCGAAAGGGTGGCATTAAAGGTGGCAAGGGCGGCGGTCATGGAAGAGTTGAGCAGCTTGCCAACCAGAATATACTGATAATTATACCGGGTGGTCAGTTTTGGACAAAGACCCTTGAACACCTTTTGCTGAAATTGGCTGGGAATGGTTGCCATTCCGTAAATCTGCCCCCTGCGTAACGCGGTTACCGCATCCTTTTCAGAGGACATGACCCTGACCTGAAGACTGTCATCGCCGTCAAGTGCCATTATCAGGGAACGGGAAAGGGAGGAGCCATCATAATCCACCACGGCCAAAGGCAGTTCATGGACAATGCCCTGGCGGAAAAGCAGTACCATGAACAAAAAAAGGACAACGGGCAGCCATGTAACAAGGGCAAAAAGCCAGCGGTCAAACAACAATAACCGCAGCTCATCGGAAAAAAGGGCTGTCAGCCCTGGCCTGGTACTGTTGGGATGCCCGGACATTAAGGCACCAGCACACTCATCCCGGCGCGCAGGTCAGGTACCGGTTCCACAGGACGAGCCTCCACAGCAAAGGTACGCATATCAAAATCCTTTCTGGTATCCGTGGCCCTCCAGGTGGCATAATCTCCCATGACAGCAATGCTGCTAACCCTGAACCGGACTTTTTTATCTCCAAGGGCGGGAATCCGGCCATCAAATTCATAGCCTTTTTTCCATTTGTGCAAGGCATCTTCACGGATGTGGATGACCACCCAGCTGTCAGACATATCAACGACCATTACCACGGGAAATCCCTGGGGGGCCAGTTCTCCCGGATGAAGCAGCACATCGCTTACCTCGCCATCGTACCAGCTGTTGATTTGTAAATCCGCAGCAAAGGCTTCGACCTCGGCAACGGCTCCAGCAGCCATTTTTTCACGCTCCTTGGCGGCCTTTTTTGTTTCACTACGACTGCCTTCCTTGGCCATTTTATACATCTGCAAGGCCGCTGTCGCCGTATATTTTGCCGCCTGCCAGGCAGTATGCGCCTCGTCCCGTTTTTGTTCCGGCACCACACCGTCACGGTACAGATTTTCCACCCTGCGAAAACTTTTTTCTGTAAATCTGGCAACGGCCTCAGCCTTTTGCCATTGCTCTTTTGCCGCCTCAACCTGCTGCTGACGGGCACCGGCCTCGGCCTCTTCTGCCAGGGCCCCTGCTGCCTTTTGCCCTGCCTTTGCCTGTTCTATTTTGGCTTCAAGTTCCGGGCTGTGAAGGGAAAATACTGGCTGCCCCTTTTTTATCATGTCTCCTTTTTTGACATGAACCTTACTGATTCTGCCTGCCACCTTGGATGAAATACTGTAGGTTCTTGCCTCAATCTGGCCTTGCAGATGCTGAGAAACCGGTTGATATGCCCGCCAGAAACTATAGCCAAGCCAGCAGACCAGTAAAACAAAAAAAACTCCAAGAACGATATCAAAAATAGTATGTATGACGTTTTTCATGTGTCCCCATATCTCATTATGTTAGACATGATTTCATTATTCTTTTTATATGAAAGTTTCTATAAGATACTAAATTACTTTCATTGTTCGTTGTGGGCTGATCTGGAGGATTCCATACCCAGTCGGCCCGTGGCCGTTATATGAAAGTTTCTATAAATTACTTAAATAATTTCATTCTTGGTTGTGGGCCAAGTCTGGTCGTTGATAGACCAGATCGGCCCCTGGCCGTTATGCGGCAAGAAATTTGCCCGCTTTTTTTTAAGGCAATACAGCGATATTTTCCAGCTCTTGCACATCAGTTTCGGTATCTATCAAAATGCTCCATCTCTCCGCTGACAGCCAGCAGCCGTGCCAGACATATCACATAACGATATGAGGCCGCTGCCTGCATGGTCTTGACCTCTTCAAGAAACAGATGGGCATCCACCACATCCAGGGACGTGGAAACTCCCTGGGAAAAGGCTTTTTCCTGTAACCGGACATTTTCTTGTGCAAGAGAGATGCTGGATTGCAAGCCGCGAAACTCCGTGGCCGCCTGTACAGCTTCTTTCCAGCTTTTTTCCACCAGTACCGAAAGCTCCCGTTTGGCCTCATTATAGAGATGGTTTACCCTGGCAAGGACAGAATGGGCTGCCTGTAACTTATCCCCACGACCTGTGGAATCAAACAACGCCATGCCAACACCAGCCCCTGCAACCCAATCAGGAGCAGAACGGCCAATGATGGAATCTTCCTTGTAGAAATTATAGCTGCCAAAAAGAAATACCTTTGGGTAATAGTTGCCTTTTTCTGCGGTAATTAAGCTGTCAGCCTGTTTTGCCTTTGCTGTAAGAAGAGCCAGTCCAGGATGATTGTCCAGGGTTTGCACCAGAAAATGCTCCATTTTCGGAAGCTGACGTGTAATAAAAAGAGGGGTTACAGGTACAATGTCGTTCTGCTGCAACATCCGATTCAGGGCAAGCTCTGCGATTTCAAGACTCCTGCGGGATTTTTCGGTTTCCACCTTTGTTCTGTCCAGGGCAGCTTCTGCTTTCAGCCGTTCCACCCTGGCAATCTGGCCCTGCTTTTCCAGGGCCAGGGCATGTTTATAATGAAGCCGAAGTCCTTTTTCCGCTTCCCTGTGGGTGGCAAGAACCTGTTTGCTCAAAACCACACCAAAATAGAGTTTTGCCAGAATTTCAAACTGTGCCCTGCACAGCAAGGAAAATTCTGCCTTTGCCGCTTGTGTCTGCTGTTGGGCAATATCCTGTAACGCCTGTATCCTGAAGCCGGTAAAAATCGGCCAGATCACATTAATGGAACTGGTAAAGATATTTTCATCTGAAATTTCTGTGGTGGTATCCAGCAGTCCGCTGCCGGCAAGGTCTTGTAATAAGGTTCCCATTCCTGCTGCAATCTCTGGAGGGATAAGACCTGACTGGACAAGACCTCCCAAAGATTGCCGGAGTTTGGCAGGAGACAAAGACGACAAAGGAGCCAAATCTGCGGCATTTACTTCAATGGGTTCTGACAATCGGGCATAGGCCGCACCCAGACGAATATCAGGAAAATTCAGCGCAGCCGCAGCCTGCTGTAAACTGGCCTGCTGGTCTATGGCCGATTGCTGGGCAGCAAGAACATCACTACGCTTTTGTAATTGCTGCCAGGCCTGTTCAAAGCTGACAGCAGAAGAAGTATCAGAGGCTTCAACGCTCAAAGCCGACAGGATAATAAAGACTGTAAAAATCAGTATGGAAAAAAATCGTTGCGTATTCATAATGGATAATGAGCCATGAATAGAAAGAATAAGATTCTGGATGGTAAAAAATATCATCTCCAAGAGTTCATTATTTTTTCCTGATAAAAGTACAAACATTTACATTTCTATCAGGCTTGAATAATCTGAGTCAAGGCAAAAATAGAACCCTGATCCACCATACAATGCCACCTGCGGCGTTGGCCCTTTTATGGAATGGGGGCTCCTTGCATCTGGCATCTTGCTGGTGGCCAGAAAATTAGCAAAATAAAATGGAAATCAAATAGATATAAAATCAGGCGGTGGATTTGAGGGCATGTTTTTCTTGACCAGGGGATGTTTTTCTGGGAATAATGGTCGGTTATATATTGTATATTCTTACAGATCAGATGATCTTTTTTGGATGGCCCAGGGACTGTTCCGGCCTTACCTGCAAGGAGTGTATTATGGACGATACCATTTCAAGAAACCAGATATTGCAGATAGAAGAAATCAGTAAAAATTATATCATTGCGGCGTTCAGTCTGGATGGAATCCTCATGGATGCCAATGATAAATTTTTCAATACCTTTGGATATAAACGGGAGGAAGCTATTGGTATCCACCATAGCAAATTCTGGGACAAGGAACTGGTTGCTGCCGGTAAAAGCAGGAAATTATGGAATCAGGTTGCCAACAGCGGCACCCAGACCCTGGAGATAAAACGCCTCACAAAAGACGGAACTTGCCTCATTATCAACGCCATTTACACCCAGATAAAAGATCAAAATGGAGATATTTCCCAGGTGCTTGTCAGCGGGGAGGATATTACAGAAAGAAAAAAGGAAGAAGTCTATCGTCTGGGACAGATTGATGCCATCAACAAATCCCAGGCCGTGATTGAATTTGACATTGACGGCACCATCATTACGGCAAACGAAAATTTCCTTTCTACAATGGGGTATTCTCTTGAGGAAATCCAGGGCAGAAACCATACGCTTTTCTGCGATGAGCAATTTGTGGCATCAGACGAGTATAAGCAATTCTGGGACATCCTGAAAAAAGGCAAATACCACAGCGGGCAGTTCAAACGCCTGAATAAAGAGGGAAAAATTGTCTGGATTCGTGCCACCTACAACCCCATATATGACATTGACGGAAATATTGTCAGGATTGTGAAATTTGCCCACGATATTACCCTGGATCAGGAAAAAAGCCTGTACCACCAAAGCCAGATCGAAGCCATCAACAAGTCCCAGGCCGTGATTGAATTTGAAATGGACGGCACCATTGTTACGGCCAATGACATCTTTTTAAGTGCCCTGGGCTACACCCTGGACGAAGTTGTGGGCAAACACCACTCCATGTTCTGCGATCCTGCCTATGTCCAGTCAAAAGAGTACGAAGAATTTCTCCAGAAGCTGCAAAACGGGATCTATGATTCCGGCAAATATCTTCGCATTGGCAAAAACGGCAAACGGGTCTGGATTCGTGCCACCTACACGCCCATTCTGAATATCGAAAACAAGCCTGTGAAAATCCTGAAATATGCCCAGGACATTACCGAGCTTGAAGCCGTGAAAATTGATACCCTCACAGGTCTGTTCAACCGCAGCAAACTGGCATTGGACCTGGAGCAGGCATCCCGCAACCATCTGGCCATTATCAACACCAATGAATTTGATATTATTAATGATTTTTATGGATATATTGCAGGAGAAACCCTGATTGTCAAATTGGCCGACATGTTGCAGGAACAGCTGGATGATCGGTTTGTTCTGTACCGTTTGTACAATGACAAGCTGGTGATCGTAAACCACTCCCTGACACAGGACGAGTTCCAGCAGATCATTGCCCACACCATGACCAAAATCCATGATATTCCTGTGGATGTAAAGGTCAATCGTCTGAATCTTACCACCACCTGCGGCATTTCCCATGAAGCTCCCTGCGACAGCATACGGTGTGCCAAAATCGCCCACAATTTTGCCAGGGAGCAAAAAAAGGGAATGGTGGTGTACTCAAGAGATTTGAACATTGAAGAACAGTTTGAACACAAAATTTCCTGGTCAAGAAAAATCAACTCTGCCATTGAAGATGACAGGATCATTGTTCATTATCAGGCAATTCACAACAATCATACCGGGAAAAATGACAAGTATGAAGTGCTGGTCAGAACCCTTGATGAAGACAAGACCATCATCTATCCCAACAAGTTTTTAACCGTTGCCAAAACCTCCAAGCAGTACCTGAAAATCACAAAAGCTGTCATTGAAAAATCCTTTGAAACCTTCAGCAACCTGCCCTATGAATTTTCCATCAACTTTACCATGGAAGATATATGGGATCAGGGGTTGCAGGATTTTTTGTTCGATCACATTGAAAAATACCGTATCGGCAACCGTCTGGTCATTGAAATCGTGGAGTCCGAACGGGTGGAAGATTATGAGGTAATGATGGATTTTATCCAGCGGCTGAAATCCCACGGTTGTAAGCTTGCCATAGACGACTTTGGCAGCGGATACTCCAATTACGAATATCTGCTGAAACTGGATGCGGATTTTGTAAAAATTGACGGCAGCATTGTCAGCAAGGTGATGGAAAATAACTATTCTGTGGAAATCATCAAATCCATTGTGTCTTTTTGCAAGAAAATGGGCATCAAAACCGTTGCCGAATATGTGTTTAATGAAGATATCCTCAAGAAGGTGACCGAACTTGGCGTGGATTTTTCACAAGGATTCTACACCGGAAAGCCCCAGGAACATATTTTGTAATCCTGCAGGAATTTTTTGTTGGCCCAAATCCATAAATAAGATATTATCCCTATCAATTTTGTTATCTTTCAATTCATGAGGAGTCTTGTATTGTCTTTTTCCAAATATCCCTCTGTTGTGATTACCTGTCACGGCAGCGCTGATTATGATGCCGTGGGAGCCTTGCTTGCAGCCCAG
>PDWI01032278.1_pt1 | contig 10936 bp, 7 predicted proteins | sample 1430891 | NCBI WGS metagenome assembly PDWI01 (sample SAMN01162508, study PRJNA174530) | Oral metagenome, whole genome shotgun sequencing project. | biome: Marine environment; feature: Marine mammal; material: Swab sample of the gingival sulcus; isolation source: swab sample of gingival sulcus... | reverse complement strand
TGATAATGTGATAATGTGATAATGTGATAATACGATAATGTGATAATACGATAATGTGACAATGTGATAATGAGATGTGAGGTCCCAAACACTTAAAGGGGCTTTTAACAATGAGAAACGTATTACTAATTGTTAATTACTAATTACTCATTGCTAACAGCCAATTTCACTTCATCACTTTATAACTTTCAACTTTATAAACTTTCAACTCTTTTTCTAACACCCAAAACCTAAGCTCTAACACCTTTTTAACCCAACAACATGAGCAAAAAACTAACCAACATATGGCCCCTTCTTATCACTACAATACTTGGGATGGTTATTGTTACATTCTTTTATGGGAAGATTTTACTGCACCCCAACGACTACATATTTAGCAATAGCGGAGATGGCATAAAAAACTATTACACCTACGCCTACCATATCCAACACGATAGCACCTATACCAATTTGGAAGGTATGAACTATCCGTATGGCGAAAACTATTTGTATACCGATAGCCACCCTATACTATCCAACACTTTTAAATGGCTGTCTTCTACAATGCCATTCTTTGCTACTCATGCTATTGGCATATTAAACGTATTGATGATACTATCTATCTGGTTTACTTTTATTATTGTGTATCTGCTGTTGGTCCACTTCAAATTGAACAGATGGGCCAGCATCTTCTTTAGTATCAGTATCACATTGTTGGCTCCTCAATTGTTCCGACTAAGCGGGCATTTGGCCTTATCGTATAGCATGGCTATTCCCCTATCATGGCTATTGGCACTCAAAGCCATGCAAAACCCCAAAACCGTGTATTGGTCTCTACTGTTGTTGCTCAACAATATATTTTGGATGTTTATCCATGCGTATTTGGGTGTGATTGCCATTGCATTTGTATTCTCTATATGGGTGATAGACTTATTTTCCGACAAACAAAGAAAGCAGTACTTACTCAAACACATAGGTCTGGGAATAGCCATTGTAGCACCCATTATTTTGTTTTACATTTATTCAAAGGTAATAGATACACATATAGACCGAACAAATAATCCCTCCGGATTTTTGTTGAGCAATGCCGAATTTGATGATATTTTAATTCCCTCCGACAAACCTTTTTTCCCTTTCATAAATAAATGGACAGGCGGCATTATCAAATTGGAATGGGAAGCGCGTGGCTATGTAGGCTTATTTAATGCTTTGCTGCTTATAGCCATTTTTATCACATCGCTCATCGGTATTTTCAACAGAAAAGCCAGAAAGATTTTGGGTAGTATTTTCAATAACAAGCCTTTAAACACCTCATTGATGGCCGCCTTTGTTGTGTTGCTATTTTTCAAACAATTCAGGGCTACAGGGCGCTTTGTATGGCCCTTCTATTTTGCGTTTACTGTATTTGCAGCCTATGTTTTTTACACAAAACTTTTGCTTACTACACGAAAAAGACCTGTGGGCATCCTGCTCTTAATACTACTGCTGGGCACAAGCTATGCAGAAGGTATCCAATACCATATTACCACCTCCAAAACCATTAGTCAACACCCTAATGTGTTCAAGCAAACATTATCAAACAAGGCGTTAGAACAATCTATTGCATCAATCCATCCTAACGATTACCAAGCCATTATAGCACTTCCTTTTTATTATTATGGTTCTGAGAGCTACGCGCGCCCAAGACAAGAAGCCGCTGTCCGCAACTCTCTCATACTATCTTACCACACAGGCATTCCTACCTTTTGCGCCAATCTCACACGCACTTCTATCGCTGAAAGCAAAAAGATTGTACAAATAGTATCGCCTAATTATTACCCTAAAAGGATTGTAGACGATTTGCCCAACCAAAAACCTTTTCTTATTGTAAAAACGGGTAATAGTTTCTCTAAATACGAACAGGCTATTCTTGCAAAAGGCACACCTTTGTACAAAAATAAAGACTTTGAGTTGTTAGAAATTAGCTACAAATCGCTGTTTAGCAATGATAAACCCAAAGTGATTAAAGATTTTGAAAACAAATATCCCCGTTTGGTAAAACAAGGCGATTTTTATGTAAATGCACCAAGTAAACCTTTATACTACAATAGTTTTGAGCATACCAAATCAGACACTTGTTTTAGAGGCCTAGGTAGCTTCTCGTCTATCAAAAAAGGTAAAAACACTTTTGCCGAATTGCCTCCCCACACTTTTGAAGCAGGCAAAACATACGACCTAAGCATGTGGATGTATAATGGGGAACCCGATGCTTTAAATTTATGGTTCAGATTTATGGTAGAAGAATTTGATGCTGCTCATAACACATGGCATATCACTACCTTTTTGCCCGAGGAAGCCGAGGTGATAAATGGGAATTGGTCTTTGGTAGAGGGGCAGTTTACCGTAAAAAACGCCAACAATTGGGTTTACATAGTATCTAAAGGCAAAGACAATTCTAAAGCCCATTTACATGCCGACGACCTATTGATAAAAGAACAAGGCGTAAAGGTGTATAGAATTGACAGCATGAACAACACATTGTTCTTCAACAATCATAAGATAGACTTGGAGTAAAACAAGGCCGCAGAAATTAAGAAACTAAAGTCTATCTATTCAGAGAATCTATTGCACACCAAACCGACACATGGTGTTTGGTAAGAAAGCACCAAAGACAATGCATTGCACAACCGGTAACAATTACCACTCATTACCTAAAGGTAAAGGAATGAGACTACAACGTATGAAATAATTTAAAAATACTTGATCTTTCTGCTGGTAACTATTTGGGGTACATTATTTGTATACTCTATCTTCTTTACCCAATTGCCTCTCAAATCATATTTATAAACCTCTTTTGATACATCACCATTTTGATGTACATATTTACTATCTTTCTTTCTTCGGATAAATTTCTCGAGCAGATTGCCACGAGCATCATAGGCACAAGATTCTAACAATTTGGTACCGGCCACATTGTATTTGTAGGTTGTGCGCAAAACTAAATCGCCATCCTCTTTACACAACCTTTCTTCTATTTCGTTGCCCAAAGCATCGTGTATATATGTCCATGTTTTATCGGCTTTCCCCTCTTGGTTATAATGTACCTGTTTTATCTTATAACCCTGATTATTGTATGTGTAGACAAACATCTCATCAAAGCTACTATCGCCTTTTAAAGCTTTATATTTTATTAGTTTACCCGCATCATCATACTTATAAAGCACTTGTTTCTTTATAGCGCCTTTAGCATTATAATAAGTTTCTTTTGTTTTTTGACCTTTGTCGTTGTATTTATAAACACACTTGGTATCAAGGCTACCATCACGATTATATGATTTATATTCTATTTGATCACCCTTTGTATTGTACCTATAAATATGTCGTGGCCTTGGTCTCCTACCCAAATAACGCACACTCTCTTTTACAAGTCGATCTTGTCCATCGTACTCATAATTATATTCTTTAAACAACAAACCTTCTGCATTATAAGAACATACACCCGTCTGCTTACCCGTATTGTCATATTTATACACATATTTGGTACGCAAACTATTATTAGATTTGTAAGTATGCTCTTCCAACAATTTACCATCTTTACTAAATAGCAAATACCCTTCGGCTTTCTTATCCGTTTTTACCAGTTTACCATCTTTTTTATGAAAATGATATTGGGTTATACTAACCGATTTAACTCTATTTGTAAGGTCTTTTCTGTCCCAGTCCTTCTGTGCAAAACCATTATTTATACCGCACAAAATCAAAAACAACAACCCTATCAAAGATATACGTTTGTGAAACTTAGCAAGGCTTTTCATAATTCATTTATTTTAGGCATTAGACACAACCAACTATGCACATATAATGTACAAAGCGGCTTGAAATATAAACTACACGCCGCGAAGGTAATTATTTTTCAGCAGAAAAACTATTCTTGCTACTGAAAAGACCAAGGCAGACGCATACTTTTTGTTATGTAGATTTAATATTTTGATTTGCAATTACTTATAATTCCCCCAAACCTAACAGATTTTAAAAACCTGTTCAGGACTCTATAAAATTACCTTAATAATTTGATTTTCAATAATATACAATTTATAAATCTATCTATTAATCAAAATATTCGTATGCCCTAACTAAAAAATCTCTGATAAACCTTTATCGCTTCCAAAAAACAGGCGAGAATAAAATCAAAACCGTTAGTAATTCTAAACGCCCCAACAGCATAAGAAAAGAAAGAATCCATTTGCCTATATCAGATACGGCAGCATAGTTGCTTACAGGCCCTAAGCTACCAAAGGCAGGCCCCACATTGCCCACACAAGAGGCAGAAGCCCCCATAGCAGACATAAAATCCAAACCTGTTAAACTCATAGCTACAGTACCTGTAGCAAAAGTGAGCAGATACAAAAGGAAAAACGACATTACCACAAACACTACACTTTGTGGCACGGGTTGATTGCTTACGCGCACAGGAATAATAGCTCTGGGGTGCATCAAGCGTTTAAACTCTAAAACACTATTTTTTATAAGCACCAGGATACGTACTACTTTTACACCTCCTCCGGTACTACCGGCACTACCGCCCACAAAGAACAGCAACAACAGAAATATCCACACATGGGTAGGCCACAATAGATAATCGGCAGAAGCAAAACCTGTGGTAGTAATAATGGCTACTACTTGAAACAGACTATCTCTAAAGGCTTGTTCCACCCCTATGTCAATAGGCGACAATAATAACCCTACGGTGATAATAGCGGTAACAATGCCTATAATGGTAAGATAGAATTGAAACTCTTCGTTTTGACGCACTTTTTTGAACTGCCCTTTGAGCGCAAAAAAGTGAAGTGCAAAATTGGTTCCTGCCAAAATCATAAACAAGATAATAATATACTGTGTATATGCAGAATAATTGGCTATACTTGTATTTTGTGTAGAAAAACCACCTGTAGCCATAGTAGCAAAAGCATGACAAACAGCATCAAAAAAATTCATCTCACCCAACATGAGCAAGCCCGTTTGCACCACAGTAAGCAACACATAAATACCCCATAAACGTTTTGCCATTTCTTGCACCTTGGGGTGTATTTTGTCGGCAGTGGGGCCGGGCGATTCGGCAGAAAACAACTGCATACCACCTATACCCAACAAAGGCAAAATAGCCAACGACAATACAATAATACCCATACCCCCTATCCAGTGGGTCATACTACGCCAAAACAACAAACCTTTTGGTATAGAAAAAAGGCAAACTACCAAAGAGCGAAATAAGCACCCAACTCACACTCACAATAATATAGCCTTCTTTTTTGCCTATACTTTTGCTGGCTTTGCGCGACACTATGGTGGCTATAGCCCCTACCAAAATGGTAAACACACCTGAGAACAAAATAGCATAAAACTCGGAATCTTTATGAAAAAGATGCACTTTCTGGTAGCCTTCAGGGGCAAAATAAAGAGAAAAAGGCAGTGAAGATAGCATGGCAATGCCCAAAAGTATCATAAGCATGCCCAATACTTTTATTATCAACTTATAATTGATGATTTTTTTGGCTTTCTTCATAACGCTGGCTATCTAAACATTTTACTCACTTTGTGTATGGCAGCCGGCACAGCAAATACCACAGCTCTATCACCCTCTTGCAATTGGAGGTTACCGGTAGCAATATGCCCTTCCCCATCGCGTATTACACCGCCAATGATACAACCATCGGGAAGCCTTAACTTCATAAGCGGCTTTTTGGTTACCGCAGATTTGGGAGCTGCCAACAGTTCTAAAGCATTGGCATTTACACCGCTAAGACATTTGGCAGTGGTTACCGTGGCTTTCATGGTATGCATATTAATAGCACCTGCAGTAGTTAGTTTTTTATTGATAATAGTGGTAATACCCACATTCTGTGCAATATCTATATACTCAATATTTTCTACCAAAGCTATGGTACGTTTTACGCCCATGCGCTTGGCATGCAAACAGGTCAGGATATTGGTTTCGCTATGATTGGCCACGAGTTCTGCAGTAAGGGCATTGGCACGCGCTGTGTCTCTTTCAAACATTTTGATATTAAGCTCGTTTTCTAATTGCGATGCCAATCTGCGACCAATACGTCCCCCACCTATTATCATAATATCCTCTATCTTGTAATTGGTTTTGCCACCCAATTCGAGCAGCAAAGGCACACCATCGGGCTTGGATATCACGTAAGCCAAATCGCCTGCCATAAAACGATCGTTGCCACCGGGTATAATAGTTTCTCCGGCACGATGAACAGCTACCGCTCTAAAATTAAGGTCGGGATATTCCTGCGCCAAATCGGTAAGGGTTTTGTTACACACAGGGGCATCTTCGTCCAACTCTATCAAAAACAATTGCAATTTCCCTTCCGAGAAGTTGAAAATCTCAGTAGCCGCTGTGTGTTGCAACAAATGTACTATTTCCTGAGCAGCCTCTTGTTCAGGGTTGATAATAATATCTACTCCTTTTTCTTTCAAAATATCTAAGTTGCGTGCACTCGAAAACTCTCTGTTAGACACCCGGGCTATGGTACGTTTGGCACCCAGTCTTTTGCCCAAAATAGCGGTCAACAAATTAATAGCTTCGTCGTGCAACACAGCTATCAACAAATCTGCATTTTTAGCTTCTGCTTCTTCCAAAGTATCTACAGAAATAGAGCTGCCTTGTATAGTCATCACATCGTAGTGCGATGCCACATCCTCCAACACCAAAGGGTTTTGGTCGATAAACGTAATATTATGATGTTCATCTGCAAGTAGTTGTGCCACGTGCATACCTACTTCGCCATCACCTGCAATTATTATATTCATAGGCGGCAAAAGTAAAGTTTTTTTGTTTAATATAGAAGATGTTATGAACAAAAGATATTAAATACACCAAAGAATCCCTGTTTTTAACTACTCAAACAGTATCCAATGCACGCCAAAACGAAAAGCAGCATCCTGAGCAGGGTATTGAGGGGCACTAAAATAATGCGTGCCCATAAAATGGGTATTAAAATGATCGTAGCGCACAAAGAGGCGCGCTTTCCCTATTTTGGCGTTCACATACACATCGGACAATAGATAGCCACCCACCTTTTGCTTATCTTGCAAATAAAAAGCTCTGATGGCTGGCATCCAGCTATCTGCATAATATTTGGTATAAAGCGCATTCTCTATTCCTACTTCCAACTCCAAAGCATCTTTAAACAAAAAGTTAGAGTAATACAACTTAAGACCGCCCCATATATCAGGCACACGCAATACCTCACTTTGCGAGCTCAACTGATAGGCCGCGCTCACATCGGCACCCCAATGCCGCCAACGAATGGTATTGTCTACTCTCAACAAAATATGTTGCAGGTTGTCTGCATATTGACGAGGCAAAGCAGCCGTATCGTAATAGCAATAGTTGTGGATATTGGAAATATGCAACTGCAAAGTGGTATGATATATTTTTAAGAGGGCGCTCATCTTTTGCACATCTACAGACTGTAAAGTTTGCTGCCATGTAAAACGCGAAGACGCAAAAGATTGCATCATCCAAGGCGCATTATCTCTGGACAAAAGCAAACCAAAACGACCATGTATCTTACGCCATTTCAAATGCAGATAACTATCTAAAAGATAATTACCACCCATATAATCACCTAAATAATAATGTGCCTTGCTACCCAAAGACAGGTACTCAGACAGGTTTAGAAACATGGCTGCTGTCAAGGCGTAAGCATTCACGTTTTTTTTGAGAGCCGCTTGCCTGTAATCATAATGCGCCATGCGCCAACCTACATAATAGTTCAAATGCTTGGGGTGCGTTGCCACATCACTCACATCGCCATTGCCATAGCGCCACTCATTTTCTATCTTTACAAAAGTGATAGAATCGAAAAACTGTGTACTATCAGGTGTATAATAAAAAGGTATACCACTATACAATGCCGACATTTGGTCTTTATCATCATATCTGTATCTATCCCTTTGGTAATAAAACAAATGTGACAACTTTCCCCAATGCGATACCGGCTCTATATACGGTTTTTTATAATGTTTCACTTTGTAAGCGCCATAGTCTGTTACATTGGTATCGGGAATTTGCGACACATCTTTGGGGCTTTTAGACAAATAAAAATGCTGCTGCAATGCCACGCCTCCACGTTTTACAAGCGATTGTGCATTACTTAAACGCATAGGCACTATTTCTTTGTTGGTAAAGGCATTAGACTCAAAATCATCAAAATTTGCTATTCCCCCGTTTTCTTGCAGCTTTAGCACATTGTGATAATAATAGGCTGCAGCTGTATATCGCTTAGAGGGGGTATGGTAATGCAAACCTGCCTTAAAATTCTTTACATCGCTATGCTGACGGGCATAAGCCCCCAAATGATTGTACAGATTAAAATCTAACTGAAAACCCAAAGTTTGGTCTAAAAACGACTGTGCATGCTGCACCTTCAACACATTTTCCCTTTTGGCACCCATTACATACAACAGATGGGTATAAGGGTTTTTGGTTTTAATGATATCAAAATGATTGACTTGCCACAAAAAAGGCGTAAAAGCCTCAATCCCCAAATTAAAACCCGAAGACAAACGAGGCTCAAACAAATGAGACTTAGAAGCCGTTCCCACCACACCAAGATGCGTATAAGGCTGCCCCAAAGTTTTGAAAGGGGTATACAAACCGCTGCTATGGTTTAGCGTGTCTACATATTGGAAATGATGATAATTGGCACTATCCGTATCCCAGGATGTATAAAACACACCTATACTATCTTGTATGGGTCGCAAAAAGAAAGCAAAAGGAGCCGCCTGCTTGCTACTATCCGACAAAACTTTAGGCACAGAAGCAAATTGTACACTATCAACTGTTTGCGCACCTCCCCACAAAGGCAAAAGCACACACAACAATACCAAGTACAAGATGCGTTGCCACATATTTTGCAACCTTTTTATAGCACTTTTATTCATCCGCGCAAAAATAGCACAAAAAGCGTTGCGCAAAAACCTAAATTTCCGGCTTGTGCTCTATTCGACATTCTTACCACATGCTTAGTGATAATACAAACGTTCCCAAAGGAGGCATGAAGAACGGGATGACAATGAGGAACGTCTTTACCCCAAACCCCTTAAGGGGCTTTGACAATGAAATGAGAGGTGTAAGGGGGTAAAGCGGGATGGCGTGGGCTGTCATTCCGTGCCTGACACGGAATCTAGCGGAACGATGTGCTGTTATTGTACCAATGTTATGTAAAACAGGATACTGCTGTGTCTGTGTTGTGTGAAACTGGATCCTGAATCAAGTTCAGGATGACATGAAAGACGGTATGACAACGAGAGGCGTTTTTCGACCTTTGAAAAAGGTCGCACCTTGGTAGCGGTTACCACCCAACGCGCCCCACCACGACCTCGAAAGAGGTCGCACCTACACAACACATGTTCTTCATTTTGCCTTGATGCAAAACGCGATGTGCTGAGCAGTTCGACTACGCTCACTGACCACGTAGCCGAAGTAAAGCAAAAAGTCAAGAAAAATCAATGCTATCTGCCCATCGCTTCGACTCCGCTCAGCGACCAGCCAGCCCACGCCCGCTGATTTTTCGGGCCACCGCGCGAAGACGTTGAAAAAGAAAACACATAATATATTAGACCTCAGAGGTTTTAAAAACCTCTGAGGTCTTTTTTTTGTGCGACCACCTTCTATGGGTCGGAAAATATCATGTTTGTATGACGTTGGCTACCAAGGTGTGACCTCTTCGAGGTCAGAAATTACCCATTGTTAATTGCACATTGCTAATTGCTAATTGAATAAGACTATATTTTTAGTTTATTTGCAACGGCAAAACAACACCTATGGAAGACCTATTGGCAAGATTGAAACAGCTGGCTGCGCAAGACAAAGCGGCTAACAAAGCTTTTTTTAAAAAACTAAGCAAAAAACAGAAACAAAAGTTGGATAACAAAGTGCATGCATTGCACTATGAAGCTTTTGAACGTATCAATTGCTTGGATTGTGCCAATTGCTGCAAAACTTTGGGTCCCAGACTTACCGATAGAGATATTGAGAAATTAAGCAAAGCTACACGAGTAAAAACCAAAGCTTTTATTGAACAATACCTACGCATAGACGAAGATGGCGATTATGTGTTTAAAGACATGCCTTGCCCCTTTTTGGCGGCAGACAACTATTGCATGGTGTACGAAAATCGTCCCAAGGCCTGTAGCGAATACCCCCACACCAACCGAAAACGCTTCTATCAAATTGCCAATCTTAGCATAGAGAACAGTAGCACCTGCCCTGCTGTTTACGATATTCTAAAAGCATTGAGAGAAGAATAAAGCACCTCCCTGACACAGCATCCCGTATTAAGAAGGGCGCTTTTGAGGGAATCCCTTATTAGACTCATTAAAGACTTTTACAAATTACTGAAAAACAATTACTTTCATTATTACCTTTGCCTTTTTTTCCTTTCATAATGCTGCTATACAACTCAAAAAAGACTTCAACAACACCAAAAACACCTCTATTTTTGCCTAAATTCAAAAAGATAAGCAAATCTTTGACTTAATTGCACAAGAACGCAAACGTCAAACACACGGATTGGAATTGATAGCTTCCGAGAACTTTGTAAGTGATGAGGTAATGGCAGCCATGGGCTCTGTATTGACCAACAAATATGCTGAAGGTTATCCCGGAAAGCGTTATTATGGTGGTTGTGAAATAGTTGACCAAACAGAGCAATTGGCTATAGATCGTGCCAAAGAATTGTTTGGTGCAGAGTATGCCAACGTACAACCTCACTCCGGTGCACAGGCCAATATGGCTGTTATGTTGGCTTGCCTAAAGCCCGGCGATACGTTTATGGGCTTAGACCTTTCTCACGGTGGACACCTTTCTCATGGTAGCCATGTAAACTCATCAGGTATTTTGTACAATGCCGTGTCTTATGAAGTAGAGGAAGAAACAGGCGTGATAGACTACGAC
>PDWI01010423.1_pt1 | contig 10937 bp, 7 predicted proteins | sample 1430891 | NCBI WGS metagenome assembly PDWI01 (sample SAMN01162508, study PRJNA174530) | Oral metagenome, whole genome shotgun sequencing project. | biome: Marine environment; feature: Marine mammal; material: Swab sample of the gingival sulcus; isolation source: swab sample of gingival sulcus... | reverse complement strand
CTGTCACTACCAATGTTTCATGTTTATAAGGTCCACGGACCGGCTGAGTATATTATTTTATAGATTATATCACAACAAATAATGAAATCCCTGATCCACCATCAGAATGCCACCTGCGGCGTTGCATTCACCCCCATCCCTTGCGGCGTATGCCGAATACGCCTCAGGTGCTGGAGCTTCTGCGCCTTGCATCTGACATCCTGCTGGTGATCAGGAAAAAGCGTTATCCATAGACCTATCCCGTCGTTCACACCACAGAAAAGGTTGTACGGGATGTTTCTTGATGGCTCAAGCTCACGAGCTGAGCTGGTGGGTAGCGGGGAACCCTGATCCACCATACAATGCCACCTGCGGCGTTGGCTGCAGTTCCGATCTCCCTGGGTTGTATGTCTAATACGCCCCAGTCGCCGGAACCTTGCCGCCTTGCATCTGGCATCGTCTGGCGGCCAGGAAATAAACTTATGTATTATAACATAAGAATGTTGTAAATTATGCGGTGGATTTGGGGCAGGTCAGGTCACAGATTACCCAAGCTTAAACTGATTCACCGTTTCCCCAAGATGATCAGATAAGGAAAGCAGTTCACCTGCCTGATCATTTACCTTTCCGCTATCCCTGCTGATGGTACCGGCCACCTGACTCACTTCGGCTATTTCTGCGGAAATTTCACCGGCAACCAAAGAGCTCTGGGATACATTTTCGTTGACTTCGGCAATCCCCTGGGCAGCCTGGGCAACGTTGGAAGCGATTTCATCGGTGGATGCTGCCTGCTCCTCAACCGCAGAGGCAATGGTGGAGACAATGGTATTCACATCGTTGATCACCGTATTGATCTGCTCCATTTCCGTTAGCGTGATCGAAGTGGAAGACTGGATCGCATCAATCCGCTGCCGGATCTCAAGGGTTGCTTCAGCAGTCTGCCTGGCAAGCTCCTTGATCTCATTGGCCACTACGGCAAATCCTTTACCCGCTTCACCGGCCCGGGCTGCTTCAATGGTTGCGTTAAGGGCCAGCAGATTGGTCTGTTCAGAAATGGCAGTGATGGTTTCGGTCACCTTACTGATCCCCTGGGCAGCAGATCCTAACGCCTCCATCCTTTGGAAAGCAGAGCTGGTTTTCTCCACCGCATCCTCGGTTACTTTCCTTGCCTTGCCGGTATTACCAGCAATTTCAGAAACCGTAGTGTTCATCTTCTCTGTTGCTGAGGCAACCACGTTGACGTTCGCCGATGCCTGTTCACAGGCTGCAGCAACAGAATTCATGTTCGCATTCATCTCTTTTGCAGCAGCAGCCACCGTGTTGGACCGCTGGGATGAATCTTCAGAACCGGCAGAGAGATTTTCAGACAGCCCAGACAAACTGGCTGCTGAGGAGTTCAACGTGGATACGTTGGAATGGATATCGCTTATAATCGTTTGCACCTTCTCAACAAAGGTGTTGAAACAGGAAGCAAGCTCGCCCACTTCGTCACGGCTTTCCACCTGTAACCGCTTGGTGAGGTCGCCTTCGCCTTCAGCAGCGTCGCGTAACCCTTCCACCACCATGTTAATGGGTTTTGCCACGGAGTTTGCAACAAGAAAAATGATAATAGCGGCAATGACCACCACAGAAGTTACCAGTATCAGGCTCAGTTGTCCCAGTTTGTTGACCGCAGCATATATCTCGTCCACATCGGTAGTGATAACAATTTTCCACCCCATATCCTCAAAGGTTTGTAATACGGCAACTTTTTCAACATCGTTAGAATGGTAATAAAAAATTCCATCGGGAGCGGCCAGCATATCACCGCCAAAATCAAACTCAGTGATCCGTCTGTTCATGATGTCGTCTTTATTGGGGTGGGCTATGGTCAGACCTTCTCTATCAACCATAAATGCATAGCCTGTTTTCCCTATTTTAATCCGGTCAATAAACTTGGAATTAAAATTTTGAATGCTGATCAAAACATAAAACACGCCGATCACACGATCCTTATCAACAACCGGGGAGGCAATTATGAGAATCGGACTCCCATCAGTCTTGCTTCTCAGCACTTGAGACATATTCACATTGCCTTTTAATGCCTCTTGGAAATACCTGCGGTTTTTCACCTTCAATGTACCAATAATCCCAGGGTCTGATGAGGCAACCACTGTTCCAGTGGGATCGACAAGACGAAAACCGCTATAATCCTCATATTCGTTTTGCATCCGGGCAAAATCATCGCTTAGGGTTTTTCTGGCTGCTTTTCCTAAAAAATTATTTTTTAGTGCAGTTTTACAAATATCCTGTTTTGCCCAGTTGGAGACATCCAGTTTTCGATTGCCAAACCACTCGAGGATAACCTGATCGGTATTGTTGCTCGACTGAGTAAGCTGCTCAATTTTGCTCATCTCAAGGGCATTTTTAGCCATTTGATAGGATATAAATGAGGAAATCCCCATACCGACAAGGACGAGGATAACCATGGGGACGAGGAATTTATTACGGATCGTAAAAAACATAGCATTTCTCTATTATTTGGGAGTCCAAGAGAGCTGTCTTGCTTCTCTGCATCTGTGATCTGCAATTGAAAAAGCCCATGTGTGAATGCCGAGGGCACGTACACATGGGGCCAATAATAGGGCAAAAAATATCAGTTGCTGATTGCTTTGAGCTGTTCCAGGGTCATGGAATCATCATAGATCCCCGCTGAAACCTGGTATGGTTGTCCAGGCACCTGGATGACAAAGGTAATCTTGCGTGACGCTTCCGTCTCTCCTGCTTTGGGCCACCAGTATTCGACCCAGTCCCCATTGGGTTTCTTGGCAGCATCACAGATCATTTTGGTAATGTGATTTCCCTTTTTATCCACAATACTGTGGAATTTTTCAGGTGTCCATTGGCGCAGGGCCGGGTTAATCTGACCAACGATTCTGCTGGCACCGCACTCATACACCTGCACATAGGTATCCTTCCAGACAAATTCACCTTTTGGATCGTTAAAAGCTGGCAGCCCCTCGGCCCCCAAGGATTGAAGCACTTTCACTCCTTTTAGCACGTTTTCGTAAATTTCTTCTGGGGTTGCAGGTTCAGTAGCAGAGGCTGACGTGGCAAAAAAGAGACAGAAAAGGAAAGCAACAAGTTTCATTTTTTTCATTATAATCACCTTTGTTTATGTTTAGTTGACAGGCGGTTAACAGCCATGGTTCCGTTGCTATGGATTCCCACAAAAATAAATATAACTTATTGTAAATATTAAATTATAAAAAACATAGGTTTATTATAATCCTTTTAATATTTCAAGATATATGTATAAAACCATAAAGTCAAGTTTTAAGGAATTTTTCTTATTTTTTTATATGAAAGTTTCTATAAGTTTCTAAATTCCTTTCATTCTTTATTGATGGCTGATCTGGAGAATAGCATACCCAGACGGCCCATGGGCGTTATACGGTGAGTTTACTCACAACGTCAGCTGGAAGAATGAGAAAACCTTGCAGTTCAATTATCTTCCCAGGGATTATAAAGTCTTACTCCACTGATTTCCATATCTGAAACATTTCTGGTGACAACAATAAGATTATGGAAACCTCCTGTGGCAGCGATCTGGCCATCAATAATCCGCATTGGCCTGCCCACTGATTCAGATTGGGCCTGCATCTTACCCCATGTTGCAGCAATGGCTGTATCAAACGAAAGGAGACGATTATGAAACCGTTCTTCAAGATCGTGAGTAAGCCAATCATATAAGGCTGATTTTTTTTAGCACTGTCGGGTAACTTTTCAATTCCTTTATAAATCTCACCTATCGTCAACGCACTAATAAACAAATTATTTTCATCGACACCTGAAATCCATTGCACCACACATGGATCCGGCTGTTTCTTTGAAAGCTCTGAAATAACGCAAGTATCTAAGAGGAATCTCATAAATTAACCTCTCTTGGTTTTTCTTTGCTACGCTCAGTAAAGATATCTTCTCCGGCAAGAGGAGATTCCTGAAAAAACTGCACGATACCATTTTCAGGCTTCGTGAGTTTATTGTATTCATCAACGGATATTACAATGACAGCTGCTTGGCCATGCTTTGTTAGTATTTGAGGGCCACTTTTTTGGGCCTGAGAGACTAAACGGCTGAACTTGTTTTTTGCATCTTGTAATTGCCAGCTGTCAAAATCAAAAGTTACATCTTCCTTACATCTTCTGCCCATCCAGATTCCTTCCGGAAGCGGCGGAAAGCTCCGCCAGGGCAGCCAGATAGGCAAGTTTTCCCGTGGATGCAGCGCTTTTTGCCTTGATATAATCGGCCTGGGCCTGGTTCATCCTGGCAAGGGAGGCTTTTCCGGCCTTGTATGCCTTTTCCACATGATCCCGAATGGTATTGGCCATGGAGGCAATATCTTTTCTTTTTTTCCAATTGTTCCAGGCCGTATTGGCAGAAGAAACCGCTGTCTGGATTTCCCAACGCAGGGACAATATCAAGTTGTTCCGCTGCTGTATGAGTTCCTGTAATCTGGCCCACGCCTTTGCAATTTCTCCCCTGCGCTGTCCTCCCGTGTACAGATCCCATTGCAGGGTGGCGCCTGCATATGCCTGGTGTTCTTCTTCATCAATATTGGCTTTTTCATCCTCATATTGGTATTTCAGGCCGGAAACCAGGGCAAGTTTCGGGAAGAATTTTGCTTTCGATGCCTGGTATTGCTTTTTCATGGCAGCAATACCCATGTCCAGGGCCTTGATATCCGGGCGATGGGCAATGGCAAAGGCAATTTCCGTTTCAGGATCAGGCAGGTTCAGGGAAATGGCCCTGTCCTTTCGAATAGGAATGAGGTCTTCAGACAAGGTGGATTCCTTGATTCCCATGAGTCGGGACAGGGTCATGCAGGTGGTTTGAAGTTGGTTTCTTGCATCGGCAAAACTGGTTCCCGCTGTCAGTACCCGTACGGAAAAATTCAGCACTTCTGACTCTGGAGACACCCCTGCCTCATACCGGATACGGGCATGATCTTCCAGCATCTGATTAAATACCCGATCCTGCCGGGCAATGACCATTTTTTCCATGGCGATTCTGGCCTGGTAGTATGTGAGACGTACCGACCGGATCAGGAGTCGCCGGGTATTTTCTTCCATGTATTCTGATTGGGAAACACCATGGGCCGCACCGGAAACCCGTAAGGTTCTGGCAAACCCGTCAAACAACAACAACGATCCCTGGATACTACCCTTATAGGTGTTAAGGCTTTCCGAAATGCGCAGATCCGGCCGCCAGTCCGGCTGGACTGCTGCCTGTTGGGCCATGGCGCTTCCCTGGACAGAAATCCGGGGCAGCCAGGCAGATCTTGCCTGGGTCAGCAGGGCCTTGGCCTGGTTGATCCTCTCCCGGGCCTGGCCCATACCGGGATTTCCTGCCAGGGTCATGGAAATGGCCTTTTCAAGGGAAAGCTTTCCTTTGGGAATGGCATACTCATCTGCCCGGACAGACAATGCCAGAAACAATACACTGATAAGAATCATGGAATATTTCATCATGCAGATACCTTTTCCTTACCCATATCCTCCATAACAGAATCGATAATATACCCTGCCCCTGCCAAGAGCCCAATGGTTCCTGCCACCTTGACCGGGGTATCCGGTACCGGCCCGGATACAATCATGGTGGAAACCGCACCTTTGGCAAATCCGTTGATCAGGGCATGGGAAAAAGATCGTCTTCCCTGGCGGACATCCACAAGGTTTGCCCCCACAGACATGGCAGAGGCAATCATAAATGTCGTAACGATTCCCGGCTGTCTTGCATCTCCAGGAAATGAAGTCTGGACGGGGACATGGCCCTGGTTATGATTCATGGATAATCTCCTTGTCTTTGGTAATTCCATATCCCAGACTGTATAATACGGGGATGATGATGAGGGTTAAAAAGGTGGCGGCGAGCAGCCCCCCCATGATGGTTACGGCCATGGTAGAAAAAATGGGCTCTTTTACCAGGGGAATCATGCCCAGGATGGTGGTCCCCGATGCCATGGTCACAGGACGCAGACGGGATACCGAGGCTTCCAGCACCGCCTGATAGGGAGGTGTACCTGCATCCATCTGGATTTCCACCTGTTCAATGAGCACAATGGCATTTTTGATGAGCATGCCAGACAATCCCAGAAATCCCAGAATGGACATGAATCCAAAGGGACTGGAAAAAAGCAGCAGACCTGCAGCAATACCGATGATGGAAAGGGGCAGCGTCAGAAATATCATCAAAGGCTTACGCAGGGAATTAAACAGCCCCACCAGAATAATGAACATGAAAAGAGCGCAAATGGGAAAGATTTTTTGCAAAGGCTCCTTGGATTCCTGGGAATCACTGAACTCTCCTTCCCAGGACATGGTGTAGCCAGGAGGAAGCTTGATGGCTTCCATACGGGACACCATTTTCTTACGCAGGGGTTCGGCATACCCCCTTGCCGGATCACACCGCACGGTAATGGAACGCTGCTGATTCTCATGCCATATAATGGGATATTCCCAGTCCCGATCCACACTGGTAACAATCTGTCCAATGGGAACAAACTGGTGGGTCAGGGAACTCCAGACCTGGACATTTTCCAGATTGGCAACGGATGTCCTCTCCGATTCCGGCATACGAGCCACCATGGGAATCAATTCATCCTTTTCCCGAAATACTCCCACAGGCATACCGCTGAAATTCATCTGCAATGCACGGGCAAGATCACTTCGGCTCACATTGGCGTGTCTTGCCTGGATCTGGGAAAAACGGGGGCGGATCACCTGGACGGGCTGGCGCCAATCCGTCCGTATATCCATTGTGTTAGGGGTATTTCGCATAATGGCAACGGCCTGCCGGGCAAGATCCTGCAGAACATCCATATCCGGACCCCGGAAGCGGGCTTCCACCAGATACGTGATACTGGGGCCGTTCATTATCCGTTTGATCACAGGTTCTGCATCGGGATAATGCCGGGACAGCCAGGGTTCCAGTTCCTGGATAAGATGGTCAATGTCCCTGTAATTGTTCACCTCCACCAATATCTGTCCATAGGAAGGATTGGGACGTTCATAATCATAGTTGAGGATAAACCGCAATGCCCCCTCCCCCACAAATTCTGTTGTATTTTTTACCCCGTCAAGGGATCGGATGTGGGCAGAAATTTTCTCCAGGTCCGAACGGGTATAATCAATGTGGGTCCCCTGGGATTTCCAGTAATTGACATAGAAATAATTCTGGGTGGTGGGTGGAAAAAATGCCTTGGGAATCCTGGCAAACCCCATCATGGAAATAATCAGCAACACCAGAGCAAACACAATGGTCCCAAGGCGGAACCGCAGGGCCAGTGACAGGGTTTTTGCATATATCCGGTACAATAATCCCTTGTAGGGATCAGGATCTGCATTGGCGGGGACTTTCAAAAATCTTACACACAGCAGCGGAGTCAGGGTAACCGCCGTTACCCAGCTGAATCCCAGGGAAATGGCCATTACGTCGAACAGAGACCGGCAGAATTCTCCGGTATTGCCCGGAGCAAACCCAATGGCGGCAAAGGCGAGGATGGCCACCAGAGTGGCTCCCAGCAAGGGCCAGGCATTTTCACGTACCACCCGGACGGCGGCCTGTTTTCTGTCCTCTTTTCTGGTAATCCCCACAAGGATGCCCTCGGCCACCACAATGGCATTATCCACCAGCATTCCCAGGGCCAAAATCAATGCGCCCAGGGAAATCTTCTGGAGATCAATTCCCATGATATACATGCCGATAAAGGTTCCCAGAATGGTCAACAGCAGAATAAAGCCAATGATCAAACCGCTGCGCCATCCCATGAATACCAGCAGGAGCAGAATCACGATGACAACGGCCTGGGTCAGGTTTGTCAAAAATACATCCAGGGCTTCATTGACCACCTCGCTTTGATAATACACTACGTCCAATGTCATTCCCTCTGGCTGCTTTTCCGAAAGCTGATCCAATTTTTTCTGAATGGCCTCTCCCATGACCACCACATTGCCTTTGGCCACCGTGGAAATACCGATTCCAATGGCAGGCTGCCCATTGAAACGCATGAGATTTCTGGGAGGTTCTGGATATTCTCTTTTGATATGGGCAATTTCTCCCAGGCGGATCATGTTGCCGGAACGTCCTGCAATGAGCAGGTCTGCGATTTCCTGCTCCGTTGCAAATTCGCCTGTGGGCTGAATGCGCATGTATTTGGAATCCACATCCACATAGCCGCTTGATTCCACACGATTTTGCAGGGTCAGGGTCTGATAGATCTGGGCCATGGAAATTCCCAGTCTGGCAATCCTGGCACGGTTGAACTCAATGTAAATGACTTCCTGCTGGACTCCCCAGAATTCAATCCTGGCCACATCCTGGCACAACAACAGTTCTTTTTTCAGATATTTGGCGTATTCTTTCAACTGGGCATAGGAATGGTCTTTGCCGTGCAGGGCAAAAAAAACGCCATATACATCTCCAAAATCATCCCTGACCATTGGGGGTCTGGCACCAGGCGGCAGCTGATTTTTTGCATCCCTGATTTTTTTGCGCAGTTCATCCCATATCTGCTTCAGCTCTTCGGCCTTGAACCGGTCTTTCATGTCCACATATACATAGGACACCCCCGGCTGGGAGGCAGAATAGATCTTTTTTACCTGGCCCATGGATTTGATGGCCTGTTCAATGACATCGGTCACTTCTTCTTCCACTTCCAGGGAGGATGCACCGGGATAGGGAGTAATGACCAGGGCGGTTTTAATGGTAAAATCAGGATTCTCCAGCCGCCCCATATTCTCGAATCCAAAAACGCCCAGCCCTGCAATCACCAGGGCCATAAACACCATGAAGGTGGCTTTTTCCAGGGCAAATTTTGCCGGGTTCATTATTTTGTATCCTCCTGTTTCACAAGGGAGGCAAGATCCATGTCTTCCGTGATAAAATCCATGCCCTGGGTAATGATTGTCTCATCTCCGGAAAGGCCCTGGGACACAATGGTCTGGTTTGTCCCCAGAAACCCGTTGGTGGTAATCTTTTGTCTGGAGACCCTATGGGTATCAGGATGATAGATCCATACCATACTGTCCCCGTTTTGATCCATGATGATTGCTTTTGTGGGTACCGTAATGACAGATTCTGGTCCACGGCTGTCAGGGCAGATCAGTTCAGCGGTCATGCCAGGTAGGATCCGTCCGGTTTCAGGAGCTTTCAGGACAAAGGTAACCTCAAAGGTTTTGGTGGCAGGATCGGCGGCTGTTTTCCATTCCTTGAGTGTGGCAGAAAAAGCGTGATCTCCCAAGGCAGGAAAACGGATCATGGCTTTGGCTCCAGCGGCAAGGGAATGGCGAATCAACTCATTTTCCGGGATGCCTGCGGTCACTTCCAGAACAGAGATGTCGTGCAGTTTTACCACAGGGCGGCCAGCAGAAACCATTTCATGATTTTCCACGGTGGTGTCAATGATGATTCCGTCATAGGGAGCTTTCAAACTGGTATAGGCAAGGTGATGTTTTGCAATGGTTAACTGTGCCTGTACCTGGGACACCATTGCCCATGCGATCTGTCTGCCGTTTAGCATATGATCAAAATCTGCCTGGGGAATGACCTTCTGGTCAAACAGGGTTTTTCCCCTTTGCAAATCGAGTTTTGCCGTTGTCAGGCGAGACTTGGCCCCTGCAAGCTGGGCATCCAGCACAGCGATCTGATCCCTGAAGTCCTGGGGATCAATCTGCATGAGAACCTGCCCTTTTTTTACCCGGTCCCCTGGCTTGACATTGATCTGCAGCAAAGGACCGCTGACCCGGAAGGCAAGAAGGGTATTCTTACAGGCAGAAACCTTTCCCGGATAGGAAACGGCAGATTCTGGAACACAGGTTTTTACCTTTTCCCAGAGAACCATATGGGAGGAAGAATGGTCCGCTGCTCCCCCAGGGGGATTGGCCAAAGATGTTCCTGAAACCAGTAAAAAAAGAAAACAGACTGCCCAGGCAGCAAAAGAGTGGTGCATATATTTCATATGAGGATTCTTCCTTTCTGACGTAATGTTGTTTTCAGCGGCATGTTTGTTCATTGTTCCCTTTTGGTGTCCTTTGGTTCATCCAAAGCCACCACCTTATATGATCAATTTATTGATTTTTATATAACGGCCAAGGGCCGTCTGGGTATGTTATCCTCCAGACCGGCCCACAATAAACAATGAAAGTAATTTAATCACTTATAGCGACTTCCATATAAACGGCCATGGACTGATTTGGTCTATTAATGACCAGACTCAACCCACAACAAAGAATGAAAGCAATATAAGAACTTATCGGAACTTTCATATAAAATATTATATAAACTATTGTGTTATTTTATTTTTTATGGGTCAGTCTGAAGGATAATATATCCAGACAGCCCGGGTCTGTTATCAAAAAAATATCATTACCAAATCACCAAAAAAATGCAAGGAAGGCCAGGGGAGTACCAGGCACACTACCCGGAAAAATGCATCCAAAAGCAGCGTCCAAAAAACATTTTCATGGTAAATCAAGATCCGCAGGATACATTGACATCAATGGAATTTACATCTTTTGGAAAAAGATTCCAAGAATAATTTTGATCGTAATGAAATTAAAAATGGAGACTTCTCCCCTGGTTTACCATGACAGACGTCCCTGCCCTGCCTTGACCTCTCCTGCCAAATACAGGGAGCCGGCAAGACAGACAGCTTCATTTTCCTTTGCCTGGGAAACGGCATGGGAGAAAGCCTGAGCCACATCCTGAATTTCCAGAATTGGTCCGGAAATATATTTTCGGGCGGACTGTCTCAGGATACTGGTGTCAAGACTTCTGGGGTTCTTTGGCCGGGTAAGGATGAGTTTGCTGGCCAATGGAACCAAATATTCCATCATGGCCTCATGGGGTTTATCATCCAGGATGCCGAGAACCAGGGTTAAATGCACTCCTGGTAGCGTCTTCTTCAGGTATTGGGCAAG
>PDWI01009745.1_pt1 | contig 10938 bp, 5 predicted proteins | sample 1430891 | NCBI WGS metagenome assembly PDWI01 (sample SAMN01162508, study PRJNA174530) | Oral metagenome, whole genome shotgun sequencing project. | biome: Marine environment; feature: Marine mammal; material: Swab sample of the gingival sulcus; isolation source: swab sample of gingival sulcus... | reverse complement strand
AAGAGAAGAATATCTCAAAGATATTACCTATATGGAAAATTCTGAACTTGGATTTGACTATTTGAGAGATAATTTGTTGAAGACAAAACATAATAGAGCAGTCTTAGCAAGACCTTTGCATTTTGCGATTGTGGATGAAATTGATAGTATCTTGATTGATGAGGCGAGAACGCCGTTGATTATCTCAGAAGGGAAAGATGAACCGACCGAAAAATATGAATATTACAGAAAAATTGTGCAAAATTTAACCCCTTGTAGTTGAAAAAAAGAAGTTTCAAAAGGATTTTTGCATGAATTGTTGCATGATGAAGAAAAGAAATCGCAACAGGAAGATGGAGATTATTATATTGATGAAAAGACCAAGACGGTTTCTATTAGCGGACTTGGAATCCAAAAATTAGAAGAGATTTTGGGCGTAGAAAATTTGTATAAAGATTTGGGATATGAAGAAATTCATCATATAGAAAATGCGTTGAGAGCAAAAGCAGTCTATGAAAAGGACAAAGAATATATCGTGAAAAATGGGGAAGTGTTGATCGTGGACGAGCATACGGGAAGAACCATGCCGTGAAGAAGATTTTCAGAAGGATTGCACCAAGCGATTGAAGCCAAAGAAATGGTGAATATTCAGAGGGAATCGCAAACGGTTGCAACGATTACCTATCAGAATTTTTTCAGACAATATGAGAAATTGGGAGGTATGACTGGAACTGCGATGACCGAAGGGGAAGAATTTAATAAAATCTATGATTTGGAGGCATTGGAAATTCCAACGAACAGACCGTTGATCAGAGTGGATCAGAATGATAAAGTATATTATAATCAGAAGGCGAAACGAAATTTTGTGAAAAATGATATTAAGTTTTATCATCAGATTGGGCAACCGATTTTGATTGGAACGGCAAATATCCAGACTTCTGAATATCTTTCTCATATTTTGGAAAAAGAAAGTATCAATCACTATGTGTTGAACGCGAAATTTTTTGAACAGGAAGCAAATATTGTAACGAATGCTGGAAAATATAAAAGTGTGGTAGTTGCAACGAATATGGCCGGTAGAGGAACCGATATTAAATTAGAAGAAGGATTGAATGAAAAATTAGCAGTGAACTATGCAAAATGGATCAAAAAAACGGTTGAAAATTATACCGTGAAAGCAACTTTGTATTCAGAGGTAGAATTTGAATATACCTTGCAAGGATTGAAAGAAGTGTTTGGACTGACAGAAGAGCAGATTGCAGAAGCTGATAAGGGAAATGCTGTGAAAATTGGGGATAACGAAGCTGTGGAATTTAGTGTTTCGTTTAATACGAATAAAAAGGCGCCTACAGATCGTTTTGTAGTATTACATTTTTCTCATGCTAATGCTAAAAATAATCCTCTTGAAGAAAAGGATTTCCACTATGGGTTGTTTGTGATGGGGACAGAAAAGCACGAATCGAGGAGAATAGATAATCAGCTCCGTGGAAGGGCTGGAAGACAAGGAGATGCGGGAAGAAGTGTATTCTATGTTGCGCTTGATGATTTGATTATGAGAAAAGTTGGAGGAGAAACGATTCAGAATATGGTAGGAATGCTCTTGGGAGGAAGTGAAATTGAAAGTCTGGAATTGACACAGAAACAGTTTACTTCATCGATAGAGAGAGCTCAGAAACAGATGGAAGCTTGGCATTTCTCTACTAGAAAGCATCTGTTTGACTATGATAGTATTATTGACAAGCAAAGACAGAGAGTCTATCACAAGAGAGATCTGATTTTGGATAGTGAGGATAGTGTTGAAATCCAAAAACAATTCGTTGAAGCAGGAATCCAAGAATTTGAGAAAAATCTCGCATTTATTATAGATCAAAAAATTGCAGAGGCAAAAACTTTGGAGCAATCAAAAAATGATTTGATCGTTTCGTTGGTGAAAGAGTTATCATTACAGTTGGATGATGCAATGATTAAACAGTTAGAACAAGCTGAACTAGAAGATATTACTCAGATTATTATGGATTTTGTGCAAAAGCATAAAATTGAAAATATGAAAAAGATCGGTGATGAAAAGATGTATCTGATCTTGAAAGATGTGTTCTTGCATCATTTGGATAAATTGTGGGTAGAGCATATTGATACGATGCAATATTTGAGAGATAAGGTTGGATTTATGGGCTATGCTCAGCAAGATCCATTAGTAGTATATAAAAAAGAATCATTCGAGAAATTCCAAAACTTGAACTATATGTATAAGTTTGAAACAACCTTGCAGTTGATGTATATTGATTTTGTGATGTTGGCTGAACAAGAACATCTAAATCAAAACATTATTGCAGAAGAAAACGCAGAAGATCAAGCATTTATTGGTAAATTAAAAGCCGTTTCTGCTGGGATGACCTCACCCCAACCCTCTCCTAAGAGGAGAGGGAGTGATCAGTGATCACAATGACAGAGCAAGAAAGTATTTTTCCAAGATGAAGATGGTGTAGAAGTGTTTGAAGTAGAAGAGTGAGCTGATACTCATGTTGAAGTGGTAAATACGAAGTCAAAATTGAGACCCAATGATAAGGTAACGGTGAAATATGCTGATGGAAAAATGGAATATGATGTGAAATATAAAAAGGTAAAAGCTGATGTGGAAAGTGGGGAATGTGTTGTTGTAGGGTAGATGAAGGAAGTGTCACTCAGAGCGTAAGCGAAGAGTCTAGAAATAGAAAATATAGATTCTTCGGCTTCGCCTCAGAATGACAAAACCCACCGGTTTCACTCCGTTCAACCACCTCCCTTTTAAAGGGAGGCACCCTAATCTCAGTATGACAAAGAAGAAATAAAATATTATTTTACTTAAATAAAATTGTATCGTTATGAAAAAGAATCTATTTTTATTACTCTCTGTGTATTGTTTTGTTATTCAACCAGTATTAGCAGGGATCTTGCGAGGGGAAGTGAATTTCTACTATTTTGCGGGAGTAAATATTATCTTTATAACCCTTATCACAATGTTGTATTTTTCTGCGCAACGTGATATGCAAACGGCTTCTGATCTGGAAACAAAGAAGCATAATGAGGAAGTTACTAGGCAATCTTCTGTCCAACAAGCTAAAAAAAATAGAAAGAAAGCAATAGTATTAGGAAAATCATATCTTTTATGATTAGTGTTTGTGGTAGTATTGTTATGGATATGCATAACAGCATTATATCTTTATCAGATGTTTTCTCTCGAATTGAGTATATTGCTTGGTCTTGTTTCTGGATATTTGTGGTTTGTAATTTTGTGTAGTTTATTTGCTTTAAAAGTTAAACATTGGTTTTTTAGAGGATTTAGCTATTTGCTTTTAGTTGGTGCTGTTGCTTTATTATGATGGTTGATTTATAAGGATCTGAATAGTATGTGATCTCATATCAAGAATATGGTCTCTTCTGTGCATACTTATACTCAGCAATGGTTTGATGATAATGATAATAATTCTCAAGATACAATGGTTGTCGCATCTGGAGATGTTGTCAATGTTGTCATCAATACTCCTGAAAATGGAAAGGTGGTTTCATGAACAATGATTACTTGAAGTCTATTATCTTGAAAGGTGTTATCATGATGAACTATTACATGAGATAGTCGTGAAATATGAAGTGAAGAGGAACGTCCATTCCCAGAATTATCTTTGGATACTAAGCTTACAATGATTCAAGTAATACGTTATCTTTTGGAAAAAAATGGAGTTATTTTAGATCATAGACAGAGTATTCCTTTTACTTATGTAGATTATGATAGTGATGACTATACGTATTTTAAGACAGCATATAGAAAAGGTTTAATAGGAAAAAATACTAAGCCTGATGCTTTAGTGTCTTGTGATATTTATATTGTGATGAAAGGATTATTAGAACAATGGGATGTAAATCAACAAGATAAAAAGAATGATATTAAACAAGCATATTGGAATAAGGCACAGAATCTTGAGCAATTAGGATCTTGTCAGCAAGGAGAAAAACTTACTGTTGTAGATTTATAGTTTAGTCTGTTTTTTTTATAAATATTATATCATATATAAAAAAACTAGCAATCTATTTTTAGGAGAATAGCGCTAGTTTTTTTGTTTATTTTGTTTTTTCGATTATACTTGTAATGAGGAAATTGTTTAAAAATTATTTTAATTTACGTTATATATGACCTATGAGAAATATGAGAACAGTAAAATTGGGTATATTAGGTATTTTAGTTTTTGTTATTACATTGTGAGGAAATTTGTGATGATTCTTTTCTCCTGCTCGTATTGTTGAAAGTTCTGTTTCTAATGTTGATACTGTTTTTGTTTCTTCCTCTTCTTCTTTATCAAATAAGCTATTTATTGGAAATCGTGCTTATGCACAGGGGGTAAATATTACTCAAGAACAAGCAGATAAACGTTATAAAAAGAAGACTGATTTTAATGAACTTTTAAATACCACACTTAGAATTATTTATCTTGTGTTGTGGCCATTGCTTGTTATTGCTGGTCTTGCAATAGATAATACGCTTGTATATGGGAAGATTTTTCATTTAGACGCCATTTTATGGCAAATATGGGATGTGATGAGAAACTTTGCTAATTTTACGCTTATTTTTGTTGCTTTTTATCATATTTTGAAAGGTATAATTGAATCTAATACGAAAAATATTCAAAATGTAGTAAAGAATCTTCTCATAGCAGGAGTTTTGATACAAGCAAGTTGGTTTTGAATGGGGGCTGTTATTGATCTTTCTACGATTGCTGTTCATGGATTAGGATCGCTTCCTGGTATTAGTGATATGGTTTCTGGAGGAAATACACAGGATAGTGTTTTATCTCGTCCTATTGTTTCCCCTACGATCGTTTCTTATGATAATAATGCTCGTTCTTTTAAGTGGTATAGGTATGGTAATAGAGCACCTATCGCAGAATGTTATACGAAGAAAAGTAGTAATAATTTTTATATTGTCTGAAGAAAGCTTTTTTCTCCTTCTGGATTTGTTTCAGATCAAGGTATCACTATTCCATCATATACTTGATTTGCTGGAGGAATCTGCTCTGATGGACATGAGATATATAGATATAATCCTACACCAGAAAATACTCTTCTTGATTCTTCAGAATTTGTAGCTATTTCTGGTCCTATGAGTAAAAGTAGTGCGTATGATGCATTTATTACTAATGATATTTTTTCGTGAGCAAATATAAAAAATGAACATATTGAAAATGGAGTCGCTATTGCTATGTATGCGACAAATTTTAGCGGTATGAATTTTTGTGGAGATACAGGTGATGCACAGTGTGGACCTATAGCTTATACTGGTGCATTTTATGTGGGATCTGGAATTAATTGAATGACACTAAAAAAGGTATTGAATAATTCTACATCATATGTGTGATCTTTTGTTACCTTATATGCTCAACTGCTTTGATTTTCTGATATGCATCATCTCACGACAGGAAATAATACCCTTACAGGGAATGTGATTAATTGGATCTTTAAAGTTATTTTTGCTTTATTACTTTTGATTCCATTGCTTTCTATGGCGGTAGTTTTGATTTTAAGAGTTGGAGTGCTGTGGTTAGCTATTATATTTATGCCATTTTTGATTATTAAATGGGTGTTTTTTGCAAAAGATGAGAAAATGGGATGAGAATGGATTGGAAAAACGTTTTCTATCTGAAATCTTGTAAGTTTGATTTTTTCTCCTGTTGTTATGGTTTTTGCTCTTGCTGTTTCTCTTGTTTTTATGACGGCAATAAATCAAATTACAAAAACTACTATAGATGCTAGTGTTATGGGGGTTAATGTTACCCATCCTAATGAGAGTATTTGTGTATCTAAGATTGATGTATTAGGATTGGTAGAGATTTGTGATCAGTGATATTTTGGTGTTGGTAAAGATCTTTTTTCTGTGATTTTGATGAATTTCTTTGCTATATGAGTAATGTGGTTTTTACTTTTTGCTGCTATCAAGACGAATTCACTTTGAGAAATGGTGGGGGGAGCGATACAAGGACTCTCTCACAAGGTACTTACTACAATGCCAATTATTCCTACAGGTAAAGGAAAAATCTGATTTAATACCTTTAATAAAGAAATTTTGAAATGAGGTGTTGCAGATAAAGTATTCCAACAACAAGAGAGAGAAGAACAGAAAAAGTTACAGAGACTTTTCCCTTCGCTCTATGGTGAGCCATCTAAAGAACAGGTTGGAGATAAGATGAGAGCACAAATGGCTCGGGATATTGGAAAAGGAATGAATCTTGATACTTTTTATACTACGTATAAGGATGATTTGGATAAGAAATGATATATTAATAGGAAAGATGTTGAAGAATTCTACAATAGTCTTACCAAAGAATCTACAGAAAACTTCTCTCATGAAAACTTGTCTAGTTATGTATTAGAACAGTTATCTTCTGGAAAAGATATGACTTCTATCATGCATGATACGAAGGTTGCTCATACTTTAGGTAAGAATAATGGTTTTGAAATATGACAATATGATGCATTTGAGAAGAATATAGAGAAAACAATTATTAAAGATTTAGCTATTGAAGATGTTGATGTCAGTGATGGAATTACAAAAGATAATGCTAGTATGATTTTAGATAAGGTTAATGCTAAGCTTAAAGCGGTAGACGAAGATATTAAGGTGTTAGAAAAAGATCCAGAAAAGGCAGAAGAACTTAAAGAAAAAAGAAATAAACATACTAAACTTGAACAGTTGCAGGAATATCTTAATAAACAAAATGAGACGACCTCATAATTAAGTTCTTTGGGAGCTTTATCTTGTTTCATCTATTTTACTTATTATTTCTCATTATGGTAGTGATGCTTAAATTGCTAAAGAAAATATTAAAAAATACTTGTGTCCAGAAGTTAAGTATATCTTTTGTCTTAGTCGGGGTATTATTTTTCGGGATGTGTTTTGCTCAGCAGCAACAGGGAACAACAACACCAGTAGTACATGAGCCATGATTCTGGGAAATGATCGTAAAGAGTCTTTCATGGTTGTGGATTTTCTTTGCAGTACTTGCAGGTAAATTTATGACAAACTCTGTCGTATATTGAAGTTTCTTACATCTTGATGCCTTTTTTATCAATTGGTGGAATCTTGTGAGGAATTTTGCAAATTTTTGACTTGCTTTTCTGTTAGTTTATCAGATCTTTCAGGCATTATTGACGAAAAAGACTACAGAATTTAAAAATGTTATCAAAAGAGTTCTGGTTGCAGGAGTATTGATACAGATGAGCTGGTTTCTGATTGGTGCTATGCTTGATGTATCTACTATTTTGGTAAGCTCAATAGGAACTTTCCCATGACAGGTACTTGTGAAAAATTCAAGTTTTAGGCAAGATCTTGAATCTGAGATGAAAAAGATAGCTGAAGATAAAGTTGAAATTATTATAAAGGAAGATAGTTCTCTAGAATATGAAGAAAAACCATTGAGTCTGGATACGAAAGATGATATTAACTGATTTGTTGATACCATTCTTCCTAATGAAAATTCTCTTTCTGGTCCTTTGTTGTTCTTAGGGCTTTCTATGATGGATATTCAAAATGATAGTCTTCCTCATTATAATGAAAATTTGAGAAAGTTCTTTGAAGATCTTACGATTAGTGGAATTAAAATTCTTGCTTTTTCAGTTATGCTGCTCTTATTATTTATTTTTAATTTTTTGAGAGTTTTTGCATTATGGATTGTGATTCCTCTTTCTCCTATTCTTATTTTGTTAAAAGTTATGAAGATTAAGATTCCTGATGGAGAGTGAGGATTAAAGTGAATTTTTGATGTCATGAATATTATAAAATTGATCTTTATGCCTGTGATATTTGTCACGTATCTCTCTGTAGTTATTATGTTTTTGGTTTCTATGAAAGGGGTCATACAGTCACGTAATATGGAGTGATTTTATGATGAACAATCTCAAGTGGGGATTAAAGAATATGAGGGGAATCGTGATGGTGCAGATGGAGAATCAGAAAAATATACTACGAGTACGCTCTCTGTAGGAAATCTCTTTTCATGGACAATGGTTGGTTTGAAAAATGGTTTTTCTGAATTATTGCTTTTTCTCTTTACGATTTTGTTATTATGGAAGTTGATCATATTAACGTTCCAGCAGAAAACAGGAATTGCGTTTATTGATAATACGATGAAGGGATTGACAGGAGCTGCAGAAAAGATGCTTACTTCTATTCCATTTATTCCAGCAGGAGGAGGACTCTCGCTTCGTTGAGTGAGTAAGACTTTTGATAAAGTTCAGAGTGGTGATATTCATGTACTTAACAAGATGCAATCAGAACAGGATAATCGTGTTAGAGCATTGCTGGGATTGGATGATATTACGACGGTATGATCGAGGTTGGCTAATGATGTTGATCCTGGAAAATTCTATAATGATAGTAAGACAAGACAGGAGCTTATTTCCTATTATACTACACAGAAAAGTACTAGAGATATCAAAGATATGCCTGTGTTTATGGAATGGTTTAAAAAACATGCTGTATGAACACCGTATACTTGAGGTAGGCCTACAGATTTACAGAAGGTAAAAATTGCTAGTTGAAAAAATATTTCTGTATCTAAGGTATTACAAGAATTTAGATTTAATTCTGATGGTAAATATGTGTGATGAGGTACCTCTCCGAAAACTTCTTCAGTAAAACCTTCAGATGATAAGAAATAAATAGCTTACTCTTTTGTTATAGTAATGACTTTAATTGGATTTTCTTTGTCAGGGAACGTGAGTTTGTCTCGCGTTTCTTTTTCATGTTCTAAAAGTTTCATTTTGAGAATTTCGTAGTTGAATTTTGCAACATCAAGTTTGTTATTCGCCTGTCTGAGGAAAAATCCTTCAGTACTTGAGAGGTTTACAAATGTAAGATATCAGAATATGGATAATAATATTGCAAGGTAAATACTTCAAATTTTGAGAATATCAGACCAAAGTAGTCCTTTATATTGTGCTTTATTAAAGGTATCGGCATATTTTTTTGAAAATAGTTTTTTGGGAGTGAAGATAAATTTTTTCATGTTATATTTTTTTTAATAATCTTAATTTTGCACTTCTGCTGGCTCTGTTTTTTTGGATTTCGGTATAGTGGGGTTGGATTGCTTTTTTGTGTACAAGTTCAAAGTCTTCTGTTTTTGCAAGATCTCTAAACGCATATTTTACGATTCTATCCTCTATACTATGGAAGGTAATGATAGCAAATATCCCTCCTTTTGCAAGGATTTTTGGTATAGTAGCAAGGGCGTTGTGGAGATTGTCCATTTCATGGTTGGTTGCTATTCTCAGAGCTTGAAAGATGATAATACTCGCTTTGAATCCTAGTCATGATGCTGAGAGGATAGCTTTCAAGTCTTGGGTATGCGTAATTGCTTTTTTGTTTCTTTGTTTGATGATATTTCTCGCGATTTCTCAGGATTTCTTTTCGTTGAAATCGGCATAGGTCTGAAATATTGTGCTGAGTTGTTGTTCACTATAGTTCTTCAAGATTTTTTCTGCAGTGAGGGGGTTGTTGTTGGTATCAAATCTCATATCGAGGTGCTCGTTTCCTTGGATAGAAAAACCTCTGGAAAGATCTTTGAAATGTTCCATATTTACTCCCAGATCTAACAAGACAAAATCTGCTTGTTTCTGTTTTTCTGTGAGGGTATCAGCAATTTTTGTGTATGATATATTATGTCCTTCAAATTTTTTTGTGAAATTTGGATGTGTTGCTGTGGTATCTTGTATCTTTTTTGTAGTTTTTGTAAAAATATGGGGATCAATATCAAATCCATAGTAGTGTTCTATTGTTGGATATTTTTCTAGTAATCCTAAAGCATGTCCTCCATAGCCTAGGGTTCCATCAGCAATAATTTTTGCATGTTCAGGGCAGTGTTCAAGTACTTCGTTGTACAAGACAGGGACATGGGTTATCTTATTTTCACTTTGCATGTATTGTGCTATTTATATTAAAGTTTTTTTATATTATTTTATTTCATCTCATACTGTTTCATTATTTTCCTTCAGTATATTTATTTGTGATTTAACTGCAAATGAAAAATACCCCGCGAAGCGGGGTACAAAATACTATTATATTAGTAATATGTTATCACACAGTAGTAGTTATTTTTTTACTCATCATATCCTTGTTCTTCAAGGGTCATTCCTACGATAGCATCATCTTTGCTGATCGCTTCTTTGGTTTCTTTGTTGATGTAGACAAATGATGGGATAATCATCGGTACTCTATCAATAATTTTTGTCAGGAATTCTCCGAGTGATTCTTTGATTTGTTTGAGGTTGTATTTTACATCTTTGTTTCTTTTTAGGTTTTCGTTATATTTTGCTCTTGCAAATTCTACGATTTTGGTATGGATCTCTTTTACTTCTGATGAGTAGACAAACCCTCTTGATTCAATTTGTATATTTCCTACAAGTTGTTTTGATTTGGTGTCTACTTTGAAAATAAGGTTCAAAACTCCGTCTCCAGCCATGATTTCTCTGGCTTTGATCACATATTCTCCTGAGAGATGTCCTTTTCCTTTTCCATCGACCAAGATGGTATCAAGTTTAATAGTTTCTTTGCTGACAAGAGTCACTTCGTCATACATCTCGATGATATGTCCATTTTTTTCTGGCATGATGATATGATTATCAGGAATTCCCATTTTGAGTCCTAGTGCTCTGTGGGCATATCTCTCTACCGCTGGCATGAAGTATGGGAAGAAGAATTTTGGTCTCAATAAACTTAGCATTAATTTATGATCTTCCTCGTTTCCGTGTCCACTGGCATGGATATCTACATCATCATTCGTGATAATATTAATATCTTTTACTACCAAATCATTGAGCATTTTATTTACATCTCCTTCATTTCCTGGAATTGTTGTTGCAGATCTCATGATGGTATCACCTTTTCTTAGTTGGATGATATTATGATCTCCTCTTGCAATTCTGGTCAAGGCAGCA
>PDWI01009744.1_pt1 | contig 10940 bp, 10 predicted proteins | sample 1430891 | NCBI WGS metagenome assembly PDWI01 (sample SAMN01162508, study PRJNA174530) | Oral metagenome, whole genome shotgun sequencing project. | biome: Marine environment; feature: Marine mammal; material: Swab sample of the gingival sulcus; isolation source: swab sample of gingival sulcus... | reverse complement strand
ATATTAAAGGAAGAGCCAGCTTTATCGGCAACTACTTCAGCCTCGATTTTTCCTGCCGTTTCTCCTCTTTTCCCGGGAACAATCAAGTCTTTTTTGAGACGAAATAATTTTCCGTCTTTGGAGAGAAAGCGAGTGGTGGCGACTAATTTCTGATTGGCGCTAGAGAAGTTATTAATAATGGTAATTTTTCCTCGCGCCTTGCCATCATCGCCCTCAAAAGCCTCTCCTGTAGAAGGAAAGGTGAGAGTTTTTTCTGCTTCTACTTCAATAGTTCTTCCCTTGATTTCATTTTCGGCCAAGTCTTTGTCATTGTTAGCGTTTGCCATCAAGCGCAATTCCTTTTTAATGATGCGATTTTTGGGGTAGAGAGTAATTTTTATCTTTGGATATTTATCCTTGCCCCAAACAAAAAGTCCGCCAAGAATGAAAAGTAATAAAAGTATTCCCCAAAACTTTCTTTTTTTCGGGCTTGCTTTTATCTTATCTCCTTTTCCGGTTTTTCTTTCTTTAATCAGATTATTTTCTTGGGGGGTGAAGTTACTCCTTGCGTTTTGCTTACTTAATTCCGACTGTTGATTTTTTTGATTATTGTCATAGTAAAAAGAGCTACTCCCTAAGTCATTGGTTGGCGCCGGTTTCATTTGGTAACTGTTGTCAGGGCTGTTTCGATAATTTTCTTCGGGTGGTTGAAAGTTTTGGTGAGGGGTACTGCTGGTGTTATCATGTGCTAGGGTTATACCCACCCTTTTGATTACTATCTGGTCGCGCTTACTGGGAGTAGCAATAGCGATATTCTTACCTAATTTTTCTGCCTCACGTTGGAGCATTTTTAGATTAATTACCCCCTGCGTAAGGATCGCTTTTTGTGGTACAACAAGAATTATTGAATTCGCATTATTTTCTCGACGAATTTTTTCTAGAACACTGATAATTTCCTCGTCAGCGTCAATGTAGATATTTTTTTGCATATTTCCCAAATTTTAATCTTGGATGTTTTCGATAGTTTTGCCAAGGATGTTGGATATCAAGTTATCCTTTTCGCTGTTAAGGCTTAAAAATAAATTAGCTAGTGCCATTGGTGCGACAGATTGTGGTGAGCGCAGGTCTTTGGTTTTGTCAGCCACATTGAGGATATCTTTTGGCTGTAAATAGTTAACTTTCAGGTTTTCGGGCATTGGCAGGTCTTCTTCCCAATGGCTAGTTTCTAAGATTTTTTTAATCCCAGGTAGGCCAGTGCCTCCTCCGCAGAGGAGAATTTGTGAAGGTAGCATGTCATTTTTAGCAAAGCTTTCCAGTGATATCTTGAATCCAGTAAGCCAAACCCTTAGATCTTCCCAGAAAATAGCTTCAATTCTGTTAGCCACTTCGGGACTAATTTTGCCACGAGAATAATTTAGCTTTAAATCTTCTGCTTGGCGAAAAGGAATGTTAAAAGAAGAGCTGAGGCGTTTAGTGAAAGCCCTTCCCCCCAAGGCAAACATCACCGTTCCTTCCAACCCGCCGTTGCGGACTAGGGCAATATCGGTGGTTCCGCCGCCGATGTCAACGATAATTGCACCAAACTCGGGTTTGTTGTATTGGTTAATGGATTGGGCGATAGCGTAAGGCTCAGTGGCAATGGCAACAATTTCCAATTCTAGTTCATCGGCAATTTTCTGCAAAGCACCTAAGTGAACCATGGGAGCGTAGGCATTAAAAACTCCGATGGAAACATTTTTTCCCTGAAAGCCAATCGGGTTAGAAATTATATAGCCGTCGATTTTAACGTTAACGATGGTAGCATTAATTAATTGAGCATTAATATCCTCCTCGCCTGTTTCCCAAGAAAGCTGTTTTTTAATTCGATCAAAGGCTCGTAGCTGAACTTTTTCAATGATATTCTTTACTTCGGCAAAATCAATTCTTTTTTCGGGATTGGCTCGCTGGTAGTGAACGGTAGTGGTAGTTCCCTTAACTAGCTCACCGGCAATGCCGATGATGGTTTTTTCAACGTTTTTTACCCCCCCTTGAGCCTTAGCTTTATCGATAGCTTTTTGACAAGTTTCAATGACACCATCAATGTCACTGACGGCGCCTGAGCTCATATTGCCAATTTTTTGGCGAATCATTGATTGACCGATGACAAAGGCAGTTTCTTTTTCGTAATCAATTTCCAAAAGCAACACTTTTACTAATTCAGTGCCAATATCCAAACTAAGAAAATTTTTTATTCTTTTGTTTTGATTACCCAGTAAGCCCTTGAAGAAACTCATTTTTGGTTTCAATTTTTTTATCTCCATTTAACTGGCTTTCATTTTAGCAGTGATTTTCCAAAAAAGCAATTTTTAAATTTTTCCTTTTGCAAAAAAATAATCAATCAGTATAATCAATAGGTTTGAAAAATGAAAAAAATAGTGTTATTTTATTAGTAAATAATTAACTAGATTGATGAAATTATTTAAGGATTTATCTTTGGAATCGATTGTGACTTTGATTGTCGGGGTGGTGGCATTTTCTTTGGTGCTAGCAATCACCTTAGACATTTTTGTTGCTTTCGTAATTCTGATTTTATTTATTTTTCTTGCGGTTTCTTTTATTAGCTTTTCCAAGGGCTGGTTATTTTTATTGGGATTAACCTTGCTTTTGCCGCCGGTTAAAATTGCCCAAACAGAACTTTGGGTGCATAACTCATTTTTTGTAATTTTGGGAATGCTGGGAATATCGGCAATTTCTATTGGCCGCGAAAAGTTTAGTTGGAGTAAAACATCAATCAATTTTCTGCTTTTTATTTTAATAATCGGCGGCTTTATTATCTATGGTTTAGTTAGTCCTAATAAAATGGCTAGTGAGGAGTTGAATATTTTAGGTTTTACTTTACTAATTTATTTTTCTTTGCAGGTGGCAGTTTCTCATTTTTTTCAAACCCAAAAAAGAATTAAGCGCCTCTTTCTTTTACTATTGGTGGTGGGAGTGTTGCACTCTCTTTTTGGATTAGCTTCTTTTTATTTTAATTATCAAAATTCATTGGGGATGGGGATTACTCCCATTAAGAAACAGTCAATGCTTTTGGGGGAAGTCAGCTTTGAGATTAATGGTTTACTTTCTGATAATTACTATTCTTGGCTTGGTTCCAATTCTTTAGCGCCTCTGCTTTTAATTACCATTGCAATTAACTTGGGATTTTTGATTATTTCTTTTCAAAGAAGAAAGCAGCCCAATTTATTTAAAGAAAAAGAGCAGGAAGAGAGGGAGTATTTAATAAAAAAAGGGATTAGTTACCAGAAGGAAATCAACAAGAAGAAAAATTTAGATTTGATTAGTGGACAAAGTCGACGAATGAGAATTAAAAAAATGATTGATTTGAGTGATAAAAAAAATTGGAAAAGGAACCGTCAGGGTGGATTGCTGGAAAGAAAAATTTTTCTTATGTTGTTTTTAATTTTACAGATAGCAGCTTTAGCACTAACTTTTTCTCACAGTGCTTTATTGGTTCTGGTGATTGGGGTAGCAATTATGGGGACTTTATTTCGTTCCAATTTTTTACTTACTTTTGCTGCGGTTTTGATTGTTTCACTGGTGGTAGTTTTCCCTGGCTTTCAAACTTCTTTTTCGACTGATCCTAAAGCAACTTTAGACGGTATCAAATCAACTGTGTTAGAATTGAAAGATCAGTATTTTTGGGGCAAGGGGATTACCGTAGTTAGTGATTACAAAGAGGGTGTGACTAGCCAGCGAGCCTTTAACTCTTATTCATTTGTTTGGGAAAATTTAGGTTTAATTGGATTGCTCGCCTTTTTCTTATTATTATTAACTTATTTTCGCCAGGTAAGATTAATTTATTTAAAATCCGATGGCTGGCAAAGAGTGTGGTTGATTGTTATCATCTCAGTATTTTTTCAGATGTTATTTTTAGGATTTACCTCTAACGCATTACTATTTGGTCCCGCTGCTACCATCTTTTGGGTTTTAGGGGGAGTTATTACTAATCTTAAGCAGCGTCATTTTTTCTTTCAGGGGTAGTTGCCTTGAATAGCGAAAATAAAAGATTCATTTGTCTTGGGGACAATAATTGCTGCTCCAGTTTATAAAATAAAAACCTCTCAAGAAAGTTTAAATGAGAGGCTGGAATAAGGCGCTTGGGAGAGGGTCACCTACGAAGAATATCGTAGGCACGGAAAGCGTGGTATAGTGTGTGTTGTACGGGATGAAGTCCCAAGCGCCTTTCTATTGGTATAGTAACAAGGAGTATATTCTTTGTCAAATACTACCTGCGTAGCAATTAGCAAGTAGTGGATTGTTGAGTGATAATCAGGAAATTAGTCAACAAGAAATAGCCAGGGAAAATCTTGACAGTATCAATTTTTTTGTTAAAATAGCATTGTTAGTGATGTTTGATTGAAAAGTTTGAGGAATATTTGTCGCAAGAAGAATTATTGAGTTATTCATAGCTATATTTGATATGTTCTTGGAGCTGGCATTAGTCTTCTTACTTTTTTTATTGATAATATAAAACATTGGACAATCACACTGAGTCCGTTCATCAACCAGCGTTGTTTGCCGAACCAATTTTCCATATTGGTAGTTTTCCCGTCACCAACTCTTTAATCAACAGTGTAACGACGGTTTTGATTTTGGTGGCAGTCTTCTGGCTGGTTGGTCGCAAGATGAAAAAAGTGCCTAAGGGTTTGCAAAATCTGTTTGAAATGATGCTGGAAGGCGCCTTGACTTTTTCTGACTCTATCACTGACGATCGCAAAAAATCGGAAAAATTTCTGCCCTTAATTTTAGGGCTTTTTTTATTTATTTTAGTCAATAATTATCTGGGCTTAATTCCCGGAGTGGGCACAATTGGCTTCCATCAAGATCACGAAGGTCACTCAGTTTTTGTCCCACTTTTCCGAGGAGCAACGGCTGATTTGAATACCACTTTGGCCTTGGGCTTGGTGACTATTTTCTTGACTCATTTTTTTGCGGTGATTGCTGTGGGTGTTTGGACTTATATTAACCGCTACATTAACATCAAAGCTATTTTGGAAATTCCCCAGAAGTTTTCCGAGGACAAGAGTGTTTTGTTGGTTAATCCAATCAAGGTTTTTGTTAGTTTGATTGAAATTATTAGTGAATTAGCTAGGATTGTATCGCTTTCTTTTCGGTTATTCGGCAATATTTTTGCCGGAGAAGTGTTAATTGCTTCAATGATGGCGATTTCGGCCTTTTTGCTGCCTATTCCTTTCATTTTTATGGAATTTATGGTCGGCATAATTCAGGCAGTGGTTTTTTCAGTTTTAATTTTGGCTTTTTTGTCAATCTCCACCAGCGCCGAAGAGCATTAGTGAGTTAGTTTTTGTTCGTTAACGCGAGCAAACATTAACCCGTTAATTAATTTTCCGTTAAACTTCTATCTTAATAGATGCTTTAAGGGAGCTAAACAAATGGAAGAAAAAGAAATGCTAGATGCTGCCGTTGATTTAACTCAGTTGGCGAAGGCCTTGGCGATTGGACTTGGTGCAATTGGACCAGGTTTGGGTATCGGTTTGATTGGTGCTAAGGCACTGGAAGCAATCGGACGCAATCCAGAAACCTTTGGTAAGGTTTTTATGTCAATGCTTTTGGCAATGGCGTTTGCGGAAACTATTGCGATTTACGCTTTGGTGATTGCTTTTGGCATCAAATAGTTTTAAATCACTTGGTGACCTTGAATAATCAAGGTCATAATTGTGCTTTAAATGGCAATTTATTGGCTCAATAATTTTAATTTTTGATAAGATGAAAGAACTAATTGATACTTTTCACATTGACTGGCGTTTGATTATTGCGCAGGCGGTTAATTTTGGGTTGGTAGTTTTCGTTTTGTTTCGTTTTGCTTACAAGCCGCTTTTAAAGTTAATGAACGAACGCAGTCGGGAAATTGAAAAGGGTTTGAAAGATGCTAAAGAAGCTAAGGAGGCTTTAGCTAACGCCAATGAAGCAGGCAGAGAGGAAATTATCAAAGCCAAAAAAGAGGCTAAGCAGATTATTGAAAAAGCCAATCAGCAGTCCAAGGAAAATATCGCTAATTCAGTGGAACAAGCGCAGGCCGAAGCGGAAAGGGTTTTGGCGCAGGCTAAGGAAGAAATTGCCAGTGAAAAGAAAAGGGCGCTAGCGGAAATCAAGCAAGAGGTGGGTGAGTTGGTTTATTTAACCACGGAAAAGGTGGTGGATAAGCGGCTTAGCCAGAAAGAAAAGGACGAAATTACTGAGCTTGCCAAATAGTCTAAATTATCAAGATGAAAATTACTCCCAAACAATACGCGCAGTTAATCAATCAGCTCTTATTATTGGACCAGCCTAGTCGGCAAGAGGCGAAAGAGCTTTTGGGTAAAATTGCGGGACTGGTTAAAAGAAACGGCGACGAGAAAAAGTTAGAGCGAATTTTTCGCGAGCTTGATTTATTAACCCAGAAGGAAAATCAAGAACTGAAGGTTAAGGTAACTGCCGCTTCTAAGTTAGAAAAGGCGGAGCTAGAAAAAATCAAGCAAACAATTGCCAAAAAGAAGGGCTTGGCAGTGGATAAGGTTGAGCTGGAACAATTGGTGGATGAAGAGGTTAAGGACGGTTTCGTTTTTGATTTAGGGGGAGAAATTTGGGATATGTCACTCAAGGCTAAGTTAAGTAAATTAAAGTCAGCCCTAGTGGGCTAATTCAATTATAATAGCTAATCTAAATTAATGAACAAAGATTTTATTGTTGAACAGTTAAAAAAACAAATTGCCGAAGTTGATTTGGGTGCCGAAGTGAAAAAAGTGGGCAAAGTAGTGGAAGTTGGTGACGGAATTGCCAAAGTGGTTGGCTTGGATGAGGTGATGATGGCGGAGATGATCAAGTTTAGCGATAGCAGTGCAGAAGGACAGGAGGAAATCTATGGCGTGGCGTTGAACTTGGAAGACGGTCAGGTTGGTGTGGTAGTAGTGGGTGAAATTAGTCGAGTAAAAGAGGGCGATCAAGTAGAATCAACCGGTAAAATTTTGTCTATTCCCGTTGATGATTCAATGTTGGGACGAGTAATCAATCCCGTGGGGCAAGTAGTGGATGGCGGGGAGGAAATTAAGGCAGAAGAAGTTTATCCTTTGGACAAAAAAGCTGCCGGCGTGATGGCTAGAAAAGGAGTTTCTCAGCCTTTGCAAACCGGTATTAAATCAATTGATGCGATGATTCCGATTGGACGAGGTCAGCGAGAATTGATTATTGGAGACCGCCAAACCGGAAAAACTGCTCTAGCGATTGACACTATTATCAATCAAAAGGGTCAGGATGTGATTTGTGTTTATGTGGCAGTGGGACAAAAGAAATCAAAAGTAGCGCAGATTGTTTCTGAACTAGAAAAAAGCGGAGCGATGGAATATACCACTGTGGTGGTAGCAGGAGCTTCCGATCCAGCGGCCTTTTCTCTCTACGCTCCTTATGCCGGTTGTGCAGTGGGAGAATATTTTATGGACCAAGGCCAGGATGTGTTAGTGGTTTACGATGACTTGAGTAAGCACGCTTGGGCTTATCGGCAGATTTCCTTGCTGTTGCGTCGTCCTCCGGGTCGTGAAGCTTATCCGGGAGATGTTTTCTATTTGCATTCTCGTTTGCTGGAGCGTTCAGCTCGTTTGAATGAGGAAAACGGCGGTGGTTCTTTGACGGCTTTGCCGATTATTGAAACTCAGGCGGGAGATATTTCCGCTTACATTCCAACCAATGTGATTTCTATTACCGACGGGCAAATTTTCTTGGAAACTGATTTATTCAATCAGGGGATTAGACCCGCTATTTCAGTTGGTTTGTCAGTGTCGCGGGTTGGTTCCGCTGCCCAGACTAAAGCGATGAAGAAGGTTGCGGGCAAGGTTAAATTGGAATTGGCGCAGTTTAGGGAATTGGAAGCTTTCACTAAGTTCGGTTCTGATTTGGATGAGAAAACCAAGCAACGAATTGAGCGTGGTTATCGCACAATTGAGCTTTTGAAGCAAAAACAATACGAGCCAATGTCAATGGAGCAGCAAGTTTTGATTATGTGGGCTTTGACTAATGGCTATTTTGATAAAATTGAAGTGGAGGATGTGAAAGAAAAGGAAGCGGGACTTCTGGAATATGCCGATAATGCTGGCAAGGAAGTGCTAGCTGAAATTGCCAAGAAGAAAGAAATTGATGAAGAACTGGAGCTAAAAATTAAGGGCTTGGTGGAGGACTATTTGGCGCTGGAGGTCGCAGAATAAGTTTTTGTTTCAAATGTGGTTATAAATTTATTTAAGAGTAAATGAACTTTGCCGGAGAAAGAAAATTAGTGAAAAAGGGAGTAGGGCAATTGATTAGAGGTTTAATGCTAGCGGTTTTGTTATTTGGTTTTTCCGGTTGCGACTACACAAAGAAAGAGGAGACTGAAATGCAGAAAGAGCCAGCGTTTGAAAATAGTGGCGATAAAAGTGCTTATTCTTGGGATGATTTTAATAAGCAGGAAGATTATTTTAAAACTCTATTTTTGGAGCGGAATAAATTTGCAAGCGATGAGGCTAATAAGGATAATATTGCCTCAGCCAAAGTTCAATTAAAAGAAAGAGGTGAGAACTATATTAGGGGAATAATTTTCTATAACCTTAAGAACGTAAATGAGGCCGGCGGGCAACAGGAACATTTTTTCGCGACGAGGAAAGATGAAAATAGTCAATGGGAAATCGTTTTTAGTGGTTTTACTAATAAGCTAATTCCTTGCACTTTTTTTGAAGAGCACGCCTTTCCGGAAGATTTTCGTAAGTATGCCGACTGTGGGCTGGTGGAGAAAGCGGGAATTTCAAGTAATTGGAAGTTAGTAAGCGGCAATCCGCTGGATAATTGTTCTAGTCCCGTTTATGAAGGAGAAGTTAAATTGAAGGGTTACTATGTTTTTGATTATTTTTATGTGGAGAAAGAGTGGCTTTTTCGACCGATTGAAGAGGATTTAAAGAAAATTTGGCTTAATCCGGCAGAGCAAAGGGACTTCCTAAAGAATTTCAAGATAATTGATATTTCAGAAGAGGAAGAAGAAAGGCTGAAAAAGGCGACGAAGAAAAATCCGGCGGAGATAACAATCAGGGGATTAAATTTATACTGTGAAGGTGGCGGTGTGGTTAGCATAAATAAGCCTGAATAATCATTTTACAAGCAATAATCTAATAAAATGGCAAAAGGAGCGAAGGAGATTCAAAGAAGAATCAAGTCAATCAATAATACTAAGAAGATTACTCGAGCGATGGAGATGGTTTCGGCTGCCAAGATGAAAAAGGAAGTGGATCGTGTTTTGATGATTAGGGAATACGCTACTTCGGCTTGGGGGATTTTAACCAATCTTTCTCGGGCTTTTGGTAAGTATAAGCATGGTTTGTTGGAAGTGCGGGAAGTAAAGCGAATTTTGGTGGTTTTGGTTACTTCCAATCGTGGTTTGTGTGGTGCTTACAATGCGCAAATTATTAAAAAGCTAGAAGAGCAAATTAAAAATCCCGAGCTTTTAAAAATCAATCGCTTCGGCAATAAGCGAATTAAATCCAAGGTGCCTAATGATAAGCTGGAGGTTGAATTTGTGGCAGTGGGGAAAAAGGGTCTGGAACATTTGCGCCGTTTGGATCACCAGGTGATTGCCGAGTTTGACGATTTGGGCTATCTTCCGACGGCTGAGGCAATTCGTCCTTTGGCCAAGGTGATTATTGATGATTATGAAGCGAAAAAATATGATAAGATAATGATGGCTTACACTGACTATGTGAATACTTTGGTGCAGGAGCCGAAACTGCGACAGTTGTTGCCGATTTCTAAGACTGATATTGAGAAGCAGATTGAGGAAATGTCAGGACGAGAAGGTCGGCAAGAGATTACTGAGGAAGAGGAGAAGATTGTTGATTATAAGATTGAGCCGGAACCCAAGAAAGTTTTGTATTCATTGTTGCCTCGTTTGGTAGAAATGCAGCTTTATCATGCAATTTTGGAATCTAACGCTTCCAAGGAATCAGCTCGAATGGTAGCGATGAAAAATGCGACCGAATCAGCCGGTGAGATGATGGATGAGTTGCAATATGCTTACAATCAGATTAGACAGATGGATATTACACAGGAGATTGCGGAGATTACTTCCGGTCGCGCAGCGTTGGAGGAATAGGCTGGCCCTGCTTCGCCAAGGCTTCGCAGGACAAGGTTGTTGGGTTGATGGGTGACATGGGTTGGATTGGCCAGTAAACTAGTAAATCAGTAAATCAGTAAACTGGTAAATAAGTTACTGATACTAATTATTAGTTACTATTTTACCAATTCACTAATTACTATTTCACTGTTTTACTAATTCACTAATTCACTAATTTACTAATTAACGAACAAATGAACAAAGGAAAAATTTCTCAGGTGATTGGTCCTGTGGTTGATGTTGATTTTTCTTCTCAAGAAGATGGTGCTCAAGCTACCTTGCCTGCCATCAATAACGCTTTGAAAGTGGAATTGGGCGAGGGGAAGAGTTTGGTTTTGGAAGTGGCGCAGCATTTGGGCAGCGGTCAAGTGCGAGCGATTGCCATGGATTCCACCGATGGACTAAGGCGCAAAATGGAAGTAATTGACACCAATGAGCCGATTTCTGTGCCTGTGGGCGAAGAGGCTTTGGGGCGGATGTTTGATGTGTTGGGTCAGCCGATTGATGGTAAGGGTGAAGTGGAAAGCGACAAGCGCTATCCGATTCACCGCGAAGCGCCCAGTTTTGAAGATCAGTCCACCGAAGCTAAGATTTTTGAGACAGGTATTAAGGTGATTGATTTGATTTGTCCTTTTTTGGCGGGAGGAAAAGTTGGCTTATTCGGTGGTGCTGGTGTGGGTAAGACGGTTTTGATTCAGGAGCTGATCAGAAATATTGCTCAAGAGCACGGCGGCTATTCGGTGTTTGCCGGTGTGGGTGAGTGAACCAGAGAGGGTAATGATTTGTACAATGAAAT
>PDWI01009743.1_pt1 | contig 10940 bp, 11 predicted proteins | sample 1430891 | NCBI WGS metagenome assembly PDWI01 (sample SAMN01162508, study PRJNA174530) | Oral metagenome, whole genome shotgun sequencing project. | biome: Marine environment; feature: Marine mammal; material: Swab sample of the gingival sulcus; isolation source: swab sample of gingival sulcus... | reverse complement strand
AAGGCTGGGCCGCGGCTGACGAGCGTCATGGCGGATAGGAGTTAGTTGATGGTGAGTGTGGCGTTGGCGGGCGGTGGCACTGCGGGACATACGTCGCCGTTGATCGCTACGGCGAAGGCGATCTTAGAGTTGGCGCCACAGGCGAAATTGGTTTGCATCGGGACGCCCAAGGGGCTGGAGACTCGAGTCATTCCCGCCGCCGGGCTGGAGCTAAAGCTGATCCCGCCGGTGCCGATGCCGCGCCGAATCAACCTAGACCTGATCAAGTTGCCCTACCGGCTCACCAAGGCTGTCTGGCAGTCACGGCGCATCTTGCGAGATGCAAAGGCCGACGTGCTGGTTGGCTTCGGCGGCTATGCCTCGATCCCGGCGTATCTGGCAGCTCGCTGGCTGGGGATCCCGGTGGTCATCCATGAGGCCAATCTGCTTCCCGGGCTGGCCAATCGGGTGGGGGCCAAGTTTGCTGCCAGGGTGGCCACGGCTTTCCCCGACACCTCGCTGCCGAAGGCCAAGCACATAGGGATGCCCATGGCGAAGCGCATCAGCGACAACCCGTGGCAGCCCGAGGCTGCCCGGGCCGAGTTTGGCCTGGCGGCCGAGCTGCCGGTGCTGCTGGTGAGCGGCGGCTCCCAGGGGGCTCGCGCGATAAACCTGGCTGTCGCGGACGCGGTACCGCGGCTGCTGGCTGCGGGCGTGCAGGTGCTGCACGTGCTGGGGCCGAAGAACTTCACCGACGAACATCAACCCCAGCAGGACGAGAGCGGAGCTCGCTATCAGCCGGTTGCCTTCGTCGAGGACATGAGCCTGGCCTATGCTGCCGCCGACCTGATGGTGGCGCGGGCGGGCGCGGCCACCGTAATGGAGACCGCCGTCAGCGGGTTGCCGGTCATTTTCATCCCGCTGCCGTGGGGCAACGGCGAGCAGGCGCGCAATGCGGCTAGCCTGGTGGCAGCGGGGGCCGGAGTCATGTTGCCGGAGAGCGAATTGACCGCTGATCGGCTGGCCAGCGAGGTGCTGGGGCTGTGCGAATCGGCCGAAGGCCTCGCCAAAATGGGGCAGCTTGCCCGCGAGCATTACCCGGCTCAGGCCGCTTCGGAGCTTGCCCGCACGATACTTGGCCTGCAGCAGGAGGAATCATGGTGATGATCGAGCCGATCGAGGTTGTTCCGGTAGATGAAGTGGGAAAAATCCACTTCATCGCGATCGGCGGTTCCGGCATGAGCGGCATCGCAAGGCTGTATGCCGAACACGGCATCCCCACCAGCGGCTCGGACCGCAGTGACTCCAACACCTTGAAGTCGCTACAGCGGCTCGGCATCCAGACCTATGTCGGGCACGACGAGGCGCAGCTGGGTGACGCGGATACCGTAGTGATCTCCTCCGCCATCCGGGAAGAAAACGTTGAGCTGGCGGCCGCCCGCCGCAAGGGGCTGCGGGTGTGGCATCGTTCCGCCGCGTTAGCAGCGCTCATGTTGGGCAAGCGGGCCGTGGCGGTGGCTGGTACCCATGGCAAGACCACCACCACGGCGATGACGGCCGTCATGCTCGCTGCCGCTGGCCGCGAACCGAGCTATGTCATCGGCGGGCCGCTGTCGACGACGGGCGTCAGCTCGGCCTGGGGCACCGGCGAAGCCTTCGTCATCGAGGCCGACGAGTCAGACGGCTCCTTCCTGCAGTACCCAACCGAGATCGCGGTGATCACCAACATCGAAGCGGACCATCTGATCAACTGGGGGACCCCCGCGGCGTACGCCGGTGGTTTCAAGCAGTTCGCCACCTCGGCCACCGTCAAGACCGTGGTCATTAACGTCGATGACCCGGGCACCCGAGCCCTAGCCGATGAGCTCGCCGAGGAGGTGGCGAACGGGACGCAGTCGGTGCGGGTGATCCGCTACGGCGAATCACCCGACGCTGACGTCCGAATCACCGAGGTCCGGTCCCGGCCGTTCGGGATCGCAGCCACCATCACCTTCGGCGACGAGTCTGGCCCGATTGAACTGCAGGTGCCCGGCAATCACAATCTCGCCAATGCGTCGGCGGCCTACGCGGTGGGCCGATCGCTGGGGCTGAGCCACGACGAGGCGGTCAAGGCGCTCGCCCAATTCGAGGGGACGCTACGCAGGTTCCAATTGATAACCGACACCGACGGTGTCCGGGTATTCGACGACTACGCCCACCTGCCAACCGAGATCCGGGCCGCGCTGACCGCAGCAAGACGGGCCACCGAGGCAGGTAACGAGGCCACCGGGCTATCGGGTCGCCTCATTGCCTGCTTCCAGCCGCATCTTTACAGCCGGACGATCGATTTTGTCGAAGAGTTCGGTGAGGTGCTGACGCTGTCGGACATCGCCGTCGTCAACGATGTTGATGGCGCGCGCGAAGACCCGGTGCCAGGAATAACTGGGCAGCTGGTAGCCGACGCTGCTATCCGGCACGGGTGCGCTGAGGTGCACTATGTGCCAGAGAAATACGACCTGCCGGACGCACTCAACGAGCTGGCCAAGCCGGGCGACCTAATCATCACGCTGGGCTGCGGGGATGTGACGATCGTCGGACCGCTGCTGGCTGACCTATTGCGGCAACGAGTAAAGGCCAGCGACGTTGAATGAGCCAGGCGCATTCGCTCGGGCGGCGCAGCGTCGCAAGCGAGCCAAGCGGCGGCGGTGGCTGGCGCTGACTGCCGTCGTGGTGGTGCTGCTGGTGGCTGCGGCCGTAGCGGCCTACTTCCTGTGGTTTTCCGATGCCACGAAGCTAGCCAAAGCAGAAGTCAGCGGAATAAAGCTGTTAACCGAGAAGCAGGTGCTAGACGCCGCTCAACTGCCGATGGGGGAGCCGCTAGCTACGCTCGACACTGAGGCAGTGGTGCAGCGGGTACAGCAGCTACCGGCGGTGCGCAGCGCCCGGGTAGAGCGAGTGGCCCCTGACTCGGTGCGGATCGAGGTGCTGGAACGGGTAGCGGTCTATCAGCGAACCGATCGCGGCAAATTTCAGTGGATCGATGATCAGGGAGTGATCTTTCACAGCCAAGGTGAGGCCCGGAAAGATCTAATGTCAGTGCGTACTGCCCAAACTGATGTGCGGTTGCTGCGAGACATCGCCACCGTCGTCGAATTTGTGCCAGCAAATGTGAGCCCCCGGGTAAAGCTGATTGAGGCGAAAGCGGTTGACCATATCGTGTTGGTGTTGGACGACAGCGACGTTGTCGTGTGGGGAAGCGCGGATGATTCCGAACTCAAATCGGATGTGTTGTCCCAGCTGATCAAGATTGACGCGACCGTATATGACATTTCTGCCCCGAGCTATCCGACGACGCGGTGAAACTGCCAGCAGTGACCAACCTTGAAGTCCTACTTGAGGTGAATCTCGGCTGAACTGGCGAGGCTAATGGACGCGAGGCAGGTAAGGACCATAGCCTTCATATCTAATAGCAAAATTATTTTCTGGAGTGGGCAAGTATGGCAAGCGCTTCGCAAAACTACCTCGCGGTTATCAAGGTGGTCGGTGTCGGTGGCGGCGGCGTTAATGCCGTTAACCGCATGATCGAATCGGGTCTGCGAGGAGTCGAGTTTCTAGCGATCAACACTGACGCCCAGGCTCTGCTGATGAGCGAGGCCGACGTCAAGCTTGCGGTTGGGCGAGAGTCAACCCGCGGGCTGGGTGCCGGAGCTGACCCGTCCAAGGGGGAACAGGCAGCGCTAGACCACTCCGATGAGATTGAGGCAGCCCTCAAGGGCGCCGATATGGTCTTCGTGACCGCAGGTGAAGGAGGGGGCACCGGCACCGGGGCGGCACCAGTTGTCGCCAAGATCGCTCGCTCGCTTGGGGCGTTGACCATCGGGGTAGTGACCCGGCCATTCTCGTTCGAAGGGCGCCGCCGCGCCATTCAAGCTGACAGCGGGATTGATGCCCTGCGGGAAGAAGTCGACACGCTAATCGTCATCCCCAACGACAAGCTGTTGCAGATGACGGACCACCAGGTAGCCATCCTTGATGCCTTCCGGCAGGCCGATCAGGTGCTGATGCAGGGCGTGTCCGGCATCACCGACTTGATTACCACGCCTGGGCTGATCAACCTGGACTTCGCAGACGTGAAGTCGATCATGAGTCAGGCAGGCTCGGCCCTGATGGGCATTGGTGTAGCCCGCGGCGAAGATCGTGCCCGGGCGGCTGCCGAAATGGCGATCAGCTCGCCGCTGCTGGAAACCAGCATTGATGGCGCCCACGGGGTGCTGCTGTCTATCGCGGGTGGCAGCGATCTCGGGCTGTTCGAGGTGTCGGCGGCGGCGCAGCTCATCGAGGAAACGGCCCATGACGAGGCGAACATTATCTTCGGTACGGTCATCGACGATGCCTTGGGTGATGAAGTGCGGGTGACGGTTATCGCGGCCGGCTTCGACGGCACCGGGGAGCCACGCAAGCCACGTCGCAACCTTGCCGCTGCCATCGGCGGCTCCGCTGCGGCCGGGGAAGAAACCGTGCAGCACGAAAATCAGCCGGTTCATCCGTTCTCCGCAGCTGCCGAGATAGGTGATGACGAGCTCGACGTGCCTGATTTCATGAAATAAGCATTTTCGCGGCTCAGGCGCGTAGCTCCAGGTATATGCCGCCAACGGGGTTACAGTTGTTAAAGAATTGTAAGCAGGAGGAACCGTGGGCATCCGTAAGCTGGCCGAATGGATAGGGCTATCCGAGGACGACCGATACAGCGAAGAAGAGCTGTCTGACGAGCTGTCTGACGAAGTTTACGTCGACGACACTGAGGCTACCAACGCGACTGGCCTCCGGGTCGCCCAGCTGCCCCGCCAAAGCGGCGAGAAAGCCATCGTGAGCCAACCGCAACCCGCCGACTTGAGCCGGATCGTGAGTGTTCGGCCACGTTCGTACAACGAAGCACGGGCGATCGGCGAGAATTTCCGCGATGGCGTCCCAGTGATTATGAACCTGTCGGATATGGAAGCCGGTGAGGACAAGCGATTGGTCGATTTCGCTGCCGGGCTGATTTTCGGGCTGCGCGGAAATATCGAACGCATTTCCACCCAAGTCTTCCTACTGTGTCCGGAGAACCTGATTGTTGGGCCGCAAGATAAAGAACGGCTCGCCTCGGGGAGCTTCTTTAATCAAAGCTAGTCGGTCGAAACTGAACTAGTGGTTGAGGTCTACAAACTGGTTAATGTGCTTGACCTTTGTGGCTGAGCTAGAGTTGGAAGAACCGGGTTCGGCTGTTGGCCGGACGTGTCTTACACGATGGAGCAAGTGATGAGTTTGACGCTCGAAGAGGTCCGCCGAGTACGTTTCCGTATGGCCCGGCGCGGTCAGTTGGGGTACGCCGTTGATAGCGTGGATGACTTTATCGACAAGGTCGAACTAGCATTCGACCAGTTCGAGAAAGAACAGCAACGACTGCAGCGTGAGTTGGATTCGGCTGGTGGGGAAGCCAGCCCGGCTACTGGTTTCGCCGCTGCTGAGTTGGAGAGCAGCCAAAAAGAACTTGCTGAGGTCAAGCTTGAACTCGAGGAGCTGCGAGCCGAAAACGAGCGGCTTAAGCAAACCGCGGAACAGGCCTCCGACGATGATCGGGTTGCCGAGTTGCTGCGCCAGAACGAGAAACTGCAAAGCGAGTTGGCTGCCGCCAAGCAGGAAAACGCCGAGCTGCTGCATTCGGCCGAGAAGCCGAGCGAAACCACCGGTCAAATCACCGTGAAGAACTCCGCAGAGGCCAGCTCTGCTTCGGTGCGGGTGCTCGAGATGGCGATGCAGCAGGCAGATCGGCTGGTTGCCGAAGCCGAAGCCAACGTTGCTTCTAAGGTCAGCGAGGCCGAACGGCAGGCCAACGAGATCACCAAGGGTGCTGAAGCCGAGGCGGAGCGGGTGCAAAACGAAGCCCGCAACAGCGCTGAAAGTCTCAAGCGGGCCGCCGAGGAACGCGCCGGTGCGCTTGATATTGAAGTACAGCAGCGGCGCAAGGAAATGATGGCGCAGCTGCAGCAGGAGCAGATCGCACTGCAGGACACGGTTGCGAAGCTCCGCGATTTCGAGGGCAAGTACCGCGAGAACATGCACGGTTTCCTGCAACGCCAGATTGGTTTGTTGGATGCCGAGGTCTTGGAGCCTGAAGGCGCCCCAGAGCTACTGGCAACCCAAGACACCCCGCGGTTGGACGCGGTGGCAGCTGGCGACAACTAACGCCCTATTAGCTGATCACTAGCCGAGAATACTCGGGCGTGCTTGTACTGTTTTGCGGCAGGCTGGTGTATTCTCTCGGGGATATCAGCGAAAGACGGGTATGGCGAAGAAGAACACTAACGAGGTGAGTTTGCCGACGACGCTGCCGGTAGCCGAGGGGGAAACTCCCTGGACAGCCGAGGAGATCGCCGAGCAGCGGGTTGAGCTGTTAGAGGAACTTGAGCGCGCCCAGCGGAAAATCGATCTCACCTATGGTGAACTTGACGATCTGCTGCAGGCTGGGGTCAGTGGCGCTGGCAGGGATCCAGCGGACGTTGGCTCAAGCAACTTCGAGCGAGACCAAGAGCTGTCCCTGGCGCATAACGCCCGGGAGATGGCCGAACAGATTCGCCAGGCGCTGCGGCTGTTTGACCGCGGCGACTACGGCCGATGCGAAGTGTGTGAACAGCCAATAGGAAAGGGGCGGCTGCAGGTCTTCCCGCGGGCCACCCTGTGCGTGACGTGCAAGCAGCGAGAAGAGCGCCGCTGATCACAGCCGCCAGGGCACTGGCGGTGGGAATCGGGCTGGTCGGTTTCGGGGCAGATCAACTATCCAAGGCCGCGGTCTTGGCCTACCTAAACCCCGGCCAACCAGTCGAGATATTGGGGCAGCTGCTGCGGTTTACGCTAGTCCGCAACCCCGGTGCCGCGTTCAGCCTAGGAACCGATTTCACGGCGGTTTTGACCGGCTTCGCAATCATCGTGTTGGTCGCTTGCCTAACCGTTGGGCTTTCCCGGGTACGCGGCACACTTCCCGCCATACTACTTGGCCTGCTGATTGCAGGCGTCTCGGGCAACCTTTTTGACCGGCTGTTTCGCGAGCCAGCCCCAATGCTCGGACACGTGATCGATTTCATCCAGCTGCCGTACTTCGCCATCTTTAACGTGGCCGATGTTTGCATCACCGCCGCTGCGGGGTTGCTGCTACTGATCAGCCTGCGGCCCGGCAAGGTGCTGCCCAGCGACGAAACTCAGGCGCAGGACGAGACGGGCGTAGCTGATGAAACCCAGCCTAACGACAAGCAGCCAGCTGCTGCCGAGACTCAGCCCGATGCCAACAAGCAGGCCGGGGAAGAGTCCCAGTCGGAACCTGAACCGCAGCCAGCCGAAGAAACAGCATGACGGTCCTGCTGATCCCGGCAGACCTGGCCGGTCAGCGGCTCGATGCGGTGGCTGCCCGGATCTCGGGTTATAGCCGGTCGCGGGTGGCCGAACTGATTGCCGCCGGCGAGGTGACCCTTGACTCGAAAGTCGTCACCAAGCCCGCCACCCCGGTGGCTGGCGGGGAGTTGCTGGAGTTTCGCCACGAGCCGCGTCCCACCGAGCCAACGTTTCAGCCGCGAACGGTGGCCGGAATGCGGATCGTGGTCGAGGACCCGCACATCGTAGTGGTCGACAAGCCTGCCGGGGTTGCTGCCCACCCCAGCCTGGGATGGGATGGGCCGTCGGTGACTGAGCACCTAGCTGCATGCGGCGTAGCGATCGCTACCTCTGGTGCGCCGGAACGGCAGGGAGTGGTGCAGCGGCTAGACGTCGGCACTACCGGGTTGATGGTCTTGGCCAAGTCTGAAGTCGCCTATAGCCGCCTCAAGCAGGCCTTTCGAGACCGCAACGTGAGCAAGGTATATCACGCCCTAGCCCAAGGCAGACTGGACCCGTTTATCGGCACGATTGACGCCCCGATTGGGCGCCATCCCCGGGCCGAGTGGAAGATGGCGATTGTCTCGCCCGGGCGGCCCAGCATCACTCATTACCGGACACTGGCGGCCTACCGTGAAGCCAGCCTGCTGGAAATCAAATTGGAGACAGGTCGCACCCACCAGATCCGGGTGCATCTGTCCTCAGTCGGGCACCCGTGCTGCGGCGACGACCTGTACGGCTGCGATCCGAAGCTGGCATCCCGGCTCGAGCTGCAGCGGCAGTGGCTGCACGCTGTCAGCCTCGGCTTCGAACACCCCGCCACCGGCGATTGGGTTGAGTTCGAATCGGCTTATCCGGCCGACCTGGCGGCGGCGCTGCGCCTCGTTAGTGATTAGCAAGGCGATGTCTCCAGTACCCTAGGTGGGTGCGTAAAGCGAAAATTATTTGTACCTTAGGCCCGGCCTCCGAAACCACCGAGCAGCTCGTTGCCCTGATCAACGCAGGCATGAACGTGGCACGATTCAACATGAGCCACGGCGACTATGCTGAGCACGAACAGCGGCTGGCAGCCCTGCGGGAGGCCTGCGAAATTACTGGCCAAGACGTTGGCGTCTTCGCCGACTTACAGGGGCCGAAGGTGCGGCTGGGACGGTTTGCCGACGACGAGAAGCACTATCTCGCCGAAGGCGACAGCTTCCGGATCACCGTCGATGACGTGCTGGGCACCAAGGAGCGTTGTTCGACCACCTATCAGGGGCTGCTTGGCGATGTCTCGGTGGGTGATTCGATTCTGATCGACGACGGCCGGGTAGGCCTACAGGTGAGCGAGATCGACGGCACCGATGTCGTCTGCGAGGTGGTAGTTCCGGGCACGGTGTCGAACAACAAGGGCATCAATCTGCCGGGAGTCGCGGTGTCGGTGCCTGCGCTCAGCGAGAAGGATGAGCGCGACCTGCGGTGGGTGCTCGGCCAAGATATCGACATGGTGGCGCTGTCGTTCGTGCGGTTTGGCTCCGACATCACCCGGGTCCACGAAATCATGGACGAGCAGGGACGCCACCTGCCGGTGATCGCCAAGCTGGAAAAACCGCAGGCGATCGAGAACCTGCAGGCGATCATTGATGCCTTTGACAGCATCATGGTGGCTCGCGGCGATCTAGGCGTGGAACTACCGCTGGAGGAAGTGCCGCTGGCGCAAAAGCGGATCATTCGGGCTGCGCGGAAATGGGCGAAGCCCGTGATCGTGGCCACCCAGATGCTGGAATCGATGATTTCCTCGCCGCGGCCCACCAGGGCCGAGGCCTCCGATGTCGCAAACGCTGTGCTGGACGGGGCTGACGCGGTGATGCTGTCCGGCGAGACAGCGGTCGGGCAGCATGCGGTGCGAACCGTTGAGGTGATGGCCGATATCGTCCAGAGCATCGAAAGCGAAGGCCACGAGGAGATCCACAGCATCGAGTGGGATCCGCACACGACCGGCGGGGTATTGGCGAAAGCAGCCGTTGAGGTGGCCAATCGGCTGCAGGCCCGCTATCTGGTGGCTTTGACTAAATCCGGTGATACCGCCCGGAGGCTGGCGCGGCTACGGCCGAGCACCCCACTGCTGGTTTGCTCCCCGGATCGGGCGACCCGGCAATTCATGACGATCACCTGGGGTGCCACGGCCGTCGCGGTACCCGATTATTCGCAGCAAGACGAGATGGTGGAAAGCATCGAGGCTTGCCTGCGGTCCAGGGAAATGATCGATATGGGCCAGCGCATGGTCGTGCTTTCGGGTTCGCCGCTTGGAGTCCCAGGCAAGACCAACAACCTGTTGGTGCATCGGGTGAAACAGCAAATCGACGAACGCCTGCTCGCCCCGGTCGGCGACGACGCTTGGGGATGACAAGTGCCCGGGAGGGGAGTCGAACCCCTACAGCCTTGCGGCCAGACGGGTTTGAGCCGTCCGCGTATACCATTCCGCCACCCGGGCAACCAGATAATTGTGGCATAAAACAGCTGTGACCTCATCCTCGCAAGTTGTTGCGTGAGTTGTTTCGGTTGGGGGAGTAGACTAACCAGGCGAACGCGCTAGTCAGCAGGAGGGTGAGGCAACTATGGCGGATACCAAGAAGGCAAGCCGGGTTCTGGTTGCTGAGGATGAGGCACTGATCCGGCTCGACTTAGTCGAGTTGCTCACCGAAGCTGATTACGAGGTCGTCGGCGAGGCAGTCGACGGGCAAGAGGCAGTGGAGCTGGCTCGGGAACTCAAGCCCGATCTGGTGATAATGGACGTCAAAATGCCGCGCATGGACGGCATCAGCGCCGCCGAGATCATCGCCGAAGAACGCATCGCGCCAATCGTCATGCTGACTGCCTTCAGCGAACGTGAACTGGTCGAGCGGGCGCGCGATGCTGGCGCGATGGCCTATGTGGTCAAGCCCTTTGATGCCACCGACGTGATCCCCGCCATCGAGATTGCGGTGGGGCGGTTCGCCGAAATCGTCGCGATCGAGGAAGAACTTGCCAACCTGGAAGAGCGATTCGAGTCGCGCAAGATCATCGACCAAGCCAAGGGGATCCTGCAAGAAGGCCTCGGACTGAGCGAACCCGAGGCGTTCCGCTGGATCCAAAAGACCGCGATGGACCTACGCAAATCCATGCGCGAAGTGGCCGAAGGCGTCATCAACCACCGTAAGGGCTAGTGTCGCTTGATTAGCTGACAGGTGATCCGCCCCGTGCACACCAGCTTGCCCTGGTCGTTGTGCAGATCCACCTGGTAGATCGCGGTGCGCCCGCCCAACCTGACGGCGGTCGCGGTGCCCGTGACTCGACCTTCGCGGGTCTGCCGCAGGTGGGTGACGTTCATGTCTACCCCCACCGCGACCCGGTCAGGCAAAGCGTGGGCCATGGCCCCAAGCGAGCCTAGGGTCTCCACCAGCAGGGCAGAGATGCCGCCGTGCAATATTCCGATCGGCTGGGTGTTACCGGCGACAGGGAAGCTACCGACCACCCGCTCGGCGGTCAACTCGACTAGCTCGAAACCGAGCCGGTCGCAAACATTCGGGGCTACTTGGTCGTACCATTCGGGAAAGTCC
>PDWI01009742.1_pt1 | contig 10940 bp, 11 predicted proteins | sample 1430891 | NCBI WGS metagenome assembly PDWI01 (sample SAMN01162508, study PRJNA174530) | Oral metagenome, whole genome shotgun sequencing project. | biome: Marine environment; feature: Marine mammal; material: Swab sample of the gingival sulcus; isolation source: swab sample of gingival sulcus... | reverse complement strand
GAAGATTTTATGGCAACCATTTTGGGATCTGCCATGGCAGGAATTGGGATTGGGCTTAGTTTTAATCAAAATGGAAGCACCGGAGGTACTGATATTGTTGCTCTAATCGTGAAGAGATATATTAATGTTAGTCCCGGCAGAATTATTATGATCATTGATTTTTTTGTGATTATGGCATCCTATTTTGTTTTCAGAAGTCCTGAAAAAATTGTTTATGCCCTAGTTGCGATGGCTGTTCATGGTTATGCTATTGACCTTTTAGTTGTTGGTGCTCAGCAGTCTGTTCAGATTTTTATTATGTCTGAAGATTACAAAAAAACAGCTGCAATTTTAGCTAAAGAAACCAAGAGAGGTATTACTATTTTGGATGGCTTTGGTTGGTTTACTCAAAAAGATAGAAAAGTTATTATGATGATTATGAGAAAATATGAGCTAAGATTTGCTCTAAAAAAGATAAAAGCTGCCGATCCAAATGCTTTTTTCTCAATTTCTAATGTTTCCGGAGTTTATGGCAGAGGCTTTGATAAATTGAAAGTATAAATAATGATAAAACTTAATAATATTTCTCTAAATTTTGGCGAGAAACAGATTTTTGAAGATCTTAATTTTACCATAAATAAAGGTGTTAAACTTGGAATTGTTGGTAAAAATGGAACAGGAAAAACGACCCTTCTCAAAGCTATTATGGGGGAAATTCTTCTATCTGATGGCAAGATAGAACATAATAATAATTTTTCGATTGGTTATTTAAGTCAAGAATTTAAAGATTTAGGTTCTTTTGGTATTTTTGACTATCTAAAAAATAAGAATGGTATTTTAAAACTTGAGCAACAAATTAAAGAAACTGAGGCTAAACTAGAAGAGCTTGATCATAGCAGCCCTGAATATGCGACTACTTTTAAAGAATACGAAAAAATAACAGGAGAGTATGAGCTCAAAAATGGCTATTCTTTTGTTTTTGAAATTACGATGATTTTAAAGGGCTTAGGTTTTTCTGATGAAGATTTAACTAAAAATTGTGATGAATTTTCCGGTGGCTGGAAGTCCAAAATTGTTCTCGCAGATCTTCTCTATAAAAATCCTCAAGTTCTGATTTTAGATGAGCCTACCAATCATCTTGATATTAAGAGTATTGAATGGTTTGAAAGGTTTTTGAAAAATTACAATGGAACTATAATTTCTGTTTCCCATGATAAACGCTTTTTAACAAATGTTATTACCGAAATAATTGAACTTTCAAATGCTGATTTAGAGCATTATAAAGGTAATTATCTTTTTTATTTAAAAGAAAAGAAAGCTAGGGAAGAATTACTGCTGAAAGAATTTGAATCTCAGCAAAAAGAAATTGCAGATCTTGAAAAATTTATTGAAAGATTTCGCTCGAAAGCCTCCAAAGCTAAGCAAGTACAGAGCAGAATTAAATATCTAAATAAGATTAAGCAAATTCAGCTAAAATCAAAGGAAAAAACAGTTAAATTCAATTTTGATAATATTGAAAAATCCGGTCAAGATATTTTAAAAATAAAAAATATTTATCAGCAATTTGGTGAAAAAAAAGTTTTAGAAAATATCAATTGTGAAATCTATCGGGGAGAAAAAATTGCTTTAATTGGAAAAAATGGGGCAGGAAAGACGACTCTTCTCAGGATTATTTCGGAGGAATTAGAGCCAAGTCAAGGAAGTATCAATTATGGTGTAAATGTTAAAAGAGCTTATTTTTCTCAGCTCACGGCTGAAAATATGAATCAAGATAATACTGTTTTTGAGGAGCTTTCAAGCGTTGCTTCTGATTATGATGAGCTTCAGAAAAGAAATTTCTTAGGGGCTTTTCTTTTTAGTAATGAAGATATTTATAAAAAAGTTTCAGTCTTATCGGGAGGAGAAAAATCAAGACTAGCCTTGCTTAAAATTTTGATTCAAAAAGCAAATTTCCTAATTCTTGATGAGCCTACTAACCATTTGGATGAGGATACTAAGCAAATTTTTCAAAAAGCCCTTTTAGATTATAGCGGAACGATTATTATTGTTTCTCACGATAGATTTTTCTTAGATAATTTGGTTACTAGAGTTTTTGATATTGAAAATCGAAAGCTAACTAATTATCTTGGTAATTATTCAGAATATCGCTCAAAAATAGAGCAATTAGAGCTTGAAAAAGAGGATAGTCCTGTAGTTAAGAAAAAGAAATCCCATAATGAAAGAAAAGAAGCAAAAAAAGAGTTTGCCAAAAAGAAGAGAGATTTACAAAAGAAACTTGATCAGATTGAGCTTGAAATAAGTGAAAAAGAGGATCGGAAAACACAAATTGAAACAGAACTCTCTGATTCTGCGATTTTAAATGATACAGATTTATTAATTGAATTACAAAAAGAACTTCATCAGCTTAGCAATCTTTTGGAAGTTTTATATCAAGATTGGGAGGAGTTGTCTGTAGAGATGGAGGAGCTGGGCTCTTCAATTGAAAATTGAGAATTAAAAATTGAGAATGAAGACGCTACGCTTCAATTACGAACCAAAGGTCAGCGTGATCTCAACGGAACACAGTGGATTCAGAGTTGTCAAAAGCAAATAGAAAAAACAGAATATATGAACTAACATACAAAATAAATATGGTCTAGTTATGATATATTGCGTAGAATGTGGAAATAGAATAGAGATTGAAGGGAAGGTTTGTCCTCATTGTGGAAAAATCAATAATCTTTCTCACAAATCAGAAAAAGAAACCTTAAATGGTATTAATAATCCTAAAGATAGGGCTAGAGATAATAGCAAATTGGAAGGAATGATTTTAGTCGAGGGTGGTTCTTTTGAGATGGGAAGTAGAGATTATAATGATGAGAAAATTCATACTGTTAAACTTAGTTCTTTTTATATTGGAAAATATCAAGTAACTCAAAAAGAATGGGCAGCGGTAATGAAAAATAATCCGAGCTATTTTAAAGGAGAAAATCTCCCCGTAGAAGGTGTTAGTTGGTATGATGCTACTGATTTTTGCAATAAACTAAGCGAAAAGGAAAGTCTTGAGAAATGCTATAGTGGCAGTGAAAAAAATATAGTGTGTGATTTTAGTAAAAATGGTTACCGCTTGCCAACCGAAGCAGAATGGGAATATGCTGCAAGAGGTGGGAAATATTCTGAAGGTTATGAATATTCAGGTTCTGATGATCTTAATGAGGTTGCTTGGTTTAGGGATAATTCGGAAAGTAGAACTCATCCGGTAGGTCAAAAGAAAGCCAATGAACTTGGACTTTATGATATGAGTGGCAATCTCTGGGAATGGTGTAATGATTGGTATGACAATGATTATTATAGTAATAGTCCCGGTAGTAATCCTAGAGGTGCTAGCCATGGTGATAACCGAGTCCATCGTGGTGGCAGTTGGCATCGCCTTGACTCCTATTGCCGGATCTCTTTTCGAAATGGGCAGCGTCCCACGGTTAGTCATGATAATTTAGGTTTTCGCGTGGTAAGATCAAAATAATTTTTTGATAATTCTAATAAAGAAACGAAGTTTAAGCCCCCTTTTTAGACTTTACTTCGCTCCTGTATTCTTTTTCTAGGAAATTTTATTTCTAATCTTGATTTTAGTTTTTTTGCTAATAGAATTTATTTTGCTCTTAGAAAAGTAAATTAAAAAGATATCCTGAGATAATAATACATACTGCTACTACAGAGAAAAAAATTCCAATCAATTTAAAAGACATGACTTTTTTTAGAAGCATTGCTTCCGGAAAAGAAAGAGCAACTACTCCCATCATAAAAGAAATGGCAGTACCTAAAGGAATTCCTTTAGCAACCAATACTTGCACTATTGGAAGAATACCGGTTGCATTGGAATACATTGGAATTGCTAAAATAGTGGTTAGAGGAACGGCAAATAAATTATCCTTTGCCATATATTTTTCAAAGAAATCTTGGGGAATGTAACCATGCATCAATGCTCCGATTGCGATTCCTATTAGAACATAGGGGACAACCCCTTTTATAATTTTACGAGTTTCAGCCCAAATGGCAGGAATTTTTTCTTTAAAAGAAAGAGCTTCTGCTTGAAATTCTTCAGTTTCTTTGCTCGCATTTTGTAAAACATCTTTAACCCAAGGAGTTAATAAATGCTCCAGCTGCAATTTTTGCAATATCAATCCCGAAATAGTACCCAGTAGGATTCCGCTAATAATATAAATAAGCGTTATTTTTAATCCAAAAAGCCCTAGAAAAAGACCTATGGCAACTTCATTGACTAGAGGTGAAGTTATTAGAAAGGCAAAGGTAACTCCTAATTTAATTCCGCCTTTAACAAAGCCAATAAACAAGGGAACTGAGGAGCAAGAGCAAAAGGGTGTTACTACTCCAAAAAGGCTTGCCATTAAATATTCTAATCCGTATAATTTATGTCTGGAGAGGTAGTTTCTGACCTTATCTACGGGAAAATAACTATTAATTATTCCCATAAAAAAGATCATTAAGAAAAGTAGAATTAAGATTTTAAGCGAATCGTAAATAAAAAAATTGAGAGCTTTAGCTAGATGCAAATCCTTATCTAAATCAAGCAGGTTATAAACTAGCCAATCAGCAGTATCTTGAGTCCAATCAAACATTATTTTAGAGCTTTAATAATTTCTTCTTTAGAAGGAACTCTACCTTTTACTATAACCTTGCCATCTACTACAAGTCCCGGAGTTGCCATGACATCAAACTTCATGATCTCCATTATGTCTTCAATTTTTTCGATTTCTGCTTCAAGATTATTTTCTGCAACAACTTCTTTAACAAGCTTTGTTAAGAGAGCACAATTCTTACATCCTGAGCCTAGTATTTTAATATTTTTAGTCATAAATATTCCTGATTTAATATTATTAATTATCTTAAAAACAAAAGGGAGCATCTCTTTGAGATTGCTCCCATTATAAATAAAATAGTTATTGAAATTTGTAAAGCACTAGCATTAAATATTCTTCTTAACTAATGCTTCGAGTTTATTTCTAGTAGCAGCTCCCATAAGAGAATCTACCACTTTTCCTTCTTTGAAAAACAAAGTTGAAGGTACAGATAAAACTCCGTATTTAGCTGTTAATTTTGATTCTTTATCAATATCAACATAAGTTACTTTAACACCCGGATTTTCAGCTGCTAATTGATCAATGATAGGATCCATTTTTTTACAAGGTCCACACCAAGCCGCTCCAAATTTTACAATTGTAAGTTGATTTGAATTAAGAACTTCTTCTTCAAAATTACTACTATTTACATTTAATGCATTAGACATTTTATTCTCCATTTTTTTATTTAAGGTTGTTTTTTACTGCGTCTTTTAAGAAATTTGCGACTCTTTCTTCTTCGTGAAGTCCTACTAATTTTCCTTTAACATTGCCATTAGCATCAAGAACTAGAATTAGAGGAGGATTGGTTGCTCCTTCACTTTGAAATTTTTCCATATATTTTTTTGAGAAATCACTATTTCTATTTGTAAAATCAATTTTTATAGGAATAAATTTTTCAGCAGCATTAATAACTGATTTTTTATTCCAAACTGTTTTATCTAAAGCTTTACAATTAGGACACCATTCTGCCCAAAAATCAACTAAGACTAGTTTATTTTCTCTTTTAGCCTTTATAAGAGCATCTTCAACAGCATTTAAATCTGTTTTAGTTTTGTAAAAAGGAACATGAGCTTTTTCTACTGATTGAGAAATTACAGTTGCTCCACCTCCAAAAGGAAGTTTCACAAAATGATCAAATGAAAGCAGTACAAATAAGATCGCTACTACGAAAGCAATTAGTCCCATTGTTTTGCCAAGATAAGCTGCAAAGCCATCCTCATCTTCTATTTTTCTAAATGCCCCAACAAAGATCGCCAGCATTGTTAATAAGAATGCTAAAATAGAATGTAAGATCCATTCAGGGATTAAGATATGGATGAAATAAATTGCTGCGGCAACCATTAGTACACCAAAGAATTTCTTGATTTTAACCATCCAAGCTCCGGCTTGTGGTAGAGCATTTAAAGCTCCGGCAAAAGTTCCGATTACAAGGAATAATAAACCAAGTCCCATTGCAAAAACAAAGAAAAGAACCCAGCCATAAAGCATATCTCCAACTAAAGTTGCATGAACAAGTAGAGTTGCAAGTACCGGACCTACACAAGGAGCTGCTACAACTCCTGAGATCATACCAAGTAGAATTGCCCCAAGAGGACCTGTAAAATCCCTAGACATCCATTTAGTTTGAGTTTCTGCTGAAATTAATTTAATATCATAAAGACCAAACATACTTAAGGAAAGTACTAAAAATACTGTAGCTACGAAGCCTAAAACCCAAGGATTAGAAGCTAAACTTCCCATTCCAAAAGTTCCTCCTAAGAAAGAAGCTCCAAGACCTACAATTGAATAAGTTATGGCAAGTCCTAGAACAAAGAAAAGTGAAAGGAAGAAACCGGCAGATTTTTTATCTCCTGATCTAGCACCCATATAGCTAATTACAACCGGAATAATAGGATAGACACATGGAGTTAAACTATCAAGGATACCACCTAGGAAAGCCCCAAGAAGAATCCATAAAGACCATTTTAAGGCTTGATGATGAGCTCTTTGCTCTTCAGCTGTAGCTCCCTCACTAGTACCTAATTTATCAAAAATTTTCTCTTCAAAAGATAAATCTTTTTGAGCTTCCTTATCCAATTTTTTAAGCTCTTTTTTTACCGGAGCTTGACTCTCTGTGAAGAGTTTTTCTAATTTAGCAGCTTTAGCCGGATCAACTACCTTAAAATCAATTCCAATTTCTTTTTCTACCGGCATATAGCAAGATTCATTTCCTGTTTCAGAGCAAATCTGATAGCCCAGAAGTAATTTATCATTAGCTTCATCAGCACCTGCCAAAGCTTTTCCGGTAAGTTCAATTACAACATCGTTTTTAAAGATGAAAAAATCCTTATAAGCTTCTTTCTTATGAAATTTAGGAGTTTTAAAATTATATTTACCTTCTAAATCAGAAGTATCAATATAGAAATAATCTCCATGAGTGATATGGTAGCCTTCAGGAATTTTCAGCTCTAAGAACATTTTGAATTCATCACCTTCTTTAGCCTTATTTTTAAAGAAGTAATTTGTTTTAACATCTGTTTCAGGATTAAATTTATCAGGAGGAATTACCCCAAATAAACTAATCGCGATGAGTAAAATACTCAGTAAGGTCATTTTTTTCATTTTCATATAGTTCTCCGTTTTATTTTTTAAATACTAAACTTGCGTAAAATACCTGTTAAATATATAGTGATAATCATATTTAGGCAAATCAAATTTTAGGATATTTTTAGTTAAAAAGCAGTTTCTTTTGTTTTTAAGATTTTTGTCTCTATTTAACTTTTTATTATTTAAAAATTTATTGTTTAATTGGCGAGTTTAAACTGTGCTCAAAATTTTTGATAAGATTTTATTTCTTGTTCGGTTTTTTGATGAAGTATTTAAGCTGCACCCAAAACATTCTGCTTTATAATTTTAATACTTTTTTTTTAAAAGAATTGTCCAGGAATATAATAAAAACTCTATATTCCGGCGTAAGATTCTTTTAATTTACTAAAACTAATAGCTTCTGAAATCTCATTAAATTCATCAAACCATTTATGAATATACCAAATATTATTTACCTTGCGAAATAAGAATTTACTATGTCCTTTAATAAGAGTTGTTTGAGAATTTTGATCCAGAGTCAGATCATAATCCAGTTCAAAAAAAATGGAATCTTCCAAAGTTTCAGGAATCCCATCATAACTTAAATTTATTTTTTTAAAATAACTATATTTTAGAGTTTCTTGTAAAAAGAGTCTTTCCTTTTCTCGTGACCATTCTTGGAAAATTTCCGGAATTTCAATATCAGAGGCATTAGAACTAAATTCATAATTATAGCCATTGTTAATAGAATCTATAAACAAAGTATAATAGAGATTAAATTGATTGTATTTCAAAGATTTTTCAAAATTTGCGACCAATTCAGCAATTGATAAGGATGAATTTTCCAGCTGATCATTATCAGGTTTAGAAGGAGTTCTCAAAGAAAAAAAAGAATCACAAGAAGAAAGATTTAAGAGAAGAGTCATAATCGCTATTAATAGAAGGAAACTCTTCCCATAAGTAAGAAATTTATTGTTTTTTTGATTAGAAAATAGCATTAAGGCTTTTGTTTACCTCTTTTTTTTATTATTATCTCTTGAAAGTGATCAGTCATCACTGTTAAGTTAAATTGATTTTGCTTTTAATTTCAACAAAATTAATTTTTAAACCATTATACAAAATAACAAATCATAATAAAAATGAAAAGGAAAATTATGTTATCTTTCAAAAAAAACAAAAATGATCAAGAAAGTCAGTTAAATCTTTCTGTTGAAAAATTAGCTTTATCAAATACAATGACAATCGAAGCCTTAGTTCAAGTTTTGACAAAGAAAGGGATTGTAAGTCAGCAGGAAATCTTAGAAGCTGTCAGAGAGATAGGTGAGAAATCAAAGCTAGTTCCGATTGAAAAGATTGAAAAAGAAATAGAAGATTCTGAAAAATAGAGAAGAGAAAACTTGATCAAAAAAAAACTCCGCTTTGACGGAGTTTTTTTTGATATTATTTTAATATTGGTTTTATAATTTATCAGAAAAATGAGCAATAAAGACACCTGCAGCGATTGCAGAACCAATTACTCCTGCAACATTGGGAGCCATTGCATGAACGAGTAGAAAGTTTTTCTGATCATATTTTAACCCAAAGTGATGAACAACTCTTGCTGAATCGGGTACCGCAGAAACTCCGGCAGCTCCAATTAAAGGATTGATCTTTTGTTTTAAGAAGAGATTCATAAACTTTGCAAATAAAAGTCCACAAATAGTTGCAATACAGAATGAAAGCAATCCTAGTCCAAAAATCAAAAGAGAATCTGTAGTTAGAAATTCAGAAGCTTGAGTACTTGCTCCAACAGCAAAAGAAAGGAAAATAGTACAAGCATCTAAAATTGCAGATCCTGCTGTTTTAGCAAGTCTATCTGTTACCATACTTTCTTTGAGAAGATTTCCCAGCATTAGCATTCCAACTAGAGTAATTGCACCCGGAGCAATTAGAGAAGCAATTATAAAAGTTACAATCGGGAATAAGATTTTTTCTCTTCTGGAAACTCTGCGTGGAGGTTTCATTTTTATTATTCTTTCTTTCTGAGTTGTTAAAAGCTTCATGAAAGGTGGCTGAATAACAGGTACCAAAGCCATGTAAGAATAAGCAGCAATAGCAATCGGGCCTAAAAGTTTAGGTGAAAGAATTGAAGTAATGAAGATGGAAGTAGGTCCATCAGCACCACCAATAATTCCAATTGAAGCAGCCTCTAAATCTGTAAATCCAAGTGCCAAAGCTCCAAGGAAAGTTGCAAAAATACCAATTTGAGCAGCAGCACCTAAAAGCAGGGACTTAGGGTTTGAAATTAAGGCTGAAAAATCTGTTAAAGTTCCTATTCCAAGGAAAATAAGAGGTGGGAAAATACCACTCTTAACACCCCAATAAAATAGCGAGAAAACACTATTTTGGGCATTTCCATTGGCAACAGTATCATAAACTCCTATAGGTAAACCTTCCATATAGGGCATATTTCCCAAAATAACCCCAAATCCTATAGGAAGTAAAAGTAAAGGTTCATATTTTTTTACAATAGCCAACCAAATTGCTAAACTACCACCGATTATCATAATAACATTTTGGTAATTTAAATTAGCAAATCCGGTACTGCTAAGTAGCTCTAAAATACTATTCATTGATATATCTCCGTTTTACTTAATTACCCTAATGTTATTAAAAGATCACCTTCATTAACACTGTCATCTTCTTTAACATGAATTTCTTTAATAACACCATCAAAATGGGAACGAACTTCGTTTTCCATTTTCATAGCTTCCATTGTTATTAAATTTTGATCTTTACTAACTTTATCGCCAACTTTAACATGAATTTTTAGAACAAGACCCGGAAGTGGGGCATTGATTGTTCCTGTTCCGCCTGATGGAATAGTTGGTCCTACATTGCTGGTGCCTGGAGATTTAGGAGCCGGACTTGGAGCTACACTAGGTCTAGTCATTCCGGCAAAAACTTGCTCGTTTCCTAGATCTTTAAGTCCAACTTTATAACTTCTTCCATTTACTTTTACATCAGCTTCATAAGCTCCAAAATTATTTATTTCAACAGTATATTCCTTACCGTTTATATCTAACTTTATTTCTTTCATTAATAACCTCCCATATTTGTTCTATGATTGAATATATTTCCTGCTTTCCAAGTGCTAACATCTTCGGTGAAGGTTAACCTAGATTGGAGGCTATCAATATATAATCTTTTATACAGTTCTAATGCTGTTGCAATAGCAATCAAATCTTCTTCTGGAATACTCTGAAGACTAGCTTTTTTAACTTCTTCGTAAATATCTTCTCTTTTATTAGCGTCTGGTGAAGTATGAGCTTTTTCAGCAAAGAACCAATTAAATAGAGAAACAACGAAAGCTATTAGAATCAGACCACCAAAAACAATAAAAATACCATTCTTGGCAATTTCAAAACCTGCATATTTAGCAATATTTTTAAGACCAAATAGTTTTTCTTCTTTACTGTTTTTAGTTTGCTCTTGTTCTTTTAATAACCTTTGAGTGTCAATTATTATTTTATCATTAGAAATTCCGCCATTCTGCAAGATTTTTAAAATAACAGCTTTAAACTCACGGTCATTCATATTGAGTATTTTTTCTTCAAGCTCTTTATGAGTCAACTTTTTTTCCTGTTTGGCAAAAGAATTAACCGAGAAGAAGATCATTAAAAAAATAAGTATAAATTTTATCCTCATATTTCCTTCCTTTAGATTTGTTTTATTTGAGCTTTATAGAGGAATATTACCATGTTTCTTAGGAGGATTGTGATCTCTTTTGCTTTTTAA
>PDWI01019963.1_pt1 | contig 10941 bp, 17 predicted proteins | sample 1430891 | NCBI WGS metagenome assembly PDWI01 (sample SAMN01162508, study PRJNA174530) | Oral metagenome, whole genome shotgun sequencing project. | biome: Marine environment; feature: Marine mammal; material: Swab sample of the gingival sulcus; isolation source: swab sample of gingival sulcus... | reverse complement strand
CAATTTTTGAAGAGGCCGGGTTTTGACTTCCACCACGAAGAGGTTTACGAGCGGTGGTTTTACGGGGAGACGCTGGAAGAAGCCTATCAAAAGGCGTTTAATTATAACAAGGAGAGGTATGGGAGATGAATATACGAGATTGGCAAAATTTCCCAGACAAAAAGCCAGAAGAAGAACGAACGGTTTTGATCCGAGCAAAAAGACTTTGTGGCAAATCGTTTCAGTATGCTGTTGGCGTTTTTTATAATGGAAAATTTAGATTTGATAATTTTTATTGCCCGGAATGCGGGCGAGAAGCTGATTTTAGGGCATTGCAGTATAACTATTTAGAGATTGGGCAAGGCGTGAGGAGGCCTATTATATATTGGATTTATTTGGATAGTTTATTGGAGAAATATAATGGAAATTCGAGATTGGCAAAAAGCGGTTAGCGTTTCTGAGGAAATGAGCATTGATTTACAATTTGCAATGGAGCGCAAGCACGAAATCAACAAAGGGCGACCGTACCTGCATGGCGGGAAAGTATGTTAAAAAGAAAAGCGGCAGACTCGCTGTGAGCTTGCCGCTTCATTTTCTCAAGGGATGCAGGTTACTTTTTGAGTATGTTTTGTATTTCAACCCATTCCCGCAAGGCGTTATTTATGCGTGTCTGCCAGCCTTTTTTGTCAGCTTCAAAAATCTCTAAAATATCGGCATCAAAGCGTATAGTCGTCTGTTTTTTGGGGTCTCTCTTGGTTATCCCCAACCTGTTTTTTTCTTCCCAATATTTTCTTTTTTTATACTCCCGTTGGTATTCTCTGTATTTCGCTATTTTTTCAGGGTCTGCCTTGATTCGCTCCCAAGCTATTTTGTTCCTCATTTTTTTGACTTCTGATGCACGTTTTCTTTCTGCTTTTCGTTGCCTTATCTTGCGTAATACATCATCACATCCTGAGGAGCATGTTTTCCTTGGAGAGCCGTCAGGAATAAATATTTTGCCACAAATAGCACATTCTTTTTCTTTTATCCTCCGGGCTTCGTTTCTTTTTGGATTATATGTATCTTTATTTTTTAGGTAATATTCAAGGCTTTGCTTTTTATCAACTTCTGTAATCGCTTCCGGGGCGCACTCTTTACAATATTTTTGATTGGCACCAAAGACAATATAAGGCTTATTGCATATAACGCAAAAATCTGTACTGCCAAGTGCTCTGGTTAGACCCTTTTTTGCTCGTGCCTTGCTGCGCTTACATGATTCCTTTGCTCTGTCCGCTCGGCAATCGGGGCAATACCAAGCCCTTGGGCCGCCTGGAAAAACTTTTCCACATTCCCGGCATGTCCTTGGGCGTATGTTATCTCTTTTTACCATTTTAGAGTTTAATGTATTCTTCCAGGGTGGTGGTTTCATAGACCAGCCAAAACCGACAGGCCCAGAGTTCCAAAAAAAACAATTCTGGTGTGGACATTTCTGCCAATTTTTTGTTGAGGACATCGCCGTCAATCTCCCACTTACCATCCAGATGATCCAGAGCAATCCCATCCGATACTGATGTCGTCAGGTGTTGGCCTGCCATTGCAGCAGTCAATATTAACCCGTTACACACATCAATAATAAGCGATAGTTCCCCAGGCAAAAATTTATTGAGGATATCCAGTTTTAAAAACTTTTTTTCAACCGCCGGAATGCTGTCAAGGATATAGGCCGCTGTACCAACTATTTTCCCTTGTCCCGCTAGCCATTTATGTGTGTTGTCTGTAATTGTCGGTTGTATCTTTGGCATTGTGTTGTTCTCCTATTTTTTTATTTTCTCTTTTTTTATTACGTAACTAATTAAATTAAAAAAGCCTTTGAATGCGTATTCGATGCCTTTATCTGTTTGTAAGTCTAACGGAATTTGAAATATTCCGATGTTCCCAGGTTGTTGCATTGCCATGTAATTTATTGTTGTTCTGAACATCTCTGGGATTGTTTTGACCCCAGATAAATGGAATGGGAGAGTTGTCAGTATCAGGTCTTTATTTGCAAAAGAAATCCTAAGTTCTGAGTGTTTATATTTTGCATCATATTCAAGATACACAAAAAAACCAATAATTTCTAAAGGCTCTTTTAAATTTTGTATGTCAAAATATATGCAAAACTCTGGTAAGTTGTATAAAGACTCAATAGAAAAATTTTCGAGAGGCTTGGACCATATTTCATTGAGTTTTTCGGTTTCAATGTTTAGCATTGCTTTTGATTTTTTCCAGGCCAAAACTGCACCCAAATTCCCAACGTCTAGTATAACTCTCTCTGCTGAAATCCCTTGTTTAGCTGCCTCATATGTTGCTATTGCGTATGATGCTGCAAGCGGCAAATAGCACCAATCAGGCCAGATAAAATCAGGTTCAGAGTTTCTGGAATCAAGAAAAATTTTGGCTTGAGACTCTGCTTCAGGATAGACCTCTAAGTATTTTTTTAAGATTTTTTTTGGTATGTTCATTCTTTAACCTTTATTCCAAAAAATTTAAGTTTTTTTTTGATATTATCAGTAAGCTCTTGGTCTTTTTCTATCATAATACAATCAACATATACCTCAACTGCGGCCAGTGCTGTTGAACCACTTCCTGCAAACGGATCAAGCACGCTTTGAATATCGAAACTTCCAAGAAGATCGGCAATAATTTGTTCGTTTTTTGCTTTCCCGTTTTCGTGCATTCTGTTTCGTGGCGCCCGGAAAATCGTGGGCCAGTATCCAGTGTGTTCGTAAATATCTGACCGTTGACGCATCCGACGAGAGAATACAGACTTAACGCCTGGGCGTGTCAGGTATAGTCCATTCACATGTGTGTAATTCGGCTGTTGGTGTGATATGCTTTTTTTGGGCGTAACACTATCAAGCACAAAGTCAAAGCGAAATTCCCAACCACCACATGACATAAACTCTAAAATTTGCCGCATACTTGATATAAGTATCAGGTGCGGGGCTTTATATCTCTCAAGTATTTTATATAGTTCATCTCCTTTCATATCAAAGGGCGGATCAGTTAAGATCATATCTGTCGCAAAAGAATAGTCCTCTGCATTTCCACATATTACTGTTGCTTCCATTTGTTATATACCTCTATGGCTTTTCCATCTGACGAATCAATATCTTTTATTGTAAAATTCTCTATCCAAAAGTCTTTGTATTTACAGTCTTTGCTTTTTAGAAAGATGTTTACATCAGCATAAGTAACACCGGAATCAATCAAGCTTTGAGCGAACCATTCCCGGAGCTTTTGAATCTGCCTTGCAAGAAGCCCGTGCGTGTCGTACTCTTGCCAAATAAGCTCTGAGTTAAGTCTTTCCTGGTATTTTTCTTCATAATATTGCTCTCTTGCTTGTCTAAGAAATTCAGAGTCAAGTTGTTTAACAATATAGACATAATGGCTTCCGAGTGCTTCACCAGTCAAAAAAGGGTTTTTCTGACCGCAAGCGGGGCATTCTTTTTCCCTGACTTTATAAAAAAAGCCACAGCTTGGACATGGGATTTGTTTCAGCTTACCAAGACCTCTTGGCGGACGCTCAATATCCCAAATTACAGGATCATCAGGCATACCGTGTTCGACAACATTTCCGCAATGGTCAACTATGTGTGCTTCTTTTTTTCCTGGTGATGGCCGTAAAACACGCCCGCACCATTGCCGAAACGCCGGGAAAGAACTCGTCTTTTTTGCGAGAATAAGAACTTCAATATCCGGCAAGTCAAAACCTTCCGAAACCATATCGACATTCGTTAAAACATGAATTTCGCCACAAGCAAAAGCATCTAAAATCCGTGCGTTTTCGACAGCACTAAGATCAGAGCCTATATGAGCTGCGGGGGCTCCAGCGTTCCTGAATTCTTCTGCAAATTCTTTAGAATTCAGGATTGACGGACAGAACATACACGCCCGTTTTTTTCTAAAATTTTTACAGTAAAATTCAACAGGGTCTCCATGTATCCAAAGATTCCTCCTCCCTTTCGCTTTTTTGGGCTTTTGGAGCGGAGCCCAAACAACTGGTCTTGCTAAATACCCGGCTGCAATTAGCTGTTGTACGCTATTATTTTGTAAGCTTTCTGCTTGTACAAGTCTTTCAAAAACTCCTCCATTACTTATGTGTAAGCTTTCACCGTCCAGCCGTGCTGGTGTTGCTGTAAAGCCTACAAACCGGGCGTTTGGGAATAACTCTTGTAGATGCCCCCATTTGTTGTCAGGTAGCACATGATGGGCTTCATCGACGATAATAACCCACGGAGCTTGCATGTTTATACTTAGACTATCTCGTTTTTCAGCCGACATTAACGAGTCAACACTTACTGCCAAACGGTTCGTCATTCCCCGTTTTATACATGATTCCCCGTGCTGCAGATGAGCAGCAACACACCTGCGTCTTGTATGCTCTGTGCTGATTGTGTCATGCTGTAAGTTAAATCTTGCTAATTTATCAGACATTTGGATAATCAAAATGTTGCGATGGGCAAGCAGCATTGTATATTCGTACTGCTTTGCCAATGCTGCTTCAATGATTGTTTTTCCCGCTCCTGTATCGAGTTGGACAAGATCATTTCTGTCACTTACAAGCAGTTGTGATAGAATCTCTTCTTGATATTTTCTCAGCTTCATTTTTTATTCTGCTTGTGTTGTTTTATGATTCTTTTTCCAACTCTTGTCCGTTCAAGTCGTTCGCCAATCTCTTCGCTTGTTTTTGTTCTGTTGTCGATCCAAAACCGTGCTGTTTTTGCTAAACCTTCCGGGTGGATTGCGATTTCTGCGTGGATGTCTGACATTGATTCTAACTTGTCTGCTCTGATTTGTTCTGCCCAATTTATTTGTTTTTCAGATCCAGACAGTTCACACGCACCCAAGAAACTTGTTTTTTCTTTTGCCTCTTTTGTTTTCTCTTCATACATTTTTGTTATGACAGATTTTCCTGTCTTCACGCTTGCGTTTGTGTTTTCATGCATGCGTAGCCCATGTCTGTAAGCTTCTTCTGCTAAAAGGATAACCATTTCGCCATTTAGCATGACAGGCACATTCCTGCGGTCTCTTCGAGATATAACGTTAACGCTGATTCTATATGTTTTATCTCCTTCAATAGCTTTTTTGGGGTTGCCAAAATATCTGCTTTCATCCCAACCCATGAAAAACACCTTTTCTTCTGCTAAGGTGATATTGTTATCAGGATTAGAGTCGGTCGGCTTGGATTCTTTTATTTGGCCTGAAACGACTGCTTTCATGTGTGTTTTCCAGGCGTTTTTATTCCCTTTTTTAAAAAATGCTGCCTCCATATTTTCAAAAGTGTCAGCTTTAAGTGTAACATCCATTATTTCAATTGCAGGGTTTATAAATATTTCTTCGAGCTCTTCAATCAATTTCATATCCATGATATTTCCTCTCGTGTTTTTTATTCGTTTTTGATATATTTTGTCTATCCATGATTTCTCATGGTGTTTCCCCCGGTCAGGCTCCTTGTCAATCGGCTGGCCGGGGGTTTTTGTTTTAGGCTCTGTAAATAGTATATGCCCTGCTTATCTCTCCGCTATCTAAATATCTATCATCTATATTATCAATATACCTTTCGGCGTCTTCGTAAGTCTCAAATTCTTTTGCATCGCCGTCCTCGTCTGCTACGACAATCGGCCTGCTGTTGTAATTTGCAATAGCACTCTCACCCATCCCTGCATAGCAAGATTGTTTTACAACGATAAAATTATATTCTCCATTGTCTTCTGGGGTGGCTTCTTCAAAATTTGCGACCCTGGCTTCATCGGCCAAGCCTTGTATTTCGTAAGATTCCACAAGTTCTTTTATTTCTTCAATTTCTTCTTCATCAAAACCCAAGCCATCAGACCAACCATCTATATAATCTACACCATCATATCCGTTGCAACTTGCGATCTGTCTTGGCTCTTCTCCGGTCGTTGTATCAATATACCAGACCCCGCACTCCCAGTTGTCATATTCGCTGGTGTATTTTGCCAAGTGTAATTCAATGATTTTACAATCTTTTGGACCATCAACAACATCGTTTACATAGCCGTAATAGTTTTCTTTAAGGTATTCATATTTTTTGTAAGGGTCTCCCGGTTCGGTTTCTTCAGGCCGTGACAAGTCTATCGTTATGGAGTCTCCACAACCCATTTTGTCAAAATCTATATCAAACTGATGACAAAAAACTCCCAACTCGTCTATATACTTGCTTGATATTGTGCCGTTGGCAGCTATTTTAATTGTCAATGTGTTGTTATCATTTACTCGTGCCCAGGTTCCCCTGTCGCCTTTATACCCCCAGTTTCTTTTTTCAAACTCTACATATCCGGCGTCGTTGGTTTTGATGTTTTCCATGATTTTTTTTCTCCTTTTTAGTGTTTTTTTGCTTCCCGGCCTTGTCTTCCGGGGTTTTTCTTTGATCTTGATTACATAATAACAACCCTTTTTGTATTTGTCAATCTTTCTTGATTTGTTCTGTGTATTTTTGTATAGTTGATATACACAAAATGCACAAATAGATAATATCAGATATTAAATGAAAGAATTATCAAGGAAAGGCTGGCTGAGCGGTTGGAAAGAAATTGCAGAGTATTGCGGTGGGGTAAGCTGTGTTACTGCTAAAACATATGTAGGCCATGGCTTGCCAGTTCATAAAATCGGGGGGAAAATAGTCGCTCTTCCGTTAGAGCTGGATAATTGGTTATTAGCGCGACCAGTTTATAAAAGAGCTATTTAATTATCTTGTGATATTCTTCCCGCCAAATTTGATAAAAATCAACGTGATCAATATCTGGCGGCAGAAACTCTATGGGGATAGGTTTATTTGGAGAGAATATCCTTTGTCTGCCTTTGATCGGTACTGGCATTATTGGACGTGGATTTTTCAGCAGCCATGAATACCCCGCTTTTATTTTGCGAGTCCCGACTAAATCAACAACACAAAAAGCAACACCCGCCGGAAGATATTCTCCATTGATCTTTTCTTCTTTTGATGTGGCACAAATTATTAGCTCCCCTCTGTATAGGGTATCCCACGTTCTTTGTTCTGTCTGTTTTTCCCCCATTGCAATAAGAGATGCTGCCGGTTGGTAGATAGATAGACATTTTTGGTTATCGTTTTGCATTTCTTTTCATTTCCTTTTTAACCAGTCTCTCAATAATTTGGGAGGCTGGTTCTTTTTGGTTTCTTAGCCATTCAATAATTGCGGGATGTAGGCGTGTCGCCCATCTTTTTTTCTTTTCTGTCTCTGATTTTAGACTAACGCCTTTTTTCCTCCCGGCTCCTTCTCTACGTCCACCTCTGTTTTTCATGCCTTGCCTTTAAATATTTTTTGAAAATTTCTCTATTTTTTTTATTTATTCTTTTTCTTAATTCTTTGCTTATTTTTTCTTTGTCTTTTCTGTCCATTTCTATTCTCCTTTTTTTTATTTTAGAATAATTATAATTTCATCTTGATTATTTGTCAAGTCTTTTTTTCAATTTTTTAAAAGTTTATTCTTTCTTTATTTTGTATGTTTTTTATCATTGTTTTTATATGTAATATATTGTTTTTATATAAGTTTATTTTTTGATTTTAAGTGTCCAATATATTATAATTTAATATAGGCGATAATCTTTGATAAGAGGTGAATTATGAACATGCAATCAATAATCAACAGAATGACAGGGATAAACCGATCTCGAACCAGAGCTGCACGGACGAAGCGATTCAAAGACATCTTGAACCGGAAAAGCCGTGGTGGAAAGGGTTCTTGATGTCAAGAGTTTTGTTTGACAATGTGAAGGCAGCAGCGATGATGACAGATTCTGTTATCGTTTCTTTCTCGGGCGGCAAAGATTCTGTCGTCACGTTGGATTTGTGTTGTCAGTATTTTAAAAAAGTTCATGTTTTTTATATGTATTTGATCCCTGACTTGTCGTTTTATCGTTCTATCGAGCGGTGGGTTAATATCAAATATGGGCTTAAAATTATCGCCCTTCCACATTTTTTCTTGAGCGAATGGTTGCGATATGGAGTGCTGAGAGAGCCTGATCTAAGTGTCCCATGTATTAAAATTTTAGACATTTACAACTATGTCAGGTCATTGACAAATTGTTGGTGGATCGCAGCAGGGGAGAGAATAGCAGATTCTGTAACAAGACTGGCTATTATCAAATCATCGGGGAGTATAGATGATAAGAGAGGTAGAATTTATCCTGTGGCGATGTGGAAAAAAAAAGAAATTTTACATTATATAAAACAAAAAAACCTTAAAATTACACCAGAACATTATGTGCTGGGTCACTCCTTCTCTAATTTAATGCCGCTCGACTTATCTCTAATTAAAAAACACTATCCAGAGGATTACGCTAAAATTTGTGCTTGTTTTCCACAAGCAGAAGCGTCCTTAAAACAAATGGAGTTTCACAATGTCCGTTAATAAAACCAAATTCCAAAAAGGGGAAGAGCAATATATCCTCCGGTCTCAAATCAACCCAGCCCCATATAACCCAAGGGTTATTGGGGTGGAAGCTGAAAAGACCTTGCGAAAGAAAATTCGTTCTGTTGGTCTTTTTGGTACGCTGATTTGGAATGAAAAAACCGGGAATTTATTGTCAGGTCATCAACGGCTGAAACAGATAGACTTTCTTGAAAAATATCCTGACAAAACCCCTGATTATGAGATCAGGGTAACAGTTGTCTCTGTTGATGAAAAGACAGAAATGGAAATGAATGTCTTTATGAACAACCCCTCTGCCCAAGGGGAGTGGGATCTTGAGGCTTTAGGGTCCATGAAACTCGACTTAGACCTTGATTTTAGCCAGGCAGGGTTTTGCGAGACAGATATAGATATTCTTTTTAGCGGAGATAGCCGGTTCTCTGCTGAGTTTTTTGAAGACGTGGACGATATTAAGAAAGCGAAAGAAAAAATACGAGAGATCAAAGAACAAGAAGCTGGGCTTAAAAAAAGATGCGACGAAAAACAAAACGCATCTTTCTATTTTACAGTTGTGTGCCCCAGCAGGGAGGCAAAAGAATCTCTACTGCGGAAAATTGGAGTTCCCAAGTTTGAAACGTATATCAATGGCGATATATTAAACAGGAAGCTAACCAATGGCTAAACGAGGTCCTAAGAAAATAGAGATCAACTGGGAGGAGTTTGAAAAACTCTGTGCGCTACAATGTACTCTGGCGGAGATTGCGGGGTGGTTCGGGTGTTCAGAGGACACGATTGAAAGGCGTTGTAAAGAAAAGAAAAAGCTCAAATTTGCGGAATATTACAGGCAAAAGAAAATAAAAGGCAACATTCCTTTGCGGCGGGCGCAAATGCAGACAGCCTTAAACGGAAATGCTGCTATGCAAATATGGCTTGGTAAACAGTACTTGAGCCAGAAAGATTCTGTAGACGTGGTGGAAGATAAAGGCGGGATTGTTTTTAATGTAAACTTTGGCCGAAGGAAGAAAAAGAAAAAATGATTTCCGTTGAATATCAAGCTGAAGACACGGTTTCAGACTTCCATCTTTCATCTGCCTTTGTCCGTGGAATACGGGGGCCTATCGGTTCCGGGAAGTCTGTTGGTTGTTGCTTTGAAATATTCGGTAAAGCATGTCAACAAAAAGCATACAGAGGAGTTCGACGGTCACGATGGGCGATAGTGAGAAACACCTACGGCGAACTGAAAACAACGACTATCCAGACTTGGATAGACTGGTTCGGCGATTTTACAAAGATTGTTTACGGCCATCCGATTACGGGACTTTTCAAGTTCCCTATCGGTGACGGTACAAGGGTTGAATGTGAACTGGTCTTTTTGGCTCTGGATAAACCCAAGGATGTAAAAAAGCTCAAATCTCTGGAATTGACTGGTGTGTGGCTGAATGAAGCCTCTGAATTGCCTGTGTCTATTTTGAATATGGCTACAGGCCGTGTCAACCGCTTCCCGGCAAAAAGGCAGGGTGGTTTTACCTGGTCTGGCGTTATCATGGATACCAACAGCCCCGATGTTGATAACTGGTGGTACAAGCTGGCCGAAGAAGAAAAGCCCGATGATTACGAGTTCTTTTCTCAACCTCCGGCCCTGCTTGTTGAAAACGGGGAGTATATCCCGAACCCGGAAGCTGAAAACATAGAGAACCACCCCATTGGTTATGACTACTACTTCAAGCAGATTCCAGGGAAACCCAGAGAATGGGTGGATGTCTTTCTGTTGAACCGATATGGCAATTCCGAACCCACCATGAAAGTCTATGGTGATTATTCCGTTGAGAACCACACCACACGGGAGTTTTCAGAAGACTTGGGCCATATCATCTGGACGCATGACTTTAACTTTACACCTTTGAGTTCTGCTATTTTGCAACGGGATGGAGATGATATTTATGCTGTTGATGAGATCGTTTTGAAAAGTGCTGTGGCGAAACAGACGGCCTTGGAGTTTTGCGAAAGGTACAAGGAATACAAAAGGTTGCCTGTGTATATTTACGGTGATGCTTCCGGTCATGTCGGAGAAAAGCACGGTCACGCATCGGATTATATGCAGATTGCAAATATTTTGAGGAAAGAAGGATTCCGGGTACACATGAGAGTCCCAAGGTCAAACGGTGGCATTAAGGACGGTCAAAACAGCTTGCGTGCAAAGATATGTGATGCCCTTGGTAATCGGTCTTTTTTCGTGAATCCAGCAAAATGTAAATATGTTGATACCGGACTGTTTACCCTGCAATTGAAAGAAGGCTCTACATTTCAAGAAGAAGATACAGAGTTTCAGCATATTACAACGGCATTGCGATATTACACGGGCGTTGAGTTCCCCATCAATCAAAGAAAAACCACAATGGAACCGATGAGGTTTTAAGTTATGAAAAAAGAAAACGATCCATCTATCCCTATGCAAGAGTATGACGACCTGCAATCCCTTCTGGCTCTGCCCAGATCATTAATGCAAGGCACAAAAGGCATGAGGGCGGCAGGAGAACAGTTTTTGCC
>PDWI01009741.1_pt1 | contig 10942 bp, 11 predicted proteins | sample 1430891 | NCBI WGS metagenome assembly PDWI01 (sample SAMN01162508, study PRJNA174530) | Oral metagenome, whole genome shotgun sequencing project. | biome: Marine environment; feature: Marine mammal; material: Swab sample of the gingival sulcus; isolation source: swab sample of gingival sulcus... | reverse complement strand
AGCCGGCATTTTTGCTCATGTGCCGCAGAAGGTCTGGAGGACCTCTTCTCCAGGCCTTGGTGGAAGGGCGTATTCCCGGTACTTCTCATTCTCTTCAAATGGCCTTGCAAGAACCCTGTTCAACCTCAAGACTTCTCCATAATCGCCCGTATCCTCAGCAAGTTTGATTGCCTTTTCAACCCTGTGGTTTCGTGGAATATAAATTGGGTTGGTCCAGTTCATCTCCTCTTTCACCAGCCGTAGATCCCGGCCTTCCCCTGCAAGCCTTTCTCTCCAGCAAGCAAGCAAATCCATCACCGGCTGATGGTCATGAAAAAGTGAAAAGAATCTGTCCTCTGCACCCTCTTTGCCTATTACATCGGCCAGATAACGGAAAGCCAGGGTATAATCGACGTGCTGTTTCTCCATTATTTCAAGCAGACTCCGCACAAATTCGAAATCATTTTCGTCATCATCCCGAAGTCCGATTTTCTTTCTCATTCCGGAAATCCATTCATCCAGAAAAAGTGGCTGCGTTTTTTTCAGGCTGTCCATCACCTTCTCCTGTCCTTCTGCTTCATCTCTGCCAAGGAGGTGGGCCAGACAATACCCAAGGCTGTTGAGATTCCAACCGATTATCGCGCCCTGGTTCACAAAGCTGTAACGGCCATGCATGTCGATAGAGCTGTAAACGGTTTTGGGATTATACGCATCCATAAATGCACAGGGACCGTAATCGATGGTCTCGCCAATAATGGAGCTGTTATCTGTATTCATCACCCCGTGAATAAATCCGATATTCATCCACCTTGCCACGAGGCGAAACTGTCTGCGACATACTTCTTCAAAAAACTCCATATATGGTTCAGCCTTGTGGGCCAGGTCAGGGAAATGGTATTTTATCATATAATCAGCAAGCGTTTTCACTCCCTGTTTATCCCCTCTTGCCTTGAAATATTCAAAGGTTCCGATACGCACAAAACTCTCTGCCACCCGGGTCATCACCCCTGTTGAAACCACCCCCTGCTGACGGACGACCTTGTCTTCACAACCAACCATGGCAAGAGCCCTGGTCGATGGCACCCCAAGAGCCGACATCGCCTCACTGACAAGATACTCACGGATAACAGGTCCCAAAGGAGCCTTTCCGTCGCCCCCTCTTGAAAACGGAGTTTTTCCCGACCCTTTAAGTTGGATAAAAGACCTCTTTCCCAAACGGTTAACCAACTCACCGACTAACACTGCACGCCCATCTCCCAGCTGTGATACAAAACTGCCAAACTGATGCCCGGCATAGGCCATGGTAATAAAGCTGGAATCCGGGAACCGGCTATTACCGCTGAATAAACCTGCCAGTTCTTCACGGGAAAAAGCCTCACAATCAAGCCCGATTTCTTCGGCCAACTTCCGGTTAAAATTGATAAGAACCGGATTCTTTACCGGAGAAGGATCACATTTTCTGAAGAACCTTTCCGGCAAGGTTTCGTATGAATTTTGAAACCCGGCTTTTTGTTTAAGCTGGCCAATGCCTCCTGTCATTTACTCACCTCTTTGCATATATTTTACATGATAAAGACAATTATCATCCTCATGAACAATAATCAGATTTCTCAAAAGGGATAGCCTGGGATTACAAAAAGAAAGGAGGGGATACGACAACAAGAAGATACCCGATTGTCTCTATGGTAAGATCTTTTCCTCAGTTCAAGGAGAAATTGGCAAAACAACAGGTACATTGTTTAAAAACACGTATTGTTGTCAGTCCCCCTGCCAGACAGGATCCTTGCCAAATTTATTATACCACCATTCCTCTTCCGTCTGATATAACTTCATATCTTCTTCCTTAAAGGAGTAGGAATAGGAGGAACAATAGTCCTGGATAACTGCATAGGCTTCGGTTATCCTTCTTGTCATCAATTCACACTTTTCCACAGGCTGTCTTGCCTTATCGGGATGATACTGATGCAGCAATTTCCGGTAGCTTGCCTTTATCTCATTCATGGTTGCTTTTTCACCAACTCCCAGAACCTGTTTGGCTTCCAGGAGGCGATCATAATTTGTTTTTCCCATCCGTGCCACCTTCTTGTTACCTGCCAAAACATCAAACCATCTCTTTTTTTCCACTCACATAAGAACGCAAAGGAGCAGGTAGATCTTCACTGGCCGCTCACACTCCCCCCAGCCAGGAGAAAAGCATCAACCAAAAGGGGTGTATACGAAAAATCCCCCTAGACACCCCTGGGCCTCTACACCAAAAAGGAATAAAGCTTACCGCCCTCTTCTAAAAGGAATATTTCACCTGAAGAGAAAGCAAAGAGGAAAAGCTAGAGGTTCCTGCACCATCAGGATATGACTGAATCAGACCACCACTTTCCCAGTCTGAATCTCCTTGCATCTCATCATAACTGGTATAACTGTAGCCAAGATCAACATCCAGATTTTTCGTGACATGGTAAGATGCGGTCAAAGAGACAGAATACATGTCACCATCTTCAAACTCATCATAGGTGACCAGATTTCTCTGGTAATGATGATCCTCGGCATCCGCCTGCACAAATGGCGCGTAAATAACCCGGCCATCGAATGAAAAATATTCACAAAAATCGAGAGTAAAACCAAGGCCAAGGTAGACAGCCCACAAGGTTTGATCATAGCCAATTCCCGGCTCACCTTCAGGGAAATTTCCTCTGAGATTGCGGAAACCACCGGATGAATAGACGTAACTTCCACCATAGGCCTCCCAGTTATAGTTTTCTCGCTTATAGCCAAATATGGCGGAAACGGAAAAGTCATCATTATTCATAAATCGCCAGCCACCACTGATATCAATGATACTTGCCTTTGTTACATCAGTATCCTCATGGTGTGACCAGTCTGTCCAGGGACCACCAACCGTCACCCAGTCATAATCATCCATGGTTCCTTCTCCATCAGCCAACCTAAACCAGCCATCAACATTGACGAACCAGTCTTCCACAATATCCAGACCAGCACTCACGTTAACCATATAGAGGCTATCGATCTGCCAGGTCAGCTCGCTGGCCTTATGGTTCCCAGCACTGGGCCAGTATACCAATTCTGTAGATTCACCAGTGAGGTATCCTGCTCCAACCCCCACAGAAAATTTCACGGTTCCGGCCTCATTTTCTCCTGCCATAACGTCTCCACCAACACTGCTATCGATGACATCCGCTGCCAACAACGAAGAGGCGACAAACATAAAACCCGTTCCCAAAACCATTCCATGTAACAAATTTTTCAGTGTTACTTTCCTTACCATCTTCCCCTTCCCAGTTGATAATGATTTTTTTTCCTCACGTCATTTTCAGCAACAGGGCGGCAAATCGAGAAAACTGACCAAAAGGCTAAAAACAACGGGTAACGAAGACACGTTTCGCCTGGTTCACTATACAAAACGTTCTCATATCGTTTGATATGATGTCAAAACACCAAACAGGTTAAAACTCAAGATTCTTTGCCTTTAATGTTTTTTGACGTTCAAGGTCGGCCATTTTCTGGATTCTTTCTTTCAAAAGAATCAATTGTTCCGCCTCACATAAATTGATGGCCTGTTTATAAATTTCCTTTATAATTTTGTTTTTATTTTTAATGATAATCTCTATCCTTGAGTAGCTGCCAGTTACCATGAGAGAAACATTCTCATCCTCCCATATCATTTCGCGATATTGTGATCTTGAACCAGTTTTCCAATTCAATACAATAATATCCTTACCATATCCTGTTGGTTGTCCGTAGCGTGCGATCATACGATCGGTAAACTGGTCATACAATAACAGCTTATCATTACTCGTAATCTCATATATTGAATAGTGAATTTTTTCTGTATAGGTGGTATTGTTTTTAGACAACGGAGTATCTATTCGATTTAACTTAGATACTATATGTGAAGGTGTAACTGTCTTTATTTCTGCGTAACTGATATAACCTGGACTCAACGACGAGTAATTAAAGTCTTTTGTTAGCGGCTTTTGGAGCCAATGGTCAGCTCTATATCGTGAAGTATAACTTTTTATTTTCGTTGAATATATGTTTTCCTTTGACAGCTTCTTTTGGACTCCATCAGGTATCCACTTATCATAAGATTGAAGATTAAGAGCCTCACGTCCATTATACCCCAAAGCGTTGCTATAGTAGGATTCAGCCGCATTCAGGGTGGGGAACACTTTCAAAATATCAATTTTTTTTCCTGTGTTCAGAAATTTCATCACATTGTACTGCTCTCTGATGTTGCCAGCCTTGCCACTGTCAGCTATATTTTTACTGAGTTGTTTAATTTCAGCCTGCTTCTGACTGATCTGATCGTCAAGTTCGCTGACCTTTCTATCGAAATCGTCCCGATAAATTTTTTCTGCTTGCTTAATAAGTTTAATTTGCCGGTTATATTCGTCCTGCATGTTTTTCCGATGAAATAAATCTGATGATTGCTCTGTCAATCGACCTAAAACTGATTGACGAAGTCTTACGGGATCATCGTCCATTAAAGGAAAAAGAAAGTCTCCATCACCTTCTATAAGACCATGTTGAGGATTTTGTTCATTACTTGTTTCTCTTGCTACTACGGAAGAAAGGTAAAGTCCAAGCTCGGAGGCTTGCACGATATTGTCTTTTGGGTTAGTGTCTGCTGCTCCTGCTATTCCATCTAAAAAATGAAGTGTAAACAGGCCATGCCCGCCGTATTCCCTCGCCACTTCATTTGCTTTCCCTGCTGTAATCATGTAAGCAGCCCTTTTTCCGGCCATGGACTCAAGGTGTTGCTGCACATCGTTTATTGAAGAAACGGCTTTAATAGCCCTCGTCAACCCCAATCCGGAATAGCAGGAATCAAAGACAAACAAAATATGTTTTGCTGGTATTCTGGCTGTCAGGTCCCTCAACTCGTTCATCGATATAGCGGAAGAATACAAATCTTTAAGATTGACGTTGACTGGAAGAATGTACCCCTCCACTTTATTTCCGTGTAGATTCTCTGTTATGCCGTGACCGGCAAAATAAATTACAATCTGGTCATTTGGTTCAGTGAGCGAGAATGTGGTTCCCAATTCATGACGGATATTTTTCAATGTAGCCTTGCTGTCCAGAAGTGTTGTCACCTGAAAATTTAGTTCTTTCAAACGCTTGGATACAGCTTTGGCGTCATTGACAGCAGCCTCCAAGGGCATAGTGGGATATTTATCGATGCCAATCACAAGGGCAAATTTTTTACCATTGATATGAGACATGATTTTTTCAATATCTGGAGATCCATTTCCGTTTTTTGCACAAACAAAATGACTCCCATAACAAAGAAAAAAGATGAACAATACACTACAAAAACGAAACAAACGAAAAACCGACATATTCTCTCCTCCTTCCCCTCGAAAAATATTGGTGTAATCATGATATTATTTATTCAACTTTCATAATATCAATCAACGCTGTTATGGTAACATGTCTGTTTACTTCACAAACAGTCCTTCATAAGAGAAAAATACCCTGATATGAAACGTATCAAAACACAGCTTACTATAAACAATAAGAAATATTTTCATTACAAGTTAAAATCAACCTGCTATAATTATTGCTTTTCTGACAAAAATACTACTCTATTCACTGTAAAAACAAATAACTATTCCTGACATAGTAAAAAAAGGGGTTGTCATGCTGTTGCTGCTATCTCCGTCAAAAACCCAAAAGATAAACAAAAAAACGTTTACTTCCGGCACACGCCCCATATTCTCCGAAGAAACTCAGTTCATCATCTCGTTATTAAAACAGTTCTCCGTAGCCAAGCTTGGAGAACTTATGAAGATGAGTGAAAAACTCGCCATTTTGAATCATGAAAGGTTCCAGAACTTTCCACAAAATAGAGACAGCAACCGCTGCCAACCTGCACTCTTTGTTTTTCAGGGTGATGTATACGAAACCATAGAGACCTCCGACTACAAAAAAGAGGATCTTGACTTTGCCCAGAACCATATGGGCATCCTCTCCGGGCTCTATGGCTTTTTGAGGCCACTTGACCTAATGTTTCCCTATCGGCTTGAGATGGGATTGAAAATTAACATCGGTTCTCATCCCAACCTCTACGCATTCTGGAAAGAAAAAATCACAGCAGAAATCAATAACAGGCTCCCCCATTCTGAACTTTTGGTAAATCTCTGCTCAAATGAATATTTTAAGGTGATCGATAAAAAACAACTGGACAAATCAATCCGAATTATCACCCCGATTTTCAAGGAAAAAAAAGAAGACACCTACAGGATCGTGCCCATCTATGCAAAAAGGGCAAGGGGCAGCATGGCCGACTTCATCATAAAAAACAGGATAGCCACAGTGGATAAACTGATGAACTTTAACCGGGACAATTACAGGTATTCAAACGAACAGTCCACTGAAACGCAGCTTGTGTTTATACGCTGAGACGAAAACACCCAGCCACAGAAAGCTTTCATTCTGCAAGAAGCTGCCTTATCCGGGAAACCGCATCCGGAACAGATTTTTTTACGGCAGGACTCAGGCCTTTACCGAGCTGGTTGAAACATTGACCTTCAACACCGACAAGGAATATCCTTTTCGGAACAGTTTCAGGATAGAGCCTTCCGGCCACATGGATAGCCTCCCTGATTCCTATGCCATGCCCACTCACAGGACGAAGCTCCAGGGTAGGAATATCCTGCCATTCCAGGACATGTACAGTCCCTGCATCCCCGCCCAACTGGACAGCATCGACCACAACGAGGAGTTCCTCACCATGGATATGATCCAGTAAATCCATGCCTCCGAGACCAAGCAGCTTAATCGTTGTATCTTCCGGAATTCCACCTTCGACCAGGATATGGTATATTACATGGCCGACACCGTCATCAGCAACAAGATCATTGCCAATGCATACCACTATCTTGTTTGACACCGCAGCTATCTTCCTCCCCCGGAAAATGCGAGCTTGAAACAGCATGCCTCACCAGTAGAAACAGTTGTCGGCCTGGCCGGTTTTCCTGTCAACTCTGCCATAATACCGGCCACATAGTAATGAAACATCTGGCAGGTAGATCCGTCAATTTCCATCTTCCGGTTCAGACAAACAGCCCTGATAGGGCAATGGTTGATATCTATCATGGCAACACCATTATCCATTTTCCCCTTAATTTCCATCTGCTGGATAGTAAAGACACGAACAAGCTCCGCAAGAGCGTTTTCCGGCGTAGGGTCAATAAGATGAATTGGCATATTTGCAGCCATCTTTCTCCCGGCTGCCACCGCAAGTGATGGAGTTGATTTGCCGATAAACTGTTCGATGGTAGCAACAAACATGTCCAGCAGAAAGCAGACTTCAATAAATGCCTTATCGTGATCTTCGACGGTAAGCTGGAGCTCGGATGTCTCGATCATAGAAATTTCTCCATACGTTTGCTAAACAGCAGGTTTCTGTAATAGTTGCCCACCACATGGTAATCAGAGTGGACTATCGCTCCCGACGGACAAATATAGGCACAGCTAAGACAGGCAATGCAGTTTTCCAGCTTGTCAACCAAAACCTTATTGGTCTCTTTCTCAATGACAAAACAGTCTGTGGGGCAAACATCCACACACATCTCACATCCCCGGCAGGCCTTTTCATTAATCACCATTTGCAACATTTACAGAGTCCTCCTGAGATTGCGAATTCTTCTCCCATTCCTGCGGATTTCCACATCCATCTCCATGGTACCTGCAGCATGAGTCGAGCAGGCAAGGCAGGGATCATAACAACGAACAATGAACTCAAGTCCGTTCAACATGCTCTCATCACTGCCGCTCAACATACTATTTGCCCCCTCTTTCAATGATTCATTGATGGCAGCCGTATTCTGCTGGGTGGCAATAATCAGGTTTGCGCCACGCACAATCCCCTTTTCATCGATCTCATAATCATGGATCAACACGCCGCGAGGAGCCTCAATATGGGCAACCCCCCTGCCACCTTTAAACTTGGCCGGCACACGGGTCTCTCCGGCAAGAGCTGGATTATTGATAATCTCATTGGCCTTTTCACAGGCGTAAACCAGCTCAATTAATTTTGCATACATCTGGATTATTGCATTATGGCAGGGCCTTCCAAAATTCTTCCTGAATTCTTCAAATTCGGCCTGGGCAAGCGGGGTTTCCATGCCGTCCACCACATTCATCCTGGCCAGAGTACTGACCCGGTACATATGCTCCGCCCCTTCATAGCTGAAGTAAACTTCCTTGGCATAGGAATTTTTCACCGCCCGCTCGACAATATAATCAGAATACTGCTGTGCATTAAATTCGGTTTTGATATTCCCCTGTTCATCAATGACCCGCATATCACCATCATAGAAATTCAACTTGCCTCCCTTGACGGTGCCAAGATACCAGGTGGGGACATTGAGTTTGTCAAGAAGCACCGGATTTTGATCAAAAAGCCTGAAAAGCAGGGCCTTCGTTTTTCCGGCAAGCTCCGTGGAAAGAGTAACTGCCTCATTAGTCAGTTCCTTCAGACGTTTGAACTGGCTCGAATTCAATTTGTATGAAATTCCTCCCGCCACCGATGTCACAGGGTGAATCCCCCTGCCACCGATTGTTTCATTAATCTTCTGTCCAAGGCTTCGCAACCGAAGTCCCCTTCGGGTAAATTCAGGATCCGCATCCACCATGCCTACTATATTCTGGGTTTCTGCAGCACCTTCCAGTCCAAACAACAGATCGGGACCGGCTAAAACAAACAGAGAAAGAGCATGGGAGTGAATCACATGGCCCATGTACATAAACTCGCGCAGCAAAAGACCGGCAGGCGGCGGAGTGACACCAGTTGCATCATCAATCGCCTTGGAAGCAACCAGATGATGTGCTGTCGGACAAACACCGCATATTCGTGCAGTTACCTGAGGAAGCGTATTGGCTTCCATACCGATAAGTATTCTCTCAAACCCCCTTAGTTCATTCACGCAGAAAAGCGCCTGATCAACAACTCCCGCATCATCGCAATCCAGATATATTTTGGCATGACCTTCTATTCTGGTAACCGGATCTATTTTTATCGTTTTACCCATTGTTTGCCTCCAGATCAGCAATCCATTTCTGGATTAAAAAAGTCGGTTTGTTTCCGACCATTTGCGTTGCCATAGCGTACGCATAGTGAGTCTTCGCTGATTTTTCCATATGAGTTTTTATGGTATCAGCATCGATTTTTGTCAATCGAGACATCCTCTGACTCACCTCTGTGCGAATATCTCTGGTGGGTTCACTGAGAATCTCCATGGTGGGCCCTGCACAACCTGTACACATAACCCCGTGATTGGGACAAGGCGACAAACACCTGTCAAGTGTAACGGAACCGAGACATACAAAACCCTGGCTCAAAAAACAGAGCTTATCATCGGGAACCACATCCAGGTTACTTTTTATTTCTGTGGCATTGGTCTTTTTCATCGTTCTTCGGCATCTCCCGCAAACGGTCTCATGGGTTGCCCTTGACTCCCTGTTTTCGACAATCTTGGTCAATGCATCAAAAATAAAATGAGCATGGGGAGGACAACCCGGCAAATACAGATCGACATCGACCACCTCATCAACAGGTGTCACCACATGGGCCAATTCATCTACCGTTTCGGAAGGAATGAAATCCGTAGCTGTCGTCTTACTGTTCCTGAACACATGATCAACAATCTCTTCTCTGCTGTGTGCAAGCCCTGCCCCATGTAAGCCTCCATATACAGCACAGGTTCCAAAAGCGATGATGGTTTTACATTTCCTCCTCATCTCAAGCGCCGCACTCCGATCATGCTCTGTTCGGATTGAACCGGTCAAAATACCAATATCCGCCTCAGGATATTCCTTGATATCTGTTAAAACCGGACATTTCTGAATCTCCACCGACTCGAGTACCTTTAAAATTTTTTCATGCAGATCGACCAGGGCAACATGACAACCGCCGCAATCACAAAGCCATTCGGTATTCAAAAGGACCTTATCTCCACTCATCGTCTTTCCCTCTGACTGTCTGTCATGCCTTAACCGTTAATACCTTAAGACATGCATTTTCCCCTGCATGTTTAATCTCAAGCGTTGCCTTCTTGCCCATAATCTTTTCCAGGGCACCTGCAAAAAAGCCATACATCATGTTACAGAGAGAGCCCTGCTGAGGATGTCCAAAGCGAAAAAGGGCTTGTCGGATCATACAGTCTCTGAAAACAAGCAGTATCTCGCGATCTCCATTTTCGTTTATCCGAATATAATCTTTCTGGCCGGCTGGCTTAAAGGGTTCAAAAAGCCAGAGGCAGTTATTTTCCACAAGAACACGTCTTACCTCTTCAATGGCTTCAATCAGATCACTTGTCTGTCTGGCATTCTCGGAAAAATTTCGGCCAAGATTTCTACCCGCTGACATGGTCATACTGTTCGCCCCCCGGCCAAGGATCGGTTCAATTCCAGCGGAAAGAGCTGCCATGAAATTCATGGTTTCCTGCAGCGTTCGCCTCTTTTTCAATAACTCATCCATGTACAAGCCCTCCGTTAATGCGCTTGAAAAGAATATTGTTTGTTAGGCAAATACCCATAAAAGATTCTACTCTCCTTTTCTCCCCCCTTTAATGGCAGTCACCGCACCAATACCCATCTATAAATCTAATGATTGCAAAAGACAAAAACAAGGAAAAAGAGAAGAAGATTTCTTTTTCAGGAATTTTTCCCAAAAATATTTTCTTTCAATGCAAACAAAAAAATACTCATAATAACAAGGAGAAAAAATATTTCGCCAGACAACCGTCTCTCAAATCATTGCTCCCTTTTAACGAAAAAAAGCATGATAATAATACCTGCGACCATACAAACTGCAGGAATTGCCAGATCGCCCGAAGGCAGCACATTGCTGTTTGTATAAGATCTAAAATTTTCAATCACTTCAACAATACCATTCTGTTTCACGTAGTTATCAATGACAACAAACTTTTTAAACGGCCAG